>Ga0315542_1001502_pt1 | contig 14525 bp, 14 predicted proteins | sample SalMarSW160120MG_FD_202541 | JGI IMG/M metagenome (GOLD analysis project Ga0315542, IMG submission 202541) | Salt marsh sediment microbial communities from the Plum Island Ecosystem LTER, Massachusetts, United States - Salt Marsh Sediment SW1601-20 ...
TGAAAGCACTCGGAGATCTGGGAGATACATGCGAAAACCTTCAATCCGCCATAGACGGAGAGAATTTTGAGGTGGAAGAGATGTACCCGGCCTATGATGCCGTGGCGAAACTTCAGACAGAAAAAGAGGCCATCCGTTCGATTCACTACGCCATCGAAGCGGAGAAAATTCATTCGGCCATGTATTCGGAAGCCAGAGAATTCGTAAAACAGGGGAAAGATATCGAAATGAACGATATTTATATTTGTCCTGTCTGTGGATATACGGTATCAGGCGATGTTCCCGATAATTGTCCGGTTTGCGGTGTTTCAAAAGATAAATTTGTAAAATTCTAAAGGTTTTCAATGATAATCGATTTATTGTACAATATCCTGAAAGCTTCCGTCGATCTCTGGCTTGCAGTGGCACCCTATCTATTGCTCGGGTTATTTGTCGCCGGGATATTGCATGCTTTTTTAGGATCGGATTTTATAGCGCATCATCTCGGTGGAGGGAGATTTTCATCAATCCTGAAAGCCACCATTCTTGGCATTCCGTTGCCGCTGTGCTCCTGCGGCGTGATTCCGGTTGCGGCTTCATTACGAAGGGAAGGAGCAAACCGAAGTGCTACGCTCGCATTCCTCATTTCAACACCGACCACGGGTGTGGACTCCATTGCTGCTACCTATTCATTAATGGGTCCTTTGTTTGCTGTTTTCAGGCCCATTGCAGCGTTTTTATCCGGTCTTCTGATCGGATTCCTTGATGCTGTTTTCAATCCGGAAAAAACAGTTATACATCATACGCATACCCATGAAAAATTATCGACAAAGTTCAGATTCAGGGAAGTCTTTCAGTATGGTTTCATTGAACTGGCAGGTGATATTGGTAAATGGCTTCTCTTTGGTGTGGTCATCGGTGGAATTTTGACAGCGGTTATCCCCGAGGATTTGATTCTGAGCCATTTTTCAAATCCCTGGATTCATTTTATTATCATGCTCGTTATTGCTATTCCGCTCTATGTCTGTGCGACGGGTTCGATTCCTATTGCGGCCGCACTCATCCAGAAAGGATTTGCTCCAGGAGCCGCTCTGGTCTTCCTCATTGCAGGACCGGCCACAAACACAGTCACATTATCGTTTGTATGGTCCAAACTTGGGAAAAAAGCATTTTATTTTTATTTAAGCTCAATCATAATTGTCTCCCTTGTTGTTGGGTGGCTGTTTAATCTGTTGTGGTTCCGTCTGGGCGGAGATATTGCGTTTGTTCATCATCATTCGAAAATGATTCCACCTGTTGTGACGATTACTTCAGGAGCGGTTCTGTTGGTTCTCATTCTTCGCGGTTTGATTCATACAAGAAAGGAAGTGGCGGATATGAAACTGGAATTGTCCGTAAAAGATATGACCTGTAAGCATTGCCAAATGACTGTAAAAAATGCTGTTGAATCTATTCCAGGAGTAGAAAAAGTGGTCGTGGATCTTGGTAAAAAAATAGTTGGTGTAAACGGAAATGTGTCTGCCGAATCTGTTGAAAAAGCAATTAGAAATGTCGGATATACACCGGAAAAATTAAATCCATAAAGGGTGGACGATCGATTCTTCATAAACAGTTGATTTAAAAATACAATTAATTTACAACTAACAGAAGGAGGTGCGTACTATGGAAAAGTGGGTTTGTAAAATATGCGGTTATGTGTATGATCCTGCTGTGGGCGATCCCGATAACGATGTGGCTCCGGGGACACCGTTTGAAAAAATTCCCGATGACTGGGTATGCCCGGAATGCGGTGCTGGCAAGGATGAATTTGAAAAGCAGTAAATCAAAAAGTTAAGGATGGGACATCTTTTTTGTGTTAAAACAAATTAGAAAAGGAGAATAATATATGCTGAGTAAAAAAATTGCAGAAGCCTTAAATGTTCAAATTAATAAAGAAATGTATTCTGCTTATATTTATCTTTCGATGGCTGCCTATAGCGAACATACAGGTCTGAGTGGATTTGCCAACTGGTTTATGGTCCAATATCAGGAAGAGAATGAACACGCCATGCGGATTTACAAATATTTGCATGGACAGGGTGCGCAAGTGAAACTTCAGGCAATCGAAAAGCCGCAAACCGATTACAAATCGCCTGTTGATATGTTCGAGAAAACCCTTGCTCATGAACAATTTGTCACCAAGAGCATCAATGATCTTGTTGATCTATCTTTAAAAGAAAACGATCATGCCACGCAAATATTTCTTCAGTGGTTTGTGACCGAACAGGTTGAAGAAGAAGCCAACGATCATGAAATTTTGGACAAGCTCAAGATGGTCGGCGAATCAGGAGGCGGATTGTTTATGCTGGACAGGGAACTTGGGAAAAGAGCATTTCATTCCGAATTAAAAGGTGAAGAATAAGAGGTGTCGTTATGACTCTGCCAAAAAAAGGAGAAGCCGCTTTCTCCTTTTGTCTGCCGGATGCCAACGAAAAGCGGGTTTGCCTAAAAGATTTTAAAGGCCAATGGGTCGTCCTCTATTTCTATCCGAAAGACAATACCAGCGGATGTACACTCGAAGCCATTGATTTTTCGAAATCAATTGATGCTTTTATAAAATTGAAAGCAGTTGTTATCGGTGTCAGCCCTGACTCACCGAAGAGCCATTGTAATTTTCGGGATAGGCACAATCTTAAAGTGAAGCTTCTCAGCGATGAAAACCACGAAGTAATGGATAAATACGCTGTTTGGATCAAAAAGAAAATGTATGGCAAGGAATACTTTGGTGTTGAAAGAAGTACATTTTTGATTGATCCGAGTGGAAAGATTGTGTCTGTTTGGAGAAAAGTTAATGTTCCCGGACATATTGATATCGTGCTGGAGAAAATCAAGGCAATACAAAACAATCGACTGTAAATAGTTGAAACGAATATCAGAACAATCAGGCTTTCGATTTTACTCACAAGTTTGATCACATGTTTTGAAACCTGAGTGGTTGTAGTGCGAAAATGCGGTCTGAAATTAAAAATATTATTGGACCTACTGTCTTTGTTATCTTTTAAAGATAATTTTTCTGAAAGACATATATCAAGAGGAGTCAGAGCGGGTCATGAATCAGGATGAAATTCTGAATATTCTTCTCATCGAAGATAATCCCGGAGACGCACGATTATTGGAGGAATTGTTGAAAGAAGGGGCCTCCAATGATTCTTCGGTAAAAAGAATTGAACTGATCTGGGCTGAGCAATTATCCACAGGTTTGGAAAAACTGCGGGAAAAGAGTATTGATATTCTATTACTCGATCTCTCTTTACCCGATAGTACAGGATTGGATACGTTTTATAAGGCCTATCAGGCGGCACCTCATATTCCGATCATTGTATTAAGCGGTCTCAGGGATGAGGGTGTTGCCGTTCAGGCGGTTCGGGAAGGCGCTCAGGATTACCTGTTCAAAGGGGAAGTCAGCGGATATCTGCTCTTGCGATCCATCCGGTATGCGATTGAACGGAAGCAAATTGTAGATATATCTCAACATGAACGGGATCTCATCAATGCCCTGATGAAAAACATTCCGGATACGATCTATTTCAAGGACAAACAATCCCGTTTCATTCGCATCAATATGGCCCAGGCAGAAGTATTGGGCATTGCCAATCCTGATGAGGCTATTGGGAAAACCGATTTTGATTATTTCCCGAAAGAACAGGCCCAGAAAGCATTTGATGATGAACAAAATTTGATCAAAACGGATCAGCCTCTTATATCGAAATTAGAACAAATAGAAAGGGCGGACGGCCGAATACGATGGGTTACGGCCACCAAGGTCCCTATGAGGGACCAGAACAATCAGGTCATGGGTATTATTGGTGTTTCAAGAGATATCACGGAAGAAAAACTAGCTCAGGAACGACTGGAAAAAACGGCAAAAGAACTGGAAGAGACTGCAAACCAGCTAAAACATACCAACGCTGAACAGGAACAGTTTGCCTATGTTGCCTTTCATGATTTACAGGAACCGCTTCGCATCGTGGCGAGTTATGTTCAGATGCTGGAAAAACGATATCAGGGAAAACTGGATGCAGATGCCAATGAGTTTATTCATTATGCTGTCAGCGCTGCAAAACGGATGAAACGATTACTCAATGATCTGCTGGTATATTCAAGACTGGGCAGTCATAATAAAATTTTTGAAGAAGTGGACTGTCAATATATTCTAAATGTGGTTCTCGGCAATTTGAAAGAAGAGATTTCCGCGAGTAAAGCCAGGATTCATTGCTGTAATACGATTCCGAAAGTCACTGGAGACGCACAGCAATTAATGCGCTTGTTCGGTAATTTAATCGATAATGCAATCAAGTTCAGAGGCGAAGAAGATTTGGTAATCGATATACAGGTACAACAAAAAGATGGAGAATGGCTTTTTTCAATAAAAGATAATGGTATTGGTTTTGACAATAAATATGCAGACCGTATCTTTATGATTTTTAAACGACTGCACAACTGGGAACAATATCCGGGAACGGGTATAGGTCTTGCCATGTGCAAAAAAATTGTGGAATTTCACGATGGAAATATATGGACCGAGTCAGAATTGGGCAAGGGGTCCACATTTTATTTTACATTGCCCAATGAAAATGCATAGAAAAGAGGAGGATATATCATGTCCAAGATTACAGAACTTGTTCATGAGGCAAATTGGAAAGAAGAAAAACATGTTCCTGTTATTGAATGCCCGGATCAAGTCAAAAATGGAGAATTATTTCAGGTCAAAGTAGGTATTGGAAAAGAAATTGCACATCCCAATACGACAGAACATCACATCCGTTGGATTTCATTATATTTCCATGCGGACGGAGACAAATTTCCATTTCAGGTTGGTCATTTTGAGTTTACATCACATGGAGAGTCCGTCGAAGGTCCCAATAAAGGATCTGTGTATACCCATCATGAAATTGCGGCGTCAGTAAAATTGGGAAAATCTGGCACGTTGCAGGCGCTTTCTTTATGTAATATTCATGGTCTGTGGCAGTCTGAAAAAGTAATAAAAGTCATCTAAATACTGACAAAAGCGGGACTGGAATGGGACTGCTGGGCGCACACATTTCCATTGGCGGCGGACTGGAAACGTGTTTTCAAAGAGGAGAAGAGCTGCAATGCGAAGCAGTTCAGATATTCAGCAGAAATCAAAAACAGTGGAAAAGCGCTCCTATTTCGAAAGAAAAATGCCGAATTTTTCAGCAAAGATACAGGCAATCTTCAGTACGGCAGGTTATCATTCACGATTCTTACCTGATTAATCTGGCCAGCCCGGATCGGGAAGGATTGAAAAAGTCCAGGGAAGCGTTTATAGATGAAATAAATCGCTCAGAGCTTTTAGGCGTTCCTTATCTCGTATTTCATCCCGGATCACACAAGGGAACAGGGGAGCGGGAAGGTATTCTGAGAATCTCAGAAAGTCTGAACCGGATTCTTGAAAAAGTAACAGGTAAACAGGTCCAATTGTTATTGGAAACCACATCAGGACAGGGCAGTCACATCGGTTATCAGTTTGAACAATTGGGAACGATTATTTCGCAAGTAGAAAAAAAGGACCAATTGGGCGTCTGTTTTGATACGGCCCATGTATTTGCATCGGGATACGATTTCAGGGATTTAAAAAGCTATCAAGCGACTTTTAAACAATTTGATAAAACAATCGGTTTGGAGAAACTGAAAGTATTTCATTTAAACGATTCGAAAAGCAGCCTGAGCAGCCGTCTTGACCGGCATGAGCATATCGGAAAGGGATTCCTCGGTCTTGAAGCTTTTCATCTGCTGATTAACGATATCCGGTTCGAAAACCATCCAATGGTTCTCGAAACACCCGGCGATATGGAATCTTATAAAAATAATTTGAATTTATTGCATTCACTGAAAAACGGGAAATAAAAAAGGAGATGTTTATGGAACTAAAATACGCCGGAGGAGAAATTTTAAAAATGGCGATTGAAATTGAAAAAACTGGAAAAGCGTTTTATGACGAGGTTGTCCAGGCCGTCAAAGATGGAAAAACAAAATCTGTCTTTCAATTTTTATCAGATGAAGAAGTGAAACACGAAAAGACATTTCGGAAAATGCTTCAGGAAATCGAATCGGTTGGCGAGGGGACTCCTTTTGATGACAGCGAAGTCACACGTTATTTCCGATCACTCATCGGACAAAAAATATTTCCATCCAGGCATGAAGGAAAACATATGAAGACTGAATTAAGCGATCCTTCCGTTGCTGTCCGAATCGCAATGAGTATGGAAAAAGATTCCATCCTGTTTTACCATGAAATGATTCACGTAACTCAAAAGAAAGACCATGGTGTTATTGAGCAGATTATCGAAGAGGAACGCGACCATATCCGGAGAATCAACCGACTAAAATCTGAAATGAATATCTAATAACAGTTTTGTAAAGATTGAAATAGGTAACGTTTTTTTGAAATTTCATATAATAAAAACCAAAATCCAAATAAAGCACAAATGCCAAATATCAAAACTATCCATTGGCGTAGTTTAGATGATATTCTATTTGATGCGTTATCTTAACTATGAATAGATATTTAAGGAAAAGAGAATATTTGTATACACTGACAGCTATCATCACAACATTTAATTTGAATTTTATGATTCGACATTTATGTGCAATTTGGATTTTGTGTTTTTGTGATACAAATTGAAATTCACAAAATGATAGAAACTAAGATAGGAGGATAAAAAAATGTCAGTAGATGTTTCTTCTTTGACGAACGAAAAAGCTTTATCTGTTGCATATAAGTCAGAGATTGAAGCAGAAGAGACTTATAAGAAATTAAAAAAGCAGGTGAAAAATTTTGTATTAAAGGACAAACTTCAATTTTTAATTAATGAAGAAAAGAAACATCAAAAATTGCTGGAAGCAATGTATAAGAAAATGTTTAACGGGAAAGAAATATCTCCGGCAGAAAAATCCCTTGTTCCGAGACTGGATTTGGCTTTGTCTGAGGAAACATTGGTTCCTGATCTGCTTGAAATGGCAGTTGAATTGGAAAAAGTGTCAGAAGAGTTTTATGACACCCTTTCTGAAGAGATCGAAGATCGCGGTGTCCAGGAAATCTTACAATATCTGGCGAGCATGGAACATGGGCATTACTTTCTTTTAAAGGGAGAATTGGAGTTGTGCCAAAGAGATGAAATGTATTATGACCGGGATGACTTTCAGTATGATATGATTCATGTCGGTCCCTGAATAAAGCGGTCCATTGGAAATTAAAGAAATCATTTGTTATTCCTGCTGGTTGAAAGCCCCCGTATCGGGGGCTTTCTTAATTTCAATCCCTTGTTATGAAAACTGATAAAATATTTAACTAAAAAGCGCTTGATTATATAAAAAAGTTTTGTTAAAATAATTAGCTTATGGTCGAATTTAAAACAGAAAGATCCTCAAATCAAAGACTTCGCTTGCCGGAATGGCTGCGAACTCAAAAACGAGAGGATGAATCTATTCTTCAGTTTAAAAAAATATTACAGACATATCGCCTTCATACCGTATGTCAATCCGCATCCTGTCCGAATATAACGGAATGTTTTAAAAAACAGACTGCCACTTTAATGATTTTAGGTGATGTTTGTACGCGAGGCTGCAGGTTCTGCAATGTTTCGCAGGGAGTTCCTCTTCCTGTTGATACGGATGAACCCAGGAGAATCGGAGAAATTGTAAAAGTGCTTGATTTGATTCACATTGTTATCACTTCGGTTACAAGGGATGATCTGAAAGATGGGGGTGCCGATCAATTTGCGAAAACAGTTCGGCAGATTAAAAGCAAAATTCCAAAAGCTACCGTCGAAACACTTGTACCGGATTTTCAGGGAAACGAAGAGAGTTTAAGAACGGTTATCGCATCCGGTGTCTATGTGCTGAATCATAATGTGGAAACGGTTCCCAGCCTCTATTCATTCATACGTCCTCAAGCAGAATTTAATCGCTCTCTATCGGTGTTGAAAATTGCTAAATCGATTAAACCGCAAATCATAACCAAATCAGGACTGATGGTGGGTCTGGGTGAAACCTGGGATGAAGTATTATGTGTTTTTGAGAAATTAAGGGAAGCTGATTGTGATGCGCTGACGATTGGTCAATATCTTGCTCCGAGCAGAACAAGCCCTCCCGTTCAGGAATACATTCATCCTGAAGTATTTGAATCATATCGTGAAGTAGCGATTCGTATGGGATTTCAGCAGGTTCAATCGGGACCAAGGGTGCGAAGTTCGTATCATGCAGAGGATATGGCGGCGAAATGTAAAGGAGCGCTCCGGTGAGTTTATTATATCAAATTTTAGAAGATGCTGCTAATCATTATCCCGATGATATTGCGTTGGTTTTTCAGTCACATCAAATATCTTATCAAAAATTAAAAAATGCGGCGGATAGACTGGCTTCAGGAATCAAGAATCTGGGATTGAAAGCCGGTGACCGTGTTGCTGTGATGCTGCCCAATGTACCTCATTTCCCGATCAGTTATTTTGCACTCCTCAAACTGGGGATTTCTATGATCCCGGTGTCAACACTCTATAAAACCGAGGAAATACATCATCAGCTCGAGGATTCTGAAGTTAAGGGAATCATATATTGGGAGGGATTCCGCTCAAACGTCGCGCAGGCTGTTCAGAATCTGGAACATTGCAGAAATCTCATTGTCTTGGGCGATAAAGCACAACCCGGTGAAGTCAGGCTCAATTATTTAATCGAAAACAACGAGCCTCTTTTGGAATCGGCAGATTTATCCCAGGACGATACGGCACTCATTGTATATACAGCCGGTACGACGGGAAGGCCAAAAGGGGCCGAATTGACCCATCAGAACATCAGTTCCAATATCACAGCCTGTTCACAGTTGCTCAAACTCGATTCTCACGACAGTGTGTTAAGCTCGATTCCTCTGTATCATCCTCTCGGTTTTACACTTTCTCTTTCGACATTCATGTATGTGGGAGCGAAAATCATTCTCGAATTAAATTATGAGGCCGGCCACATTCTCCATTGTATTCATGCCAATAAACCGACTTATATAATCTGTGTTCCTTCAATGATAAGAGCCTTATTGGAAGTTGAATCCATGGATGAAATAGACACGAGTTCTCTTAAATATTGTTTGTCCAACGGAGATTCATTGAAACAGGAGATCATCGAAAGGTTTGAATCAAAATTTAAAACGACAATAATTGAGGGATATGGATTGACCGAGGCTTCCCCGATGGTTTCGTTCAATGATTCGACTCAGAACCGGCATGCAGGATCGATTGGATTACCGCTTCCCGGAGTTGAAATCAGGATTGTGGATGAAAATGACAGGGAAGTTCGAACAGGAGAGGTGGGAGAAATTCTGGTTCGCGGCCCGAATGTGATGAAAGGGTATCTCAATCGGCCCGAAGCGACTAAAGAGGTCATCAGGGATGGCTGGCTACGAACAGGTGATCTCGCACGCGTAGATGAGAGTGGATTCGCTTTTATCGAAGCGAGGAAGAAAAATGTAATCATGAAGGGAGGTTTCAGTATTTATCCGAAAGAGGTCGAACGGTTTTTAACCGGTTTTCCAAAAATCGAGGAAGCAGTGGTTGTTGGGATTGAGGATAGAGTACACGGTGAAGAAATACATGCATTTGTTGTTTTGAAGAAAGATGAACAGGCGACGGAAGAAGAGATATTGACATATATCAAAGAACGAATGGCGAATTATAAATGTCCGAAAGAAATCCATTTTGTTTCCTCATTTCCAAGAGATATCGCTGGACGCATACAAAGAGATAAAATAAAAAGACAATATCTAAACAAAGATGAAAAAGCTGAATTGGCAAAATCGATAAATAAAGGAGGGTCTTTGTGAAGCAATATGCCTCAGATCAAATTAGAAATCTGGCTTTGATAGGCCATGGTGGAGTTGGAAAAACTTCTCTGGCTGAAGTGATGGTTTTTTCGATGGGCGAGACCAATCGGATCGGGAAAATTGATGATGGAACAACTGTTTCCGATTGTCATCCGGATGAAATTGAGCGGAAATTCTCTATCAGTATTTCTCCATTGCATGGTGAATGGAAGGATTCGAAAATCAACATAATCGATACTCCCGGTTATTCCGATTTTATCGGAGAATCCAAAAGTGCCTTGCGGGTTACGGATCTTGCTGTAACGGTAATCAGTGCTGTGGAAGGAATCGAAGTTGGAACAGAACAGGTGCTTGAATTCGTTAATGAGTATAATATTCCAAGAATGTTCTTCATCAATCGGATGGATAACGAGCATGCCAATTTTGATAAGTCCCTTTTATCAGCGCAAAAACGTTATGGGAATAAAGTAGTTGCTTTTCAATTCCCGCTCAATCAGGGCGAAGGATTTAACAGGATTGTCGATGTTTTATCTATGAAGTTAATGACCTTCGAAACCAATCTCAGCGGAAAATGCACACTTTCCGAAATTCCCGAAGAATATAAGAAAAAGGCCGAAGAGCTGAGAGAAAAAATTATGGAATCCGCAGCGGAAAGTGATGACGCATTGCTTGAATCCTATTTTGATGCCGGCATGCTTACCGAAGAGCAGTTTCAAATCGGTCTCAGAAAGGGTATTTTACAAAAGACTTTAATACCGGTTCTCTGTGGTTCTGCGGGCAAAAATATTGGTACACACCCTCTTCTCGATATTATCGCGCGTTATGGACCCTCTCCAAAGGATTTTATCAGTATTAAAGGAAAAGAGACCGATGGCGGGAAAGAAATAGAGAGAAAGATCGATGACAGCGAATCGATGTGCGGACTTGTATTTAAAACGATTTCGGAAGCCCACGTCGGAGAGCTTTCCCTGATACGTATTTATTCCGGAGTACTCGATTCCGGAATGGAAATACTCAACAGCACGAATAAAAAAGGAGAGAAGATCGGCCAAATCTATTTATTGAACGGAAAGACGAGGAAGGAAATCGGCCATCTTTCAGCAGGTGATATAGGCGCATTGGTCAAATTAAAGGAAACGCGCACAGGCAATACATTATGTGACAAGAAAAATCCAATTATTTTGAACCCAATTCAATTTCCCGAACCTGTGGTCAGCGTAGCAGTCGAACCGAAGAGCCGGGGGGATGAAGAGAAAATTTCAAGCGGCCTGCATTTTCTTCACGATGAAGATCCAAGCTTTAACGTGTTTATCGATCCGGAACTTCATCAAACCATTATTTCAGGCCAGGGTGAACTTCATTTGAAGGTCATTATCAAGAGGCTGAAAGATAAATTTGGTGTGGAAGTCGAGGAAGAAAGGCCGAAAATACCCTATCGGGAAACAATTACGGGCAAGGCGGATGAAAAATACCGTCATAAAAAACAAACCGGAGGCGCAGGCCAGTTCGCCGAAGTATGGCTGCGTGTGGAACCGATGCCCAGAGGCGGAGGATTTGAATTTGCGAATGCAGTGGTCGGCGGTCACATTTCATCTGTTTATATTGCTTCCGTCGAAAAAGGCGTCAAACAGGTCCTGGAGAAAGGACCTGTAGCCGGTTGTCAGGTTGTCGATGTGAAAGCGACTGTGTATGACGGAAAAGAGCATCCGGTGGATTCCAAAGACATTGCTTTCCAGGTTGCCGGAAGAGAAGTATTCAAGCAATGTGTACTCAACGCCAAGCCGATACTTCTCGAACCGATCTATGATATCGAAGTGAAAATCCCTGAAGAGTGTATGGGCGATGTCATGGGAGACCTCTCCGGAAAACGAGGCAAAATCATGGGAATGGAAGCCAAGGGGAATTTTCAGATTATCAAGGCAAAAGTTCCGCTTGCCGAACTGGACCGTTATGCGACCACATTAAGATCGATCACTTCGGGAAGAGGTATTCATTCACGTAAATTTTCGCACTACGAACCGGTTCCCAAAGAATTGGAAGCACGAATTGTCGAGGAAGCCAAGGCCCAGAAGGAAAAGGAAGCAGAGAAATAGTGGATCAGCACGATAAAAATATTCACGGGAAGAAAAACATTCTTTGGGCTCCCTGGCGCATGGAATATATACAAACTACGGATAACCCATCCGGATGCATTTTCTGTGATAAACCGAAGGAATCCAATGACAAAATCAATCTGATCGTGTATCGGGGAAAATGGGCTTTCGTCATGATGAACCGTTATCCGTACAATAACGGCCATCTCATGGCCATTCCGTTTCGTCATACGAATGAATTGATCTCCCTGTCGAACGATGAAAAACTGGAACTGTTTGATCTGCTAATATTGTCGAAGAAAGCACTCCATGAAGTTATGCAGCCTCACGGATTTAACATCGGGATGAATCTGGAACGGGTCGCAGGAGCGGGGATTGCGGATCATCTTCATTTTCATATCGTGCCAAGATGGGATGGAGACACCAATTTTATGCCGGTCGTGGGGCACACTAAGGTCCTGTCAGAAGGATTGGAAGAAACATGGAAAAAGTTAAATTGTACCTTTTTAAATTTAAGTCGGAAAGAAAAAAAATAGGAGGATATGATGTATTCGATATGCGGTCGGTTCATCATTCTGTTCATCGTATTGTTCGTTTTTACCGTTCCAGGATTCGGGAAAGTGAATGCCAATCCCAAAGTTATTTTCGAGACAACCATGGGCAATATCGTTGTGGAATTGTATCCCGACAAAGCTCCTGTCTCCGTAGAGAATTTTATTACCTATGTGGACAGCGGATTTTATGACGGGACCATTTTTCACAGGGTGATTGACAATTTCATGATTCAGGGCGGAGGTTTTGACAAGGATTTAAATCGCAAAGAAACGCGTGAACCGATTGTCAATGAAGCCACCAATGGGCTTAAGAACTACCGCGGTACAATCGCATATGCCCGAACCAATATCATCAACAGCGCTACGTCTCAGTTTTTTATCAATGTCGTGGATAACCATTTTTTGGATAATCGGGATGAAACACAACAGGGATATGGGTATGCTGTATTCGGCAAAGTGGTTGAAGGTATGGATGTGGTGGACAAAATCAAAAAGGTGAAAACAGGTATCCAGGGCGGCATGCAGGATGTTCCCCAGAAACCGGTTGTTATTATAACAGCAAAAGTCGTTGCACAAGATAAAAAATAAATTTTAATAATAAAAAACTTATTTCCCTGAACTTGTTTCAAGGTCTCATATTCTGAGGGAGTTGTATTAAAAGTCAAATGTTTATGTCATTCCGGCGAATGCCGGAATCTCTAAGTATTTCCTAATAAAAAGAAGCTAAAACAAGTTCAGCATGACGAAGACTTGACAAAGTAACTTTTGATACAGCCCAGACATTCTGTTTAATTATTTTTTAGAGCTTGTTATCAGTGAGCCATTGTTTTTTTAGCCAATATTGTTTGATCAAAGAAAGATGAGAAGATCACAATACAATAATCGTATTGAATCATCTGTCCTACATTATTTGTCAATCTGTGCTTTTGTCTTTATTTTTGCTTGGCTGTCTCGATGTTCCTACCCCGAAACAACAACCCATTATTCCAGACGAAATATCATTTACGGAAAAGCCTCGTATTACGGCCCGAAATTTCACGGCAGAAAAACAGCCAACGGAGAGATATTCGATCAAAATGCTTTGACTGCTGCTCACAGGAGTTTACCTTTCGGAACGATGTGCAAAGTCACCAACCGTGCCAATAAAAAGAGTGTCATCGTCCGTATCAATGATCGGGGGCCTTTTGTCGGAAACCGCATTCTGGATTTATCTTATCAGGCCATGAAGATGCTGGATGGTCTTCAATCCGGCGTCATCAATGTCCGGATCGAAATTATTAAATATGGATCTTGATAGTTTTTAAATGCTTGACTTTTAATTCATATTGCTTATTTAAAATTTAATTGCCCTTTTTAAACCATCAGCTATGCTGAAGGTCCAAGTTATGCTTTGCGGATAGGTGAGTGATGAAATAATTTTGTATAATAAAGAATACCTCCTTAAGTGGCGAAATAAAAGATGTTAACGGAAATGTTTGGCATTCTGTAATAATTGGCAGCCAGGTATGGATTGTCGAAAACCTAAAAGTAATTTATTGCCTGAATGGAGAAAAAATACCCAATGTAACCGGAGACACGGAATGAGTATATCTCTCTAATGGTTATAATGATGACTACTCAGGGGTGCCTATTGCGCATACAATAATTATAAAAAATATGCAGATATATACGGCTATTTATACAACTGGAATGCAGTTGACAATAGCCATGGTATTGCCCCTGCCGGCTGGCATGTGCCCACATATGATGATTGGTTGGAATTGCTGAATTACCTTGCTCTTGATGTCGGCAGTAAAATGAGGGAGACTGGCGCGACCAATAAAAGCGGATTTACAGAACTTCTAAGTGGTTTCTGTAACTACGAAGACGGCAAATTTTACTATATGGGTTTTTACGCTTTATTCTTGTCGACTCGCAGGCTCAACAGAAATACATTGCATAGTTGGTTTCTCAGTTACGACAATTCAAGATTGAACTGAGGGGCCATGTCCAGTACATTTATCTAATCTTTCTGAAAAAGAAATGGTGGAT
>Ga0315542_1001507_pt1 | contig 14504 bp, 15 predicted proteins | sample SalMarSW160120MG_FD_202541 | JGI IMG/M metagenome (GOLD analysis project Ga0315542, IMG submission 202541) | Salt marsh sediment microbial communities from the Plum Island Ecosystem LTER, Massachusetts, United States - Salt Marsh Sediment SW1601-20 ...
AAAATATTCTTCCGAACGAATGTGCAATAATTACCGAAATCCCCAGCAGCTTCAGCACAAGTGCCGCCTGTTCCCGTGATGAGCCGCAGCCGAAGTTTTTTCCGGCCACAATGATCTCCCCCGGTTTTACCGTGCCGGCGAACTCCGGGTCAAGGCTTTGGAATACAAACGGAAGCATGGCGGTCGGCTCGGTGACAAGCAGGTACTGGCTGGCAATAATCTGGTCGGTATCAACATTATCTCCGAATTTCCATATACGTGAACGTATCATTATTTCTATTCCTCCTACATTTCCTTAAAATACATTTTGGGCGGGGTGATGACCCAAAGTGACTTCAGTACGTCGTCTCCGGTGTTTTTCAATACATGGGGCATGTCCGAGGCAAATGAAACACTGTCTCCGGCCCCCAGTGAATAGGTTTTTGCACCGTATGCAAAATCCCCCTGCCCCTCAAGGATAATACCCAACTCCTGGCCGCTGTGTCCGTATTCTTTGCTGCCCTTCTGACCTGCCGGCGATATTTCGATATAATACGCCTCGATCTCATGGGTATCTTCCGTGCCGGTTGTATGTGACAGTTGTTCATAGACTATACCCGGCATACTGATTTTTTTGCGCTGATCCCTGCGGATAATTTTAATGGAACGCGGTTTCTTGAAATCATTAAAAATAAAATCAATATCGATATCCAGAAAATCCACGATTTTCAGGAGCGTCTCGATAGACGGTGATATCTTATTGGTTTCAATCTGGGAGATCAGGCTTTCGGTAACTCCGACGCCTCCGGCCACGGTCTTTAAGGTCAGTGCCTTTTTTTCACGGATACGACGGATTTTCTCGCCAAACAAGTATTCCATATAACATCCCTATTCTTATTTAAGTAACTTTAGTATAATTTAAGTTTTAATTTCACAAAAGTCAAGCCCTATTGCACCTATACAATCAATTACGTTTATTTTCATTCCGGATTTGACATTGCAGCAGGATTACACGAAATTTAAAAGAACAATTAAAAACAGTGAAAAGGGGGAAAACATGCAGACCGAATATGAGGATACCATACGAAAGGATTTGATCGCCGCCATGGAAGGAGAGCATTCACGCAACAGTTTACGGGAGGCGGTGCTGGAGGTACCGGAAAAAATAATGAATATCAGGGCGGAGCATGTGCCTTACAGTCTCTGGGATATGCTGGAGCATATTCGGATTACGCAGTGGGATATCCTGCGGTACATCAAAGATCCCGGTCATACCTCACCGCAATGGCCGCAAGGCTATTGGCCGTCAAAAAATACAACCGCGACCACCGAAAAATGGGAACAGAGTGTTTCGGCCTATGTGGCGGATATTGAAGAGTTAAAGCAATTGGTAATGGATAACAACACCGCGCTTTTTGTACCGGTAAAGCATATGAACGGGAATTCCGTTCTACAAAAGATACTGCTGGTAATCAACCATACTGCCTACCATACCGGTGAGTTTATTTTCTGTCGTCAGGTATTGGGGTACTGGCAGAGTCTGCTTGCGGCAAGGGAATAATACGGTCCGTCATCAGGAAAACAGTGCCGGCCCATACTCCATATCAGCAATCAAAAATTCCAGATATTGCTTAAGGGCAAAAAAATCCCTTTCAACCAGGCGCTGCATCACAGCGGCCAGATTCTGCCGTACCTGAGTGTGATAGAACCACCTTCCGGTAAGATGAAAGGAGATAATGTTATGCAAAACGGGACGCAGGTTAAAATAGAGGGCCTTTTTTCTATACGGTCCTTCGGGTTTTTCCTTGCGAATATGCAGGTACTGTTCCCATGCGGTCTTATATAATCCGGCATAATCCTCTTTCCAGTCACGGAAACACGCACTCACGGTGTCATCGGCAGTCTGCAGGGTAACCTTCCGGCGGCGGCCGCTGATTTTAAAAGCAAGTTCCAGATCCTGCTGTTCTTTGAATGCTCGAAAAAATCGCAGCCGCATATTTTGCCGGGAGGACGAAGTTTTTTCTTCCCCACGGTTTAAACGGGAAAGATATTGTTTCGCCTCTTCATAAGCGCTGCCGAGCTCAATAAACTCGCCGACAAAACGGTCGGAACCCACACTATCAGGGTGGGTCCCGACAACCATTTTGCGGTATACACGCTTTAAATCATCAGGGGTTTGTATCTTCCCCTGCCTGACAAGGGCGATAAAGATGTTATCCTTCAATACGTTTTCTTTTACCGTCCTATTCCTCTGTTACTATTTCGACCTTTATCCCTTCCCGGGTCGTATATCCTTCTTTCGGCGGGATGACCACACGCAATACACCGTTTTTAAAAACCGCCTTCACGTTCTCTCTGTCGAATTTATTCTCGGGAACATAGTATTTTTGGTCTTTGATGTCTTTGAACTTCAGTCTTCTTTTGAAGTAACGGACATTCTGCGGTTCGGCGGCCGGTTCCGCGGCAGCCTGAAGCACCATATAATCTCCCTGGAACTGCAGATCGATATTCTTCTCTTCAAAACCTGCCATGGCAAATTCGAAAATAAGCTTTTTATCCTCTGTCAGATAGACATTACAGGGAGGATACGAATAAAGCGGATAAAAATCAACATTTTCATCCCAGTGGAATCTCTGTTCACGGTCGGAGCAGCAGTCCTTAAAGCCTTCTTTAAAACTGTGCTTAAAATCCTGCGCCGCGTTGAACATATCATCCAGAATTCTTCCCATGTCAAACATGAATCCTTCTTTCATGCAACACCTCCTAAAAAAGCATGTTTTTTAACGGCCCCTTTTACAGGCGGCCTTTTATCATCTCACAAGAAGATAATGCAAAAAGCGTACCAATCCCTTTTAAATCAGGCGACCGGTAACTTATCCTGTTATAATGAATTATATCACGAGCAGAAAGGGATTACATACAGTTATCCCAAATTATGAGTCAAAACGAAACATTTTTCGGTTTAACTCATAATTTTGGGTTATTTTAACTCAGGAGCGCCTGTCTGCGCCGGGTGTCAGGTGATCTTTTTGCGCAGTTTCTTGCTTGACATCGTATGAACATCACCTTCCGGGGATAGTTCCTGCTCTTTGCTTTTTTTATGGAAAACATACATCAGAATAATTCCGCTGATAATCATCAGAAAACTGAAAATCTGACTCATGGAAAAGTTAAAGAAAGACTGGAATCGATTGATGTTGATATGTTCCGGGTCAAGGATGATGCTGAATTTCTGCAGTAAAGGAACCCGCAGATAATCGACAAGAAAGCGTACAAGCCCGTATCCCAGAATATAAAGGGCTACGATAAAGCCTTTGAAAGGCCGTCGGTTCCTGAACACAAACCAAAGAATCAGCCATAAAAAGATGCCTTCAAAAAACCACTCGTAAACCTGGGTGGGATGCCTGGGCAGATGGATCGCTGTTTCTGTATTACTGAGGCTTATGCCCGCCTGCGCGGCAAACTCACGCACCCATTTGTGCCCGGTTGAAAATGTTGTATCGTCCGCCGGAAAGTACATGCCCCAGGGCAGCGTGGTAATCCTGCCGAAAAGCTCGCCATTGATAAAATTACCGACACGGCCGAAGGAATAGGCGATGGGCAACCCTGCCACCAGCATATCGCCCCATTCAAGCAGGTCGATTTTTTTGTGGTTTGCGTAAATCGCCATCCCGATAAAGGCTCCCAAAAGACCTCCGTAGTAGTTCATTCCTGAAAGCCCTGTCAGCTGTCCCGTACTACTGAACGGCCAGAAGATCAGCCAGGGCGCACTCCAGTATTTACCCGAGGGATCAAAGAACAAGGCGGCGAATATTCTGGCACCCAGGATCAGACCCACAATGCCCCAGAAGAAAAAACTTAAGATATCATCCTTTTCAACCTTTATTTTACGTTGTTTTAACTGGTACATAAAAAGCAGATAGGTAATGACAAAACCGATGATGTACATCAGGCTGTACCAGCGAAAAGGAAGACCGGGTATGATTTGTGGTTTTAACCAGTCCGGAAATTGAATAAAATTTAGCATATGAGCCTCCTGTATCAGTGTCTAATTATTATCGTTATTCACTGTTTATGTCAAATCCAAAATACTTGTAGATCGGCGCGAACTCATCAATAATCTGCTTGCGTGTTAATCCTATCTGGGACAGGGAGCTTACCCGGCTTTTTTTGAACTGTCTGGCCTGGGTCACCTCATGTTTCAATATTTCTTCAAACTGTCCGTGCATGGAATATTCCAAACGTTCGTAAAGGTCCTTCACCACGCGTTCCGGTTTGCTTACCATCTCACGGTATTTAATAATCATGTGCCGGTTGGCGGCTTCACGTTTTAATCGCTTCACCGGATAAAGGTACCAGTACTTGGAAATCTCTATTATTTCTTCAGTAAAAAGGAATTTATTATCAAGATCATTCATATAATCCCAGCAAAAAGAAAACCAGCTCATCTGTGAGGGAAACATTCCCAGGGGGTTCCTGGCCATAAAAATGATCCGCGCATCCGGGAAACAGCGTAATAGACTGTCAACCTTGGGGGTGAAACTGGGATTCTTGGATAAGAATATTTTCTTTCCCCCATGTGCGTACAGATGTCGCTGTACGCATTTTTTATAAAAGCGCATAATCGCGTTTTTTCGGTGTAACGGTATTCTTTCATCAAAATAAAAATAATCGCGCATCTCATCCATCATGGGGAACATAAACCAGATAAAAAGCGAATTCCAGATGTAAAAAAGGATCCCCTCATCTTCTTCCGGCTCGTAAATTCCAACACGATGCAGCTTAATCTGCCCCAGGACGCGTTGTTCAAACCCTTGGATTCTCCGCCTGATAAAACCGCCGAACCAACCGTCAACGATCATAATACCGCGGAAGAACTTACGCTGACTGATGGAGGGCGCCATATATATTTCCCAGGTTTGTAAACAGGTGAAGGTTTCAAGATCCCTGGCTAAAAGCCGGTGTAAAAAGGTGGTACCGCTTCGGAAATTCCCGATAATAAAAAGTGGTTTTTGGATCTTTTGTTTGCGAAAACGCGGGAAAAATATATGGTCCAGCAAAAAGCCGATCCAGGCAAAACAGAGGTCATAGAGAAAAATAATAAAGAACCATACAAAAAATCGAATACGCTTGGGTCCTTTTCTCATTACGGTATTTTTGGATTTAAAGAGAGACCGAAAAAGCATTGTACACAAAAGCCTGAAATTAACCGTCATTTTTCCTGGTATAATGAAGTGAAATCAGAGATTAATCAAGTTAATGAGATGAAAAAACCGAATTTAATAGCGGATACGCTATAGTTTGTTTACCAATCCCTCTAACTCGTTTATTATTTCACTGTTTCGTGAAACGACCGACTTCAGTTCCCGGGTAAAAGCGTTGATCTCATCACATTTTTTTACCTGGTTTCGCGTAAGGGTTGAAACCGAATCGGTAAGCGAATTGATTTTTGAAATAACCTCCAGTATTTCCGAGCCCCCCGCGGCCTGTTCCTGGCTTGCCTGCTTTACCTCTTCGGTAATCTTTGAAAGCTCCTGTATTGAATCCAGTATGGCGTTCATGGCAGAGGATTCTTCCTCCATGGCCCCCAGTACCTGGAGATTGATTTCCGATGTTTCCCGGGCATCGTGCAGTATACCGGAAAGCCCACTGCTTGCCTCCTGGGACAGCTCCACGATACGGCCGATACGTTCTTTAATATCCTTTAATACATTGTAGATCAGTTTGGCATTACTGCCGGCGTTTTCCGCCATGTCGCGTATTTCATCGGCTACAACGGCGAACCCCTTGCCCGCGTCTCCCGCGTGGGCAGCTTCAATCGCCGCGTTCATGGCCAACAGGTTCGTTTCCGTGGAAATCGAAGAGATTATCTCCACGATTTCCTCGATTTGCTTGCTTGCTTTTTCCGTTTCCTTAATAGCATCAACCACCTCATTCATGGTCTGTTCCCCTTGTTCGGCTGCACCCAGCAGGTTATCGGCCAGGTTATTGGCGCTTTTTGATGTGCTGGTGATGGTTCTGATGGAGGAGCCCACCTCCTCTATAGCCGACACGCTGTTTAATACCAGCTTGGCCTGGGTCTGGATATTCTGGGAGACCGACGCGATAGACCGGATCATTTCTGAAACGGTAGCGGAGGTCTGCTCTACGGCGGCGTTTTCATTTTCTGTCTCTTCCTCTATTCTGGCAATCGAATCCACCATCTGCTCAATATCTTTGGAGAGGTTTTCACTTGTACCTACCAGTGTCTCGCTTGTGTTATATATTTTCTCCGTAATGTCCTTAATGTTACCGGTTAAACTGGTGCGGATTTCATCTTTTTCCAGCCTGGCAGCGGTCTGTTCCTGGATCATCCTGTTAAAACGATGGGCAATATACATCAATAACCCGGTAAGCATTAAAACAATAAAAGGTTTTATTATCGTATCGTCCAAATAAATCTCTACGGTCGTATGCTGCGTCGCATTCATGAAAGTCACCATTGACTCGTTCAGGACCCGTTCCAGAATACCGAGACCGGAGAATGAATAGATGTACACCGCAATTAATGACACAAATGCATACAATCCCGAAAATAACACCGAGGCCACGGAATTACGCAATACATACAGAATAAGAAAAATAAAATAAAACCAGGGAAAGGCGCCGGTAAAGGTCAATGCTGAATGGGGCGGAAGAGCCATGGTAATCGAAATTACATTAAGCAGGGTAATATCAATTGCGGGTAAAACGTATTTCATCCAGGAGAAATACATATGCCTTTTCGTAACCCTTATTGTATAGATGGACAGCCCGACGGCCAGGAAAATACAGATTATCTCACTGAAAAAGCCGGGATCTTCAAAGATTACCCCGATTCCTTCCTCCGCGAAATGTTCCATTATTATGGCAATGAAAAAAAAGGAGATGGGAATGATCAGTATGAGTCTGGCATAGGCGATAAGCCGTTCTCCTTTTATTCTTGAATCCGTGATGAGTTTTTCCGCCAGTCCATTCACATCAGACATTGTTTTTCTCCTGTGTTGTTTTTTCTAAAACCAAGTCTATCTGCAAACACCCTTGCTTGCAATAATAATTTTGTTTATTTGTTGATCTAAATAGGTTGTCGTAATACTATAGAATTAAGTATATGCAAAAGGAAAACAACCGGATTAACAATGAATTATCACTGCTGATAAAATTGTATACAAAACGTCTTCCCCAAAAATTAAAGATCATAGAAAGTTTGGTCAGTGATATTGTCAAAGACCCACAGGATAGAACACACTTCGAAATCCTCTACAATGAAATCCACAGCTTAAGCGGTTCAAGCCTTACCTATGGATTCAAGGAGATCGGGGCAACAAGCAGAAAGCTGGAAAGTTTTTTCAAGTCCCTTATTTCGCAAGATACGGTCCCTACGGAATCACAAAAGCAGGAGCTGATGAACTTCTTTTACAATCTGCAAAAACAGGTTCAGGACGTCTGCGACAAAACTGATGTTCCTCACTCCGAACCGCCGGTGAAACCCCCGACTATAAAACACAGCACGTCAGCCGCCGATAAAAAGATAATCCTCTTAACATCGGCAAAAAACAACAGCCTGGCCATGGAACTGGCCGCTCAGCTGCACTATTACGGTTTTGAAATACCGACCTACTTTAATATCCGTGATATAAAAAGATTAAAACTGAAATCAAAAGAAGTAGTGTTTATCATTGACACCCATTATCTTGAGGTATCCGACAGCAGCTTTGATTATATGATGAAATTAAAACAGGGCAATCCGCAGAACTATTATTTTATTTATATTGCCGCTGCCGATAACTTTGAAAAAAGACTGCGGTCCGTTCGTCGGGGAGCTGATGCCTTTTTTGTACTGCCCCTCGATATTACCGAACTGCTGGACAACCTTCATTCTTTCAGCGGCGAACAGGAAGAAGAACCGTTTCACATACTGATAGTGGATGATGATCCGGAGCAGATCGCCTGGGCCGCATTCTGGCTGCAGCAGGCCGGCATGATCACCTCGGTCGTTTCCAATCCGTTGCAGGTTATTCCGCAGATAATCGAGACAAAACCGGAGTTGGTTTTAATGGATATCAACATGCCCCATTGTAACGGTCTGGAACTGGCAAAAATAATCCGCCAGCAGAAGGCCTTTGTCAGTGTTCCCATAATTTTTCTCTCGATTGAAAGCAACATTTACAAACAGTACCAGGCACTCAACCTGGGAGGTGACGATTTTCTGACAAAACCCATAAAACCGGAATACCTAGTCTCCTCCGTCTCCATCAGGGCAGCACGCTATCGTAAACTACGGTTTTACATGGAACAGGATTCCCTTACCGGGCTGCTCAATCATTCGCGCAGCAATGAACAGCTTGAGGTCGAACTCCGGCGGGCACAGCGGCTTAATCTTCCGCTTTCCTATTCAATGATCGATATTGATTTTTTCAAACGCGTGAACGACAATTTCGGACATCTTACCGGTGACCGTGTCTTAAAGAGTCTTTCCAACCTGTTAAGGGAACGGCTGCGCCAGAGTGATATCATCGGCCGTTACGGAGGAGAGGAGTTTGCCGTCATCCTGCCCAATACCAACGAAAAAAATGCCCATGCTGTCATCGATGAGATCAGAAACAATTTTTCACTGATTAAACACCGGGCCGGCGAACATGAGTTCTTTGTTACCATAAGCGCCGGCGTCTCTTCATTCCCCATGTACTCTACCAGCCTGTCGATAAGTGAGGCGGCGGACAGCGCCCTTTACCTGGCAAAGCAGCAGGGAAGAAACAAGGTTATTTCTGCCTAGACCATACGGCCCCTGTGCCCCTAAATACTTTCGATAATTTCCGTTATCAAAAGACTGATATCATCGGAAAAGCGCAGCTCGGCGATATAACTCATTAATTCTTGAATAATGTTGTTTGAGACCATCAGAATATTGCTGTCCGCCCCGTTTTTTATTATTTTACGCAGGTTTTCCCGGCCGAATGGTCTGCCCTGACCGTTTTTACATTCGATAATCCCATCGGTATAGAAAAAAAGCCTGTCACCCGGATAAAGCATAAACTTTCTTTCTTTAAAGGTTGCTTCTTCAAGCATACCGATAAACAAGCCGGTAGCGGAAAGTTCACGCAGCCTGCCGTTCTTCCGCAGTAACATCTGTCTTGGATGTCCGGCATTGCAATAACGGCAACACATGGCCTCTGTATCTATAACTGCATAAAAGGCGGTAACAAAATGTTCAGTATGAATTGTTTCCAAAAACTCATTATGGATCTTTTCCAGGGTCTCTGCCGGAGAGAAACATCCTTCGGAATAATGGTGAAACGCGCTTTTAAACATGGCCGTAAGCAGTGCCGCGGCCACCCCATGACCCGATACATCAGCAATAATGATGCCCACCGTATGCTCATCCAGCCGGATAACCTCGAACAGATCACCCCCGATAAACTCGCAAGGTATATATTTCTGAGCGAAATCCAGTGGTAAGTCCACCGGGTACTCTTTGGGGAGAAAACTCTTCTGCAGCTCCCCGGCCAGGGAGAGTTCCTCGATTATTTTACTGTTCTGAAAATCAAGTTCACGCAGGGCGTTTTCCAACTCAAGTGCCTGGCGGGTTAAAAGCCGTTTTTCTCTTGTCAACAACTCGGTTTTTTCAACAAGGGACATATTCGGATACATCAGGCGGATTATCTCCTGCTTTGTTACGCTGAGAACGCCGCATACGTCATAAACCCATTTGGCAATAATATAAACACGCTGCGGATGAGTGGCCTGCGGCAGCGACAATAGTGAAGCGCCCAACAACGAGGGAAATACGGGGTCATTACAGAAAATACGAAAATCCCGGGCCTCCTTGGAGATCGCGGGCAGATCAAGTTCTCCTTCGTTAAAACGGACCCCGGGCATAATTACATACACCGCCCTATTTTTTTTATCCAGGTCGAACACGTCCTTTACGACGCATTGCAGACCATCCGCCGCAAGTGATTTGTTTATGGTTTGAAGTGTATCCGACTGGCTTCCGATTAGATAAATACACATATGGCTTTAAATATAAATATTCATCCTAATGTTACTATATAATCGGTAAGATGCAAGTGAAAAAAACGTAAAATACCGTTATTCCGATTTAAAAAACTTGAAATTTATCATTAATTACAATACTATTTTTCTACTATATATTTTTTATGGAATAAAGTAAAATATGAAAAGGAGTAACCAGATGACCATTCATATGCAAACAGATAATAATACAGCGACACTTAATATCAGCGGAGAGATTGATACCAAGGCCAGTTTCGATTTAAGTGAACATTTTAAACAGATCATGGACAATAACGCGGTAACTCATGTTATCCTGGTCTTAAAAGAGGTGCCCAATATTTCCAGTGCGGGTATCGGTAAGGTACTCAAACTTTTTAAATACCTCAACAGTAAGGGGGGGTCACTAAAAATAAACGGTATCTCAACCGAGCTGTATAAGCTGTTTAAAGAAATCCATCTTAATAAAATTATTTCTATTTCCGAATAACCAATACGGGAGAAGCATTATTGTCGGAGACCATATATGCGGGCGATGCACGTGTTGTATCAGTGCGGGAAGCACCGCGTGATTATCTTGATATCATCCTGGAATGCACGCAAATAGCCGCGGATTCAGAACCCGGACAATTTGTCATGTTGAAAAGCTGGAGCGGCAATGATCCTATCCTCCCCCGGCCTTTTGATATCGTGGAAACCAATAAAAAAACAAACACACTGAGGCTTATCATAAAGGTTGTAGGCCGCGGTACCATGCTTATGAAGCAGCTGCGGCAGAATGACCGCGTCACGATAAGCGGTCCGCTGGGCAAGCCGATTACCGATTATAATTTTAACACAATGGTGATTCTGGCCAGGGGCTGCGGCGCGGCAGCGGTGTTGTTTTTTGCCCGTAAAGCATTCACAAAAGGTATTACAATTCATACCATCCTTTCCGCCGCGACAAAACAAAAACTGATACTGGAAAATGAACTGAAAAGCATTTCAAAAACCCTGCTTACCGCCACCGACGACGGCTCGTCCGGGTATCAGGGACTGGGTACCGATGTGCTGGCCGAATTCCTGGCAAAAAACAACACAGACCGTGTATACAGCTGTGGTGGGGGACCTTTTTATTATCCTTACCTTGAACAACTGCAGAGCAGCGGCAAACTTCCCGTTTACCTGTTCGTGGAAAACTATATGGCCTGCGGAACCGGACATTGCCATGGCTGTGCCGTTAAAAAAAAGCACAAAGAGGATTATTATCTGGTCTGCCGGGACGGTCCGCTGTTCCGGCTTGATGAGGTGGAAGAACCATGCCTGATCTATCAGTAGAAATCGCGGATGTCAGACTGAAAAATCCTGTTCTACCTGCTTCCGGCACCTATGAACCGAAGATTGTTCCCGGCGGTGTTTTCAGTCCCCGCGCACTGGGAGCCGTAATCAATAAAACCGTAACCCTGGCCCCGCAGCCCGGAAACCCTCCGCCGCGGATTTGGGAGACCCCCTGCGGTATGCTCAACTCAATCGGCATTCCATCTCCGGGATTAGAGCATTTTATTACCAATGATCTGCCTCTTTTACGGAAATTAAATACGCGTCTGATTGTGAGCATTGCCGGTTTTTCGGTTAAGGAGTTTAGCGAACTGGCGGAAAGGATTTCCGAGCAAGACGGCGTGGATCTTATCGAACTCAATCTTTCCTGTCCCAACCTCCGGAAACACACTGCCTGGTCCCAGGACATCGTTTTACTGAAAACCGTGATATCCGCGGTCAGAAAAGCCGTTAAACTCCCCCTGATCGCCAAACTCTCCCCCAATGTTACCGATATAACCGAAACAGCCCTTACGGCACAGGACGCGGGCGCAGATGCCCTGTCCCTGGTAAATACCTTCCGCGGCCTGGCGATAGATATCCGCGCACGTATTCCCGCGCTGGGAAGTATCAGCGGCGGACTCTCCGGTCCCGCCATCCGTCCTTTGGCACTTTACGCGGTATACGCCACCTTTAAAAAGGTCGGTATTCCCATTATCGGAATGGGGGGAATAACCTGTTGGCAGGACGCAATCGAGTATTTTCTGGCCGGCGCAACCGCGATCGCGGTAGGTATGTACAACTTTGTCGACCCCTCGTGTATGGGAGGTATCATTCAGGGAATCGACGAATATCTTGATACATATGGTTTTTCGGCAGTAAAAGACATTATCGGCCTGGCACATCGAGACTGAGCTGTTTTATTGTCTAAACTATTTCAAACGTTTGGCGAGCATAGGCCCTGAAGGAGCGGAAAGCAACGAGATATCTTTGTCTTCAAGCAGGGTGACATCCAGTGTATCGATAATACCGTTGATCCCGCTTCCCCCGCCGATGATTGAAAATCCGGTTTGGTTGACCTTGCTTTCCGTGAAGGCGTTCTCGGCCGCGGACACCTGTTTCCCGTCAAGTTTCCATACCGCTTTTAATGCCTCGTCCTGGAAGACAAGTGAAAAATCAATGACAACCCGTCGGCCGCTTTTAAGAGTATCAATACCTGAAACAAAGGTATGCGTAACGCCGTTGATGGTCATGGTTACCGCCGGTATCTGTTTTTCATTGAAATAATACCGGAGTGAAAAGGAACCGTTTTCCGAATAGCTATAAAAAACCGTTTTGGATACCTGTTCGCCCTGAGGAGTAATTCCCAAAGAAAGATTAAAAGACCGGGGCCGGTTGTTTTTAATCGGAACGATCAGATCATCACAGATGAAACCACTGTTTCCATCGAGTTTAAAACCGATAATATCGTCATTCAAAACAATCTTGGGTTTCTTTAACCGTGTATTGGCAACCGCCGCGTTACTTGTAGAGAGTGTGTCTTTGGAATGCAGATAGACTTCAAACAGGTTATAAAACAAATCCTTCTTTTTTTCGGCAGCCTTCCCCCGGACCGGCGAAGAGACGTACAGTTCTGCCGACATACTGGTTTTGGAATCAAATGTATAACCACTCGACGTTGGCGGGGCAAACGGAAACAACTCAACGGTAATGGAGTACACCCCCTCTTTTGGCGGTGTTTCCCAGAGGATCTGGTCAAATCCGTCATGTAAAAGCCCTTTGGCAATGACAACACCGTTCTGACTCCAGCGGATATACGGATTCAGTGAATCCGGTATTTTCAGGTCCGCAATTAATAAGGCCTTGTCCTTTGGTTCAATAAGCCACGGGTATGACCACACCCCGCTGATACTGTAATCCTCATTTACGTAAAAGAAAATGCATTCATTTTGTGCCAGTACCTCCTGTCCGGTGCTTAAGCGGAAAACCAGTGAGTACTCTCCGTAGGGCAGGTCGATATTTTTATTAATCAGATCGTTTAACACGAGTTCGGTATTTATCTCGGGCGATTGCAGTGTATTGCTGGCCATGACCTGACCCTTACTGTTTTTAAGGTCGATGATGAGAGACTGCGGTTTTGTATCGGTGTCGTCAACGATGATTTTAAAATATACGTCATCGTTTTTCTTAAGGATATCCCCGTTTTCAAGCGATAAGAGTTCTATTCGTACCGGTTCATAGGTATAAAAGTCACTGCACCCTATAAATACAGTTATGACCATGAGAATAATCAATGTTGAAATGCGTGTTCTGTTCATCTGTCAACTATAAATTTACTACAAAATTTATAGATTTCCATCCAAATAAAATAATATAGTGAATAATTGAAATACACAAGATAAAACTGACATTTTTTCACAACTGCCCTTTTAGAGAAAAAATATAAAATGCACGAACAGCTTAATTTTATTTACTCAAACTATAATTTATTTAATTGTTTTTCTTGCTAAATTAATTATTTTTATTTATATTATAATATATTGAAGGATTATAGTATTTTTTGGAGTATGTATGGAAAAACGAACATTACGTGAATGCCCCGTTTGCGGCAATACACTGAGAATAAAAGTCTTGCAGTGCCCCTCATGTGCGGTACGCATCGAAGGAAATTTTGATCCGCCGCATTCCAGGATTTTCAATCTCTCGCATAAGGACCTTGATTTTGTTGAGCTCTTTGTAAAACTGCGCGGCAATATAAAAGAGGTGGAAAAGGCCCTGAAAGTATCCTACCCCACGGTCCGCGGGATGCTCGATTCCGTGATACGCAAAATGGGGTACACGGTGAAACGGGAAAACGATGAAAAACGCAGATTTGAAATCATCGAGCAGCTGGAAAAGGGAGAGATCAGTGCTGATAAAGCCGCCATCCTCTTACAGGAGGATGAAGCGGATCAGGACGATATCTCCTCCTGACAGCGGATATGATATCCAGTATAAGGAAAAGGAGAACGAGTAACAATGAATGAAGAGAAAAAGAGAATCCTTAAAATGATCGAAACCGGAAAGATCTCGGCCGAGGAAGGCCTTAAGCTTCTCGACGCGATTGAAGCAACTGCAGAGGAAAAACCCGCGCAATCGGGAACTACATTCGGAAAAATATTGAATATCAGGATTTCCGACAGTCAGACGGGTGAGGT
>Ga0315542_1001508_pt1 | contig 14503 bp, 14 predicted proteins | sample SalMarSW160120MG_FD_202541 | JGI IMG/M metagenome (GOLD analysis project Ga0315542, IMG submission 202541) | Salt marsh sediment microbial communities from the Plum Island Ecosystem LTER, Massachusetts, United States - Salt Marsh Sediment SW1601-20 ...
CTGACCCCCGACTCTTTGACTAAATTGGCCGCCTGGGACCAGGAAAGCAGCCAACTGTAACCGGGCAGATGGTCCAGCACGGCCTTGATCGCGCCCCGGTTGCAGTTCAGGGGTTTGGCCGCAAGTTCACCCTGTTTGCCGATATTATAATACTCTCCCCGCTGGTTGTCCTGGAAATCGTTGCAAAAAAAGCACAGAACGGTGAGGTCGGGATGAAATTTGTAACCCACCGTTTGAAACAGTTTCAACTCATAATCGGTGCCTTTGCCGGGGCAGCCGGCGTTCATGACCTCCACGGACAGGTGGTCGGCATTCAAGGTCTTTTCCACCCGGGCGGCAAAGGTCTGAGCATCATTGACCCCGATCCCGTAGGTAAATGAATCTCCTAAAAATAATATCCTAAAGGTGGAATGCTTCTTTTCCGAGTATTCCCGGCTGCCCCGCCACCCCAGGGAATTGTTGCTGTAGGTAAAGTGAAAGACCCCGGGGAAATTCCTGACGCCATGCTGGCCGGGTACGGGAATCTCCCCCAGCTCCGGGTTGCAGGCGAAGCGCACCGGCCCCACTTCCTGGGGGCTGATAAGCCGCACGGCCACTTCGGCGATGGCCGCGGCCAGCAGCAAGGCGCAGAGCACCGCGATAAGGCCGAAGAGAATTTTTTTTAGAACTGCCATATGATACTGTTTTCAGTTTTCGGTTTTCAGTTTTCAGTAAAATCTTTCAGTGAATTCATTATGTTAGCCTGAGAGTTGGCTTCATCTGCGTCTAAATTTGGTATAAGGTCAGACCATGATACGTGCAAATAATTGCTTTGGTCGCCGCAGGCTTGAAGCCGGGCGCCGGGCCGGGCCGCCGCTCCCCGGCTAGCGATCCGGACGCAGGCCATTATTGACTCTTTAAGAGCGCCAGGGGGAAAGATCGAGGAGGGGCGGTCAATCAGGCCTGTTTATTGGCCTCGCCCTCCCCGCCCAGGTCCAAGCCCTGGGAGTTGGTAAGCTTGGCAGTCGGGGTCTCACTCTCGCCCTTATCCAACAACGCGGCCCGGCGATGATACATAAAGGTGCTGACGGGCCCTGAGGCCACATAAGTCGCCATGAGCAAAAACCCCATAATTTTCGGGGCGGTGGCCACCACCACAAACACGAGCACCGCGGCCACCAGGGTATGGAAGGGATGCCTCTGGAAGAGGTCCATCTTCTTGAAGCTGACGTACTTGATATTGCTGACCATCAGGAATGACAGCAGGTAAATCATCACCAGGATATAAACGTGGCGTTCCGGGGCCCACTCCCCGATCTCGTAGTAAAAAATGATGGCCGTGGCAATCATGGTGGCCGCGGCGGGGATGGGCAGGCCGTTGAAATACCGGGGGTCCGTGGACCCCTGCTGGACGTTGAAGCGGGCCAGTCTCAGGGCCCCGCAGACTACAAAGAGGAAGGCCGCCACCCAGCCGAATTGATGATAGGGCTCCAGGGCCCAGAGGTACACCAGGATGCCCGGGGCCACCCCGAAGGACACCAGGTCCGCCAGGGAATCGTATTGCACCCCGAAGTCCGAAGTGCTTTTGGTCATCCGGGCGACGCGGCCGTCCAGCCCATCCAGGACCAGGGAAACCAGGATGGCGATGGCGGCTTCGTGAAAGCGGCCTTCCACTGCGGCTACAATGGCATAAAACCCGGCGAACAGACTCGCGGTGGTGATCAGGTTGGGCAGCAGGTACACGCCCCGAAACCGGCGTTTGTCTCTCTTTTTACGTTTGCGGCGGAAACTCATGTCCACCTCCCGATGATGCTGCTCCCGGATTTCACCCGGTCACCCACCTGCACCTGGATGTCGCTCTCCGGGGGCAGGTAGAGATCCACCCGGGAGCCGAAACAAATCATGCCGACGCGTTCACCCCGGGCCAACTCCTGCCCGGGTTTGACAAACGGAATAATGCGCCGGGCCAGGAGTCCGGCGATCTGGACCATGAGGACCCGCCGCCCGGCTTCGCCCTCCAGCACCAGGGCCTGCTGCTCGTTGCGCAGGGCCGCGTCCTGGCGGAAGGCGGCCTTGTATTCCCCGGCCCGGTGCCGCATCTCCGTGACCACGCCCGCCACCGGGGACCGGTTGACGTGCACGTCAAAGACGTTCATGAAGACGGCCACCCGCCGGGCCGCACCGTGCAGGAACTCCGACTCCTGCACTTCGTCCACCAGGACCACCTTGCCGTCCGCGGGGGAGACGACCACCCCCGGCTCCGGGGGTATGGGCCGCTCCGGGTCCCGGAAGAAATAGCTGAAAAACCCGGCGCCCACCAGGCCCAGGACCGTCAGCCAGGGCCAGCCAAAGAGCCAGCCGATGAAAATCAGCAGCAGGCTGGAGGCCAGAAAAGAATAGCCGGGCGCGGCGATGAAGTTCCAGCCGTATTTTTCTTTACTTGTCAATTTTCTTCAAGTATTTCAGCAACTTTTTTTCCGGCTTCTCTCCCCGAAGATTCTTTGAGAAACTGGAATTTGGCCAGTATGGGGTCTATTTTCTTCCAATCTATCTCCTCAGAAACAACCGGGATGATCTTTTTCCGGTCTGTTAAAGCAACACCTAGTTCAAATGAGATCCAGGGGCTAACATCGCCAGGGCCACTGAGGATAAGCACAAAGGTGCGGCTGTCTCTCAGGGCCTCCTGCATCTTTTCTTGCCAGCGCTCTCCTGGTTTGATGTCTCCAATCTCGAAAAAATTTGTAATGCCCGCCTCCTTGAGCGCCGATGCGAATTCCTTGACCCAAACCCTATCCATTTTGGAGGAATAAGAGATGAAAATATCGTACTTACTTTTCTTGGTCATCTTTCCTCCTCGGTGATACCCGATCACCAAGTTGGTCAAAGTATTGATCGATTTCATTAAGCTTAATCATATCACGTTTTTTCAAGAAAATTGGCGCATTAGGGTGGGTTTGAAATTCTTTTACGGTGATTCCATGGAGAACGACAATAATAGGTATCCTGCGAAACCAAGCAACGCCTATCTCGGCCCAAACATAACGCCTCTCAAAAGACCAGGGTGTAAAGAGAACGATAAGTTCATCAGCCTTTTCTAAAAATTTGAGGATTTTTTCTTCAAATTCATCACCAACGTCAACATCAGCTTCGTCCAAGAAGGGTGTGGCCCTGCAATCTGAAATTTTCCCGGCTATTTGTCTAGCCACCCAGGTATCTTCCCCAGAGTGGCTTATAAAAACCAGCCTTCCAGCGTCAGAGTCAGGCATCTGCACCCCAACCTGATTCACCAACAAGCATTTAAATTTTAAACGAAAAGGCAGAAGGCGACCAGTATTTTTCCTTCCGCCTTTTCATCGGGGTTGTCTTGGCCCTGTATTACTTGTTTTTCAACCACCCCATCATGGCGCGGAGCTTTTTGCCCACCTCTTCGATGGGGTGTTGGGCCTCCTGGCGCCGGAGGGCGTTGAACACCGGACGCCGGGCCTGGTTTTCCAGGATCCACTCCTTGGCGAACTCGCCGGTCTGGACCTCATAGAGGATCTGGCGCATCTCGTCCCGGGTCTCCTCGGTGATGATCCGGTTCCCCCGGGTGTAGTCGCCGTATTCGGCGGTGTCGGACACGGAATAGCGCATGTATTCCAAACCGCCCTGATAGAACAGGTCCACGATGAGTTTCAGTTCATGGAAGCATTCGAAATAGGCGATCTCCGGGGCGTAGCCCGCCTCCACCAGGGTATCGAAGCCCGCCTTGACCAACTCGGAGACGCCGCCGCAGAGCACCGCCTGCTCCCCGAAGAGGTCGGTTTCGGTCTCTTCCCGGAAGGTGGTCTCCAGGACGCCGGCCCGGGTGGCCCCGATGCCCTTGGCATAGGCCAGGGCCGTGGCCAGGGCCTTACCCGTGGGGTCCTGCTCCACCGCCACCAGACAGGGGACGCCGGCGCCTTTCTCGTATTCGCTCCGGACCAGGTGGCCGGGGCCCTTGGGGGCCACCATGATGACGTCGATCTCGGGGCCGGGCACGATCTGGCCGAAATGGATGTTGAAGCCGTGGGAAAACATCAGGGTCTTGCCGGCCGTCATGTGGGGCTTGAGGTCCCGCTCATAGATGGCGGCCTGGACGTGATCCGGAACCAGGATTTGCACTACCTGGGCCTGGGCCGCGGCGTCCGCGGCGCTCACCGGCTTGAAGCCGAATTTCTCGGCCAGCTCGTAGTTCGCGGTGCCCGGCACTTCGGACACCACCACGTCCACGCCGCTGTCCCTGAGGTTGAGGGCCTGGGCGTGGCCCTGGGAGCCGAACCCGATGATGGCCACCTTCTTGCCCTGGAGCACTCCCAAATCCGCGTCCGCATCGTAGTACATTTTCATGGTTTAATCTTTCCCCTTATGTAGGGCGGGCACTACCCGCCAGGATTATCTTTTCAATAATGGTGGGCCGTGCCCACCCTACAGGTTACTCCTTCTTGCTGCGCTGGATGGCCAGGGTGCCGGTGCGGGCAATCTCCTGGATGCCGTGGTTTTTCAGGAGATCCAGCACCGCCCGGATTTTTTCGTGGTTGCCGGTGATCTCCAGGGTATAAGTGATGGCGCTGACGTCCACCACCCGGCACCGGAAGATATCGGCAATGCGCAGCACTTCGGCCCGGGACCTGTCTTCGGCCTTGACCCGGACCAGGACCATTTCCCGCTCCACGTGCTCCAGTTCGCTCAGGTCCACCACCTTAATGACGTTGATGAGCTTGTGGAGCTGCTTGATGATCTGTTCGGTGATCTGCTCATCCCCGGTGGACACGATGGTGATCCGGGAGACCGCGGGGTCCGTGGTTTCGGCCACGCACAGGCTTTCGATATTGAAGCCCCGGCCGGAAAACAGGCCGGTCACCCGGGAGAGCACCCCGGGTATGTTGTCCACCCACACGGATATGGTATGTCTCGGCTCCGGTTTCGGCTCCATTTCTCCCTCCTAGGCCAGTAACATTTCATGCATGGCCTTGCCTGCGGGCACCATAGGCATGACGCACTCTTCCGGTTCAACTTTGAAGTCCATGACCACGGGCCGGGGGGTGTTGAGGGCCTCCCGGATGACCGGCTCAACCTCCTCGGGCCTAGTGGCCCGGAGCCCTACGGCGCCGTAAGCCTCGGCCAGCTTGACAAAATCCGGAGCCGTCATGGGGGTGGCGCTGTAGCGCCGTTCATAAAAGAGCTGCTGCCATTGGCGCACCATGCCCAGGTAGGAGTTGTTGAGGATGGCGATCTTCACCGGCAGTTGGTTGTCCACCACCGTGATCATCTCCTGGATATTCATCTGGATGCTGCCGTCGCCGGCGATATCGATGACGTAGGCCCCGGGTTTGGCCAACTGGACCCCCATGGCCGCGGGGAAGCCATAACCCATGACGCCCAGCCCCCCGGAAGTCATGAGACGCCGGGGATGCTTGAACTTGTAAAACTGGGCCGCCCACATCTGGTTCTGCCCCACCTCGGTGGTGATGTAGGCCTCTCCCTGGGTGAGTTCATAGAGCTTCTCGATGACGAATTGCGGCTTGATGACCTTGTCGTCCCAGACGTAGGTCAGGGGATGGTCCTTTTCCCACTGGGCGACGGTTTCCAGCCAGGGCTGCCGGAGCTCCGGCCAATCCCGGGCGGGTTTATCCTCCAGGAGCTCGTTGAGCTGCCGCAGCGTGTCTTTGCAGTCGCCCACAATGGGGATATCCACCTTGACGTTCTTGCTGATGGAGCTGGGGTCGATGTCGATATGCACGATCTTGGCATGGGGCGCAAACTCCGTCAGCTTGCCGGTAACGCGGTCGTCGAACCGGGCCCCCACCGCAATCAGGACGTCGGCCTGGGACACGGCCATGTTGGCGCAGTAGGTGCCGTGCATGCCCAGCATGCCCATCCAGAGGGGATGGTCGCCGGGGAACCCCCCCAGGCCCATGAGGGTGCTGGTCACGGGGATTTGCAGGGTCGTGGCGAACTTGTAGAGCTCTTCCGAGGCATCCGACAGCACGATGCCGCCCCCGGTGTAGAGCACCGGCTTGTGGGCATTGAGGATCATATCCAGGGCCCGGGCCACCTGCCGGGGGTTGGCATGATACGTGGGGTTGTAGCTCTTGATCTTGATGGTCTCGGGAAACTTGGGCACCGTGCTGGCCTGGCTGACATCCTTGGGCAGGTCCACCAGCACCGGCCCCGGCCGCCCGGACCGGGCGATATAGAAGGCCTCGTGAATCGTCTGGGCCAGGTCTTTGACGTCCTTGACCAGGTAATTGTGCTTGGTGCAGGGCCGGGTGATGCCCACGATGTCCACTTCCTGAAAGGCGTCGTTGCCGATCAGGGCGGTGGGCACCTGGCCGGTGAACACCACGATGGGAATGGAGTCCATGTAGGCCGAGGCGATGCCCGTCACCGTGTTGGTGGCGCCGGGGCCAGAGGTGACCAGGGCCACCCCCACCTTGGAGGAGGCCCGGGCATAGCCGTCCGCGGCGTGGACCGCGGCCTGTTCGTGGCGCACCAGGATATGCCGGATATGGGGCCGGCGAGCCAGTTCGTCATAGATATCAATGACCACCCCGCCGGGGTAACCGAAGATATGTTCGACCCCCTCGCGCTCCAGGCATGTCAGTAATATTTGGGCACCGGTCATCTTCATTGGAGGTTTTCCTTCTGGCGATGCTGGGCCAGGATCTGTTCAATGCGATCCCGGCCGGCCAGCTTCAATTTTTGCAGACGTTTGCGCTCGATGGTTTCCGCGGTGGTCAGATACGGCCGCCGGTTGAATTCTTCCAACTGTTTCTCATAATCCCGGTGTTCTTCTACATATTTTTTCAACTCCGGGTCCCGTGACATCAACTGTTCTATGAGTTCCAGGTCCTGCTTCTCCATGCTTTGCCCCTGGCCTTATGGTTATTGTTAAATAGTTAATATTAAAATAGGGTTAGGTATTTGTCAATCATCGCCGGCCCAAGAACTTAGGTTAAACTTGCCTGACTGACGCAGACCGCCTCACTCACAAAAAAGGCAGGGCCGCAAGCGGCCCTGCCTGGGAGTTTCGTCAGTGGGGGTTGCGGCCTAGGCCCGCAACAGCCTCCTTAGCCCCACCAGCCCCAAACCCCGCAGGCCGGCCGCGACGCGCAACAATACGCTGCCGCCGGATACTCGGCTGCCGGAAAGGTAGGTTGCGGGCTGGGTGGAATTTTTCATGCATATAATTATATCTCAAACCAAATGGAATTAGCAAGCTTTTTACCGCGGGCCGCGGCAATTCTTGGGCACCGCTTTTCTAGTCGCCCAGGCCGCGGTCCCGGGGCTCTGCCCGTGCAGCCTGACAATTCCCGGCCCAGAACGGTTTGGCAGCAACCTGATCAGGACAAAAAAAGGGGCACACCCTGCGGCGTGGCCCCTCTTCATACAGCCCGGTGGAACTGCAACCTCCACATCGCGCCCCTTCCTTTCGCAGTGCTTGCGGGGGGCCGGCGGCAGACTTTCCGGTCCTCGGGCTTCAATTATCTAGTAATCATCCTTGAGCCTGATTTCAAGGGGCGCCGGGTTTGATGCCGTTTGCGGTTTTCAGGTTTCGGTTAAATTATTTAGGTTAGCCGGAGAGCTGGTTTCATCTGAATCTGAATTTGGTATTATTCGGCCGCCGCGCCGCTTGCGCCCCTGGTCAAGCGCGCTTGGGAGCGGCAGGCTCCCGGGGCTCGGAGACGAACACCGGGAACGGCGTGCCCCGGCGGGCTTCCCCCTTGATCCAGCCGTGCTGCTGCTGCATGTCCTCCAGGAGTTCCCGGCCCCGCACCAGCATCTGCCAGACCCGGCGCCGGAAGGAACTGGCCGGCGGGGCCTGCGCGGCCAGCAATTTCTTGAAGGGAGGATATTGCAAGAACTGCTGAAAGAGATGGCAGCACTTGTTGAACAGGTCGGGATAGAAGTACGGCAACTGATGCTGGTTTTGCTCCAGAAAGTCCAGGGCCAGGGCCAGCCGCCGGCTGGGGCCCAGCCCTTGCTGGCGTTTGCCGGGTTGGGCCAGCTTTTCCAAAGGCTGGAGCTGCTGCACCTGGTCCAGATAGGCCAGGCGCTGCACCACCTCCCGGTGCAGTTCCCGGTGCCGGGTAAAGGCCTCCCGGTGATCCCGTTGCGCCAGGTAGCTGTTCAGGAGCTTCTTGGTGGCCTCGAAGGTCTCCTGGCCATAGGCCCCCAGCCGCCGCTGATTCTTGCTGAGCCAGGCCGACAGGAACTTGAGGCGGTCCTCGTGGGTCTTGGTGGAGGTGATGAGATCGCTGCGCCGGTAGGTGATGGTACCGGTATGCTCGCCCCGGACGATGTCGGTGAGTTCCTTCAGGGTGCGCTTGGTGTCTTTCAGGACATTGAGATTCGGCTCCCGGCCGCCGTGGTCCGGGTGGATGAGCTCCTGGCGCACGATGGACAGGGCCCGGTCCTCCAGGACATTGTAGCGGTTGTATTTATGCTGCTGGTAGACCACCTTCAGGATCACCACCCGCCGTTTCGGGTCCACGTAAAAGCCGCCCGGTTTGAGATGCGGGTGGGCCTCCGCCAGGGAGGGCGACAGGGAAATCAGGGCGACCTTCTCCACCAGGGGATAGCGCTTCTGCTCGAAGCCGCAGAGGCTGGTGATGGTCCGGTCCGAGGCCCCCAACACCTTGATGAGGTACTGCTCTTTGAGCCGGCTCAGGCGCCGGGCGAACAGCGCCCCGGAGGTCCGGCGCTCCGAGGCGATGGGAAAGCCGTACAGTTCCATGAGAAACTGGTAGACGAATTCCCGTTCCCGCTCATAGGTGGCGCTGTCCAGCTTCTTGAATTTGCCCAGCTTGCGGCCCAGGGCCTTGAGCTCCGTGTCCAGGTCCGAAGGAAAGGAGCCGTAGACCCCCAGGAGCCGGAAATCCCCCGCCTCATCCCTGGCGATCACCTGGGCCCGGTCCATGTGAAACAGGAATTTCAGCAGTTCGGGATAATGCGCCAGGTCGGTGATATCCCGGTTGCCGAACTGCTGCTTGCAGGCCGGGCGTAAATCCCGGTCCAGGTGGGGGATGATTTTATCCAGGTTTTCCCGCAAGACCCGGCGATCCCCTTCCTCCGGCGGATGCAGGAGGTCGAACTGGAAGATTTCCTCCTGGTAGGACAGCGCCCGGTTGAAAACCACCAGGCTGAAGCTGGGGAGATGCTTGTATTCCGAGAAATTCTTTTCAAAGGAAGGCAGGAGTTCCCGGGGCTCGATCAGGGGATAGGAGGTGTTGTAGGGGACCAGCAACCCCCGGCTGATATGGGTGTATTCCAGAAAGTCCTTGAGCAGACTGCGGTCCTCGATGGCGGCCGGTTCCCGCTGGTACGCCGCCAGGGGGAGGCCGTCCAGCCGCACTTCGCTGAAGAATTCCCGGTTATGCGCCATTTATCCTGCCATGATTTTAATATGCACCTTGCGGGTCCGAGGGCCGTCGAATTCGCCGAGAAAAATCCCCTGCCAGGTCCCCAGAAGCAGGCGGCCGTTGCTCACCAGCACGGTGAGGCCGGCGCCCATGAGGGAGGCCTTGAGGTGGGCCGGCGAATTGCCCTCCAGGTGGCGATAGGGCTCCTGATCGCTGATGATCTTATTCAGGACCATGAGGATGTCGGCCGGCACGCTGGGGTCGGCGTTTTCGTTGATGGTCAGACCCGCGGTGGTATGCGCCTCGAAGATGTGGCAGACCCCTTCGTCCACGCCGCTTAAGCGCACCAGTTCCTGGATCTGCCCGGTGATGTCAACCATCTCGGTGCGGTTATGGGTGGGCACTATCAGGGTGTGGATCATGCTCATCTCCGGATGAGGCGGGACTCGCCCGGCGGGACCACCAGGCCCGGGGCGGTCTCGGGTTCCGGTTGTTGTTGAAATTCCCAGGCCAGGCGCAGGGCACACTGCACCAAGCCTTTCAGGAACGGGTTTTCCCCGGTGAGGGCGCGGCGCTCCGTCTCATTCAGGTCCGCGGCCGCGGCCTGGGCGGCCCGGGAGTCCTCCTCCCGCCCCTTCAGGCGCAGGAAGTAGGCGGTGGTCCTGAGGCGCCGCTGCCAGAGGGCACGATCCTCTACCGGATACAACGCCCCGGTGGCTTCATCCAGCACCGCGTCGGTCCGGACCTGCTTCTGCTGGTCCGACAACACCAGGGGACTGTTTTCCACCTCCTGGAGCTTAGCCATCCAGGGCTCAATCTCCTCCGGCCCCGGCAGCCAGGCGTGGAACCACGGGTCCAGGGCGAGCGTCCGGGAGTGCTCCAGGAGCCGGGTCTGTTCCCCGGGGAGCAGGGGCGGCAGCTCCCGGTCCAGATCCGGGGCGGCATCGGGGTGTCCCCAATGACGCCAGAGGCGCTCCCGGAAGGCCACATAGCGGGAGGCGCCGCCATCGGTGTCCGGGTGGGCCGTATGGGCCTCGTCCAGCAGCCGCACCGCGAAAGCCGGGGGCGGGGAAACCCACTCCATCAGGCCCTGCTCCCGGAAATGCTCCCAGAATTCCGTCTGTTGCCGGCGGTTCAGGGACAGGAGCACACACTCCTGGAAACCTTCACGGTCGCTGATTCGGGTCACCAGGAAGTTGCCCCCCAGGACCTCCGGGGGTCCCTCCAGGATGACGTAGCTTTCGCCGTTGCCGAAGATTGGTGAGACGAAGGCCGCGGCGCTGCCGGGGCGCGGCGCCCCGACGCTGGCCGCCTCCCGGGGCAGGAGGTCCTCGGGCACCGCCACCCCCCGGGTTTTAAGGCGGTGCAGGGTCTTGTGCAGGGCCTTGCGCCGGACCTTGTCCCGGGCCTCGCCGAAGAGGGCCGCCAGCAGCGGCGGGATGGCCGGATGGCTGAGGGCCCCCAAAGCCGCCATGAGGTGGGCGTCCCAGTTGGGGTCCTGGGGATTGGGGCTGACCAGTTCCTGCAGGGCGGGCGCCTCGGCCCCCGCCGGTAGCGCCGCGGCCACCCCGGCCACCTGGCCTTCCAGCCTGGCCCGGTCCGCCGGCGGCAGCGGGGCCAGATCGCCGGCGCCCCGGCCCTTGCCCTTTTTCCGGCGCTCCATCAAGACCTTTCCGGGGGCCCCGATTCGATGGCCACCTCATCGGGCCGCCCCATCTCCTTAAGATAGACGTTGACCCGCTGTCCCGGCGGCAACTCCCCGGCCCGGCCCACATAATCCGGCTGGATGGGCAGCTCCCGGCCGCCCCGGTCCACCAGCACCGCCAACTCGATGCGCCGGGGCCGGCCGTAATCGATGAGGGCGTCCAGGGCCGCCCGGATGGTGCGGCCGGTGAACAGCACGTCGTCCACCAGCACCACCTCCTGGTCGTCGATGGACCCCGGCAGTTCCGTCTTGCCTACCAGGGGCTTGTGGCTGAGCTGGGTCCAATCGTCCCGGTAAAGGGTGATATCCAGCACTCCCACCCGCACCGGCCGGGCCTTGCGCTTGGCGAGGTTGTCCGCCAGCCGCTGGGCCAGAAAGGCCCCCCCGGTCCGGATGCCCACCAGCACCAGTTCGTCCTGCTGGGGATGGCGAGCCGTGATCTCATCGGTGAGGCGCTCCAGGGCCTGGTCCAGTTCCCGGGCGGACATGGCTAAGGTCTTTTTTGGTTTCATGGATTTCTCAGTTTCCCCTTTTCCCGCACCTGGCGTTTGCCGGCGCCGGCGAGGCGGCGCCACGCTCTCCAGGAGGCAACTATATGAATTTTTTTATATTACCATGGCTCTCTCCACAAGACAAGGATAGCCTCTCACCCGCCGTGTCTCTCCATTTTAGGTATGATAATTTTGGGGGGAATTCATAAGGCTCTTAGAGTGACTCCGGCGATGGCCGCGGGAGTTGCGGATGAGGTTTGGAACTGAGAAGATAGAGCCGCTCTGGTGGAATAATTTTGTTATAGACAGACTTATTTTTCCCCTTGCATTTTGACAAAATAGGCATTATATTGACCTCATAAATAGGTCATATGATCTCGTTTTAGTGTCAAATGATCTATATTAGAGGTCGATTAAAATGTTATCATCCTTACTGGGATCAATCAGTGGCGAGAGAGCCCTTCTTTTCATTTATGCCAGAGGAGAGGGGTATGGGCGCGAGATAGCAAGGTTTTTTAATACAGGGTTAGCGCCAATTCAGAGAGGGCTTGAGAAGTTTGAAATCAGTGGGCTTTTAAATAGCCGCCTCGCCGGGAAGACTCGCTTATATTCTTTCAATCCCAGATATGCGCTGAAGCCGGAGGTTGAAAACCTTCTTAAAAAGGCTTTAAGATTTTATCCCCCAGATCTGCAAGAACGGCTGTTAATGAATAGACGCAGACCCAGAAGAAAGGGAAAGCCATTGTGAAAGCAATCAAAGATATGTCTTCTGGAGAACTGGCGGCATTTATAAGCACCCATCTCAGAGAGAATGGTATTGAAGTTGTTTTATCAGGAGGGAGCTGTGTTTCAATCTATAGCGAAAATAAATATGTTTCTGGTGACTTGGATTTCATTGAATTTGGTTCAATCGGCATAAGGAAATTAAAAAAGGTTCTTGGCGAAATAGGATTTTTCTCTGGGGCAGACAGATATTTCAGAAGTTCAGAAACGGATATTTTTTTAGAGTTTCCGCCAGGGCCGCTTTCGGTTGGGAAAGAGCCGATAAAAGAAATTATCACTTTAAATTTTCCAACGGGCGAATTGAGGATTATTTCCCCAACCGATTGTGTTAAGGATAGGCTTGCCGCATATTATCATTGGGGAGATCGGCAAAGTTTAGAACAGGCGGTTTTGGTTGCGAAAAATAATGAAATTGATTTGCATGAATTAGAGCGCTGGTCGGAAGCAGAAGGAAGATTGTCTGCTTTCCGGGAGATAAGAAAACGGCTGGCAAAATAAGAGAATTTGGGGCGGCCTGGGGGCCGCTTTTTTTATGCGCAGGAATTAGGGGATATTTTCCCAGGATTCCTGGCGAATGATCATAAAATCTTCCCCTGAAAAATTCACCCTGATACCCTACCCTCTCTCCTGGAGCCGCCGGGGGGCCGCCTTGCCGTCAATGGCGCACTATATCTCTCTATTCCTGGGAAGCGGTTGGCCGCGGGGGGAATCGGGAGTATAATGGGCAGCACATGCGTTTATGGGCCGACGCGCCTGGGACCAGGGGCGCGGCGCGAGAAAGGTTTTTCAAGGTTTGGGCACCCTATGACCCTGGAAGAAGCTCGTGAAGTCTTGAATCTGGGCCTCAAGGCCACCCGCCGGGAGGTCAAGGGGGCCTATCGCCGCGCGGCCCGCCGCTGGCATCCGGACCGGGCGCCGGCGGGTCAGGAAGAAACCTACCGGGCGCGGATGCAGCAGGTTAACGCGGCCTACCAGCGGCTGGTCCAATTCATCGAGGCCTATCAATACGACCTGGTGGAGACCGCCGACCCCGAGGACCTGCAGCAGTGGTGGGCCAACCGCTTCGCCACCGGGGTGTGGGGGCCGCCGCCCCCCAAAGATCAAGACGGCGAGGACGACTGATGCCGGTCCGCAAACTCCTATTCCTAGCCATTTTTCTCCAATTGGCCCTAACGCCGCTCCGGGTGGCCGCGGCTTCGGCCCCGGTGGTCCGGGAAAATCTGGACTATCAGGTGAGCCTGGGCCCCTGGGAAGACGTGGCCCGGGTGCACCTGGTTTTTCAGGAGACGGCCCCGGGACGCTATCTGGCGGAGTTTTCCGGCGCGGCCCAGGGGATGTGGCGCTTGTTGAGCCGCTGGCTGCCGGAGCGCTACCAGTCCGAAATGGTCTACCGGCATGGGCGCCTCATGCCCCTGGTCTACCGGGAAGAATTTATGAACAAGGGGCGGCACGTCCTCCGGGAGTACCGCTTCGATTACGCCCGGCGGCGCCTGACCCTCTGGCGCCAGGCCGACGGCGGCCCCCGGGTCAAAAAGTGGGAAGTGCCCCTGAAAGAGCCGGTGTATGACCTCCTGAGCCTGTATTACAACGTCCGGCTGGGCGTTTTGGGGCCGTTGCGGGGCGGCGACAAGGTGCGGGTGGCCTTCCTGCCCACCCCCAAACCCCAGGAGATGATCTTCCGCATCGGTCCCCTCACCGACCAGGGCCGCAAGGTGATGTTGAACTACCGTCTGCCGGAATCCGGCAATGTGGACCAATATTTTATCTTTCTCAGCCCGGATAGGGTGCCCACCCTGGCCTGGACCCGGGTGACCCTCTTCGGCAAGCTCATGGGGCGTTTACTGAACCCCGGCGAGGTCAGGCACGGGGGGTTGCTGGCCCTGCGCCCAGCCCCTGCTCCCGTCCTGGCGGCCCGCCGCTGAGGAGCCCGGCCATTTGAGAAACCGCAACCGGCGCGCCGCCGCCCTCCCCTGCCTGGCCCTCCTGTGCCTGATGGCGCTTGGGCTGCCGGGTCCTCCGGCCCTGGCGGCCCCGCGCCTGCTGGAAGATTTGCACTACCGGATGTCGGTCCTGGTCTGGCCGGATGCCGCCCGGATCCGGGTCACCTTGAAACGCCTGGGCCCGAACCGTTTTGCCGCGGAAGTTCTGGGTGAAACCCAAGG
>Ga0315542_1001509_pt1 | contig 14501 bp, 11 predicted proteins | sample SalMarSW160120MG_FD_202541 | JGI IMG/M metagenome (GOLD analysis project Ga0315542, IMG submission 202541) | Salt marsh sediment microbial communities from the Plum Island Ecosystem LTER, Massachusetts, United States - Salt Marsh Sediment SW1601-20 ...
TATCGGACCTATTTTGGATGAAATTTTATGATCAAGTTTTTATTTGATAAATCAGAGTAAATATTATTAGGAAATATCATCCCAATCTTTAAAATTTGTTCTAGTTGCTATTATTTAAGTCATAATCTAATCGTGGCAATTATCATGTTAGAACCCATCATTAATATCATAGAAACTCATAATTTAAGCAAGAATTATAACGGTGTAGAAGCCTTAAAAAACTTAAATCTTAAAGTAAAAAAGAATTCTATTTTTGGATTCTTAGGACCTAATGGTGCTGGCAAAACTACTACTATTAAATTATTATTAGGATTAATTCATCCCTCGAGTGGAGAAGCATTCGTATTTAATAATAATATCATTACAGAGAATTTAAAAATCAGATACCACATTGGTTATCTTCCTCAAAATCCTAATTTTTATGAAAATATGGTGGCAAGAGATATCTTGGAATTCTCGTTAAAGTTTTACTTTTCCGGACCTAAATCTAAAATTAAAGAACGAGTCTCAGAAGTGATAGATCTTGTAGAGTTGGAAAATAAAGCAGACAGACCAGTCAAATATTTTTCTGGTGGTGAAAAACAAAGATTAGGTATAGCTCAATCAGTAATTCATTATCCCGATCTCTTAATTCTAGATGAACCCGCAGCTTCTTTAGATCCAATAGGGCGTCATGATGTTTTGAAATTAATGTCAAAATTACGAGAACAATCAACCATTTTTTATTCAACTCACTTACTTGACGATGTACAACGTGTAAGTGACAATGTGGCGATACTGAATCGAGGTAAATTAATTGCCCAAGGACCAATTGAAAAATTACTAGCAGGAAATGAAGGAACAATTTATGAAATAACTTTCAACGGAGGAAGAGATAGTCTACAGAACATTATAATCAGCGAATCCTATGTTACTAATATCCAAGAACAAGACTCTGAAAAGAAAAAAACTTGGTATGTTAATGTCAATGATGAAAGTTTAGCAGAAAAGAAATTACTTAGAGCTTTCTTAAAAGATGAATCAGTCACAATACTCGAATATTCTAAAAAGAAATTTGAATTAGAAGAAATATTTCTACAACTGATAGGTGATGATAATAACTTCTAGAAGTGATAATTTATTACCAATTGATATGGATAACAAATTTGGCGGATTTAAAAATTTACTGTTACTCGAACTAAATGAATGGTGGCAAAGCAGAACTTGGATTTGGACGACATTGTTATGGATCTTCATTGCAAATGGAATCACTTTATTAGTTATTATTGGAGATCCTACTTCAAATTCTGCTTTAGGATTAACAATATTTTTCCTCTTTCTTGGTTTCTTCCCTCCCATTGAAACAATCTTAATAATGCAAGGTACTATTGTACAAGAACGAACTACTGGAATCGTATCATGGATTCTTTCAAAACCTATTTCTAGGAACTCGTTCATTTTTGCTAAGTTACTTGGGAATACTACCTTTCTCTTATTGACTGTTGTTTTTATTCCTGGAATAATTGGATATTTTGAAATATCTGCTCTGACTGATATTTCAATAGATCCTTTTGGATTTATTATTTCATTGGGATTGCTAGCATCGTATCACGTTTTTTTCATTGCTTTCACGCTTTATTTAGGAACTTTTAAAGATAAGGCAGGGATTGTAGCTGGTATTCCAATGATGTTTAACTTTATCCAGCAGTTACTCCTTTCAATTCCGTTAGCTAATTATATTCTTCCTTTCAGTTTGATCTTAAATCAAACAGGAGGGGATTCAATTGTTGTTTCAATTATACTGGGAGAACCTTTCTTTTCTATATTACCAATCGTATCAACTCTATTATTAGATGTTCTATTTATAATATTAGCCACTTGGAAGTTTAAGAAACAAGAATTATAATCTAATTTTTATTTTTTTCATTTATCTGATCAATTATATTAACTCGTTAATGTGATGTTTGTTCTTTAAAAACAGAAAACAAGATTAAATAATTCAATGAATTTAAATTTAATATCAAAATAATTTGCATTTTTATCAAAAATGAAGGAAAAAATCCCCAAGATTAAATTTCTTTTTGATGAGGAAGATACAGACGAGGAATATTTAGAGGAAATTGACCAGACTGAAAAAGAGAGCTTAAGAGAAGAAGAGGAGGAACTTTTGTCAGAGAAGGGAAAAGCAAAAGAAGAAATTAAAATGAAACGATTGATGAGACGGATTGAACAAACTGAGAAAAAAGAAGCAAAAAAAGTCCAAAAGGAAGAGATCGAGAGTACTCTGCTGAAAGTTTTAAGCAAGGGTAAAGTAGTATCAAAGTATAACTTGTCAAAACTTTTAATACAATATGGCATTAAGAACTATAGTTTTAGACTTAACTTATTAGAGAATAGCATTCAATATGAAATCCCAAATATAGGGAATGTATTGAAAAGTCTTCGATTTCAAAAGAAAATCTTATTTTCAATACATAATGGTTCGCACGTGTATTATATTAATAAGAAGCAAAAGGTATTGAAACCAAAAGAGAAAAGGTATTCTTTTAATTTTTATGATTATAAAATACCCGAAGGAGAACACGAGATCTATCTTATTTTTAAAATCCCTGGATCTAACATTAGCACGCGTCATTTTCTTACAAGTTGCTACCCTAATGCAGAATTTAAAGGATTTAGTTTAGTCGTGAAAAGTGATTATGAAAAATCTGGCGCATTTTACGTCATTAAAGACCAATTAAACGGCTATATTGAAAGTGATAAGTTAGTCTTACGCTGCAAAACAACTGATTCTACAGTAGCTAAAACTCTATTTACACTTATCAAAATTGGTAGAAAAATTGTTAAAGAGATTATCATGCTGAATCTCAAGGAATCCGAAGTTTTAAAGGTTTTAAACAAAAAAAATAAAGTATTTATCCCCGTTATCCCAATATTTAGACCACTTAAAAGCAAGATTTTCTTTAATACAAAATACACGAATGCGCTCAGAATAATATATGATTTTCCACAAAAATTTGATGGAAAAGAAGTTTATGGTAAATATTCTTTAATCGTCCAAGAAAAAGATGATTCTAAATTTGATCTCAATAAATATAACGATTTTATGAATAACGCGTTTGAATTTTTAATAAAATCCTTTATATCCAACGCAATTTTAAAGGATTGGATCATTAATCCTCGGAAAGCTTATAATTACATGGAACCAGATAAAGAAATTGATTATTTAATAGAAGAATACATTCAAGATATCGATACGGATAGAATTATACAAGAAAAATTGGAATCTTCACTGGAAAAAAGTGAATTTATTAAGGATATGACTACAAACCTCCTATTAACCCTATTAGGCCTCTCAGTTCTCACCCAAAACCCCGTTCTACAATGGATTATAATTGGAGCATTTGTTGTAATAAATTTGTACTTTCTAATCTCTAAATCTAGAAGAACCAGGAAGATTTTTATACCCTAAAGAAATTTACTTATTTTATTTTTTCAAAAAAAGCACGCCAAGTAAGTTATTTGAAATAATTTTAAATAGAATTGAATAATAAAAATTTTACACCTAAACGAGATAATGGATATGAATGAAAGAAAGTCATTAATGATAGAAAAAAAGCAATCAAACATATTAGTTCAGATCATCATATATTTGCTCTATGGACTCGGTCCCCTTACTGGAAACGTGATATTAGTCCTTTTTGGAGTTTTATCTTCTGAATTTGGAGTTCCACCAACGAATCTTCTTATAGCCGTACCTTCATTCATGTTCCCATTTGCAATAATTCAATTATTTTCTGGAGCGATTTCTGATGTTAAAGGACGATTTCCCGTGATTATAATTGGATTAATCATATTTAGTATAGGCATGGTTATAGCGGCTTCCTCAGCTACGCTTATTCTTTACGTCATAGCAAATGTATGTGGTGGAATTGGTTTTGGTTTTGTCAATCCTGTATTAATAGCATTAATGACTGATCTAACGCCTGGTCCAAAAATACCTCAAAAGTTAGGTATCCTTGGAGCAGTTGCAAGTTTGGGTGTAGGATTAGGCCCATTATTAGGGGGACAACTTGCAATTGTGAATTGGAGGTATGTCTATGTCATTTTTGCACTTATAACGTTATTTGGAATTATCGGAATGCTTGTTGTAAGAAAAGAGAAAAAGAAAAAATCACAACAAGGACAGTTAATAATATTTTTAAAGCATCTAAGTCAAGAAATTCGCAGAATTCAAGTTATCCTCATGATTTTATTTGCTTTCTTGGCATCAATGACATACATTGCGATTTTAATTTGGACTTCACGAGCTTTCACTGGTGTCATTCCAGAAAACATCGCAGGTTTAACAATTGGAGTGGCAGGTATAATAGGGGCGATTGCAGGTATATTTATAGGTTTTATCATTCAAAAAAAAGGTATAAAGTATGCATTGATATTCGCACTCTTTGCTCTATTTGGAGCTGAGATCATTCTTCTAATTATTGGTAATTCTGCAAGAGCCGAAGTATTCATACCCGTTTCAATATCTTTATCCCTTAACGGAGTTGCAGGAGGGGCCTTAATCCCAAGTGCAATGTATTATAGTCAATCTCTGTCAATAGAAAGACGGGGTGCTTTAGCAGGTTTAGTTACCGCTGGACAATTTACTGGGATCGCTCTTGTTCCTATTATATATAATGATGCATATTATATTGGTGGAATTCAGCTAATTTATATCGCTATTTCAATCGTTTCATTAATCCTTCTAAGCATTACATTATTGTTATATTACTCTGCAAAAAAAGTATTGGCTAAGGCAACTAAAATTAATGAACCATGAATAATTATTGTAAAGAAGAAGGGAAAATGGAATTGATGTTAAAATCTAAATTATGAAATTTTCTAAATTAAACATAGATAAATTCCAAAGAATAATAAGAAAAACTTTAGCACTTGCTGAAAAGCAAATTTACATGCAATTTCGATTCAAATATCGAACTTTGTTAAATTACTTTGCGCCTGTTATAACTATTTTGATGCCAATTATTATCTTAGGGCGATTTTTTCAAAATAATGTAAATTTTGGTCCATGGAATTCTCAAAATTACATTATTTTCATTTTTATTGGATATAATATTTTATTACTGAGAGGGATGATAAATTATATCCCCGCACATCTTCAGCAAGAACAATATTGGAAAACTCTTCCAGCACTTATAATTGCACCCTTTAATCGTTATTATCTCTTATTTGGCTACTTTATATCAGAAGTATCATTGCTTTCCCTTCCCTTTTTTGTCTTTTTGATAACTCTATTCATATTATACCCCATTTCTTTTATGACGCTAATAATCGTGATAATCTTATTTATAGGAGTCGCAATCGTCTTTTCTGCGATTGGACTAGTATTAGGTGTAATAACTGTTGCAAATGAGAACATTTCTAGCGTCCTTACTTTCATAATTGGTTTTATTTTCTGGGCTAGTTGCATTACATATCCTTTCCAATTATTCCCAGGAATCATACAAAATCTGATATCAATTAATCCGATCTATTACCTTATCAATTTCATACGCTTAACATGGCTTGAAAATAACATTTTTTTCACTGTCGTTGAACACTTTGGTCATTTTGTCATAGTGATATCCTCAATAATTATTGCGCCAATTTTGGCCGTGATAATGTTTAATTTAATATATAAAAAATTAGGAACTTCGGGGTATTAAAACGTGGATCCTATCATAAAAACTGTCAATCTTTCAAAAGAATACCGTTTAAAACACCATCAACGAATTTTAGCATTGAATAATGTAAATTTAGAAGTATATAAAGGGGAAAAGCTAGGATTATTAGGACCAAATGGAGCGGGAAAAACCACTTTTGTATCAATTTTGACTACTTTAATCCAACCGACAACGGGATATGCCATAATAAATGGATATAACATATTAAATGACCCAAATAAAGTGAAGAAAAATATCGGTTTAATGTTTGGCAGTGAAATGATTTATTATAGAATAACGGGCTATAGAAATCTAAAATTTTTCGCTAAAATATATGAAGTCCCTGATTATGAACAAAAAATAAAGGAAATCGCTCGAATGTTAGAATTAGATAAATGGATGAATGAATACGTGGAGAGATATTCGACGGGGATGAAAACCAAATTATCAATCGCAAGAATGCTTTTGATAGATCCTAATATCTTTTTTCTAGACGAACCAACACTGGGACTTGACGTTCCTACTACTAATTTCATAATTGAGCAATTAAAGGACTTAGATAAAACAATTATACTCTGTTCACATGACATGTCAATCGTGGATAAATTATGTGATCGATTTGCTTTTATTAATCATGGAAAAATAATAAAGGAAGGTAAAAAGAAAGATTTAGAAAATGTATTTCAAAAAGGAATTGAAATTTTAATAGAAATCACAAGAAATCGCCTAGAATTATTCAATAAGTTATCGATGCTTGATTTTATACTTGAATGCCACGAAGTTAAAGATGGATTAACTCTAATATTGAAAGATAGGGATGATTATAAAAAACTTATTTCTGTACTACAAAGTTATGAATTAACAAAAATAGAAGAACAAGCCCTCTCTATTGAAGATTTATTTTTGAAAATAATATAGAATGCAACGATTTTTGATAAAAATAATTTTAAAGTGTAATTGGATATGTTCCATATTTATGTACAGCTTCAATCATCCATTTGATTTGCTGTAAATTCATAGCAGGATGTGTATTCGTAGGAGAGATTATAAGCCCTCCATCTTGTCCTAAAGTTCTAATAGCATGCTTCACTGCATTTTCAACTTCTTCTTTAGTTCCACTGACTAGCACATGTGAAGTATCTATATTTCCAAGGAAGCATAAGCTATCTCCATACTTTTCTTTAAGCGGTTGCAATTTAACATAAGGTGGTTCTAAGCAATGCACTGCATCAAATCCTGAGTTTACGATAAAGTCAAGAAGAGAAGTGATATCTCCATCAGAATGGAAAATTATCTTCCCACCAAACTCATGAACTGCTTCGGTAACTCGTTTCATGCAAGGTAAAACATATTCATTTACATATTTTGGATTTATTAAAGGACCAGATCTAAATGCCAAATCACTCGCTTCAAAAAAGATTTTAACTCCAAGTTCAGAATACGTTTTAAACAATCCTATTACAATTTCAGTACTATAATCAAGGATTTCTACAATTAATTTAGGGTCTTTTTTTAAATTTCTCACAAAAGCGTTCATACCAAACGCTTGCCATGCTGGTGGAAAAACGGAAGCATAGTCATCTTGAGCCATGATGCACATATCAGGATTTTTGCTTTTTTTCTTACGTCTAAGAATGGTTTTAAATAGTTTCTTTGCTTCTATAAATATCCTCGTGCGATCATATTTAGGATAATTCTCCCAGTCTTCACGATTTTTAATCATCCCATCCATATAATAAGGCATGATATGCCCATGAGTATTAACGATTTGATATTTTCTCCCAAATATATCAGACATTTCTGTTTTACTCTCAAAGATAAAAGGAATATATCCTGCTCCAACTGTATCAAATCCAAGCTCCGCAGCAGCTTCTTGAGATTGTGAAAATACAGAGATCTCTATATTGGTGAGTATTCCGTTAACTCTTTCAATCCAATCTTCTGGATATTGGCTTTCTATATCATCAATAGCATCAAATGCAGTTCTTGGGGGTTTCCCTAATACTTCATCGCAAATCTTTCCATCCAAAGTAATTATATGAATCGGTACTCTATCCACTGGTTTCCGATTTAGTACTGCCCACACTCTTTCTTGGCTATTCATAATTGAGAGGCCCTAATTCTTTAATCTGATTGGTAAATTCTGTAATCACTTCAGCAAAACGTTTACCTTCAGAAGCACTCACCCATTCTAACCGAACTCTTTTTTGATCTATCCCAAGTTGTTTGATAATTATTTTATGCAGTCGTTCGAATCGCTCTTTAGTATATTCATTTCCAGATATATAATGGCAATCCCCAATATGACAACCGCTTATTAATACACCATCGGCTCCATCTTTCAATGCTTTTAAAACGAATGCTGGATCCACTCGTCCAGAACACATTACTCTTATAATTCTTATATTTGGAGGATACTGAAACCGAGACACTCCTGCTAAATCGGCTCCTGCATAACTGCACCAATTACAGCAGAATACCAAGATGTTTGGTTCGAACTTTTTTACAGTAGTTTTACCTTTAGTTTTAGACACATTCATTCACCTTCAACACAAGTTTTATCGAGTAAATAAGAATCAATCATCGCATTGATTTGATTAAAGTCATAATGTTTCACAGAAATAGCATTGACGGGACAAGTGGCGGCACACGTTCCACAACCTTTGCAAAGTGCGGAATTTATGTAAGACTTCTTTAATGTTATCTTCACATCCTCATATTCCTTAATTGTGTCAATTAATTCAATCGCATTATAGGGGCATACTTCCTCACAACGACCACAACCAATGCATTTTTCGGATGAGACTTCAGCAACAAGTCCGGAGGTTTTTATCTCTCCTGCACTTAGAAATCGGCTTGCTCTTCCAGCGGCACCTGTCGCTTGAGAAATAGAATCTTGTATGTTTTTTGGCCATTGGGCACATCCAGCCAAAAATATGCCATCCGTGGCAAAATCAAGGGGTCTCAATTTCACGTGGGCCTCAAGGAAGAAACCAGTTCGATCTAATGGAACTTTTAGCATCTTTGCTAATCCATCAAGGTTATCCGCAGGTATCATTGGAGTTGAAAGGATGATGAGGTCACTTTCGAAATTGATTTCTTCTTGTAAATTAGTATCAAAAATATTAATATTGTACTTTTCTGGTTCTTTTCCTTTTGAAATCTTGGTAATTTCGGGGATTTTATCAAGGCTATACCTTAAGAATATTGCATCTTTCCTCCTTTGACGATAGTAATCCTCAAATTCTTTTTTCGCCATTTGCAAATCTCGGTATAATACCAAAATTTCTAGATCTGGCTTTAATTCTTTTAAGATACCAATATTTTTTATTGATACTCCGCAACACACATTTGAACAGTAAGTGATACCTTCCTTCTGACGCGCATTTACACATAAAATCGTAGTTATTCGTTTTATTCCATCAAGCCAGCTCGAATCCTTTCTTTTTAACCGTTCTTCTAATTCTAATTGTGTAATGACATTCTTATTTTTTTTATCATATTGAAAAAGATTATCTGGCTTTAATTCTTGAGCTCCTGTCGCCACAATGATGGTGCCTACTTTAAATTCTTTCTTTTTATTACTTGAATCTTTAATATTTATCTCATAATTCCCGATATATCCCTTAATGTTCTCAATTGAACTCTCAAGATATATCTCAATATTCTTATGATTCTTTACTTTATTAGTAATTTCTTCAAGATAATTTGAAGCTTTTTCTTCAATAGGATAAAGGATGTTCAAATTATTAAGATTTCCACCTAATTTGTCCTCTTTTTCAATAAGGTACACTTTAAAATTTTGATCTGCAAGATTTAAGGAAGCTGTCATACCAGAAACACCAGCTCCTATTACAAATGCACTCTGAATGACCTTTAATGTCTCTTCTTTTTGAGGCTTGATTAATTTGACTTTAGCAACTGCCATCCGTATGAGATCCTTTGCTTTATCTGTAGCAGCTTCATTTTCTGTCATGTGAACCCAAGAGCATTGATCCCTTATGTTTACCATCTCGAACAAATACTTATTCAATCCCGCTTCTACACATGTTTCTTGAAATAGGGCTTCATGGGTTCTTGGAGTACAGGATGCTACGATAAATCGATTTAAGTTTTTTTCTTGGATTACCTCTTTGATTCTCTCTTGAGAATCGCTAGAGCAAGAATAAAGATTTGATTCGCAGTGTTCAACACCGGGAAGAGTTTTAATGTAATCTACTACCCCTGGTACATCAACATATTTACCAATATTTATACCACAATGACACACTAAAACCCCAATTCTTGGATCATCACTGCTTGACACTATTTTCTCTGGAACTTTAATCTCTTTTTCTTTAATTTCAGTATACTTTTCAGTATTCAATAATGAAGCAACTTTAGCTGCAACACCACTCGCATCAGCTACAGTTTCAGGAATGTCCATCGGTCCTTGACAAAATCCACATAAGAAAACTCCTTCTTTTGATGACTCTGACTTAGCAAAATAAGATTTTTCCTTGAAAAAATCATATCTGTCCAGATCAATATTGAGAATTTTACTTAAATCTTTCGTTCCCTTGGAGGGAACAAGTGGAGTCGCTAATACAACCAAATTAGCTTTAAAATCGTTAAATCCACCATTTCGTAGATCCTCATAATGGATGATAAGATCATTTGATTCGGGATCCTCTTCGATGGTGCTAATTTTTGTCTGAATGTAGGTGACACTATATTCATCTTGGGCTCTCTGGGTAAATTCATAAAAATTTTTACCGTAGGCTCGGATATCATGACGGAAAACAAAACATTGAGTATTTTCAGAATGTTCAGATGTAATGATAGATTCTTTCGCTGTATACATGCAACACACACTTGAACAATAGGGAACTCCTTCGTGGAGGTCTCTTGACCCAGCACACTGAATAAACGCAATCTTCTCAGGCTCTTTATGATCACTTGGTCTTAGGACGTGTCCTCCAAATGGTCCGGAAGCACATAGAATTCGCTCATATTCTAATGCATTTACAACATTCTGAAAACGATAGCCCCACCGAGTAGATAATTCTTCAGCATACATGTCAAATCCTGTTGCTACCACCACAGCACCAACATTTAATTCGATATCTTTTGGTTGTTGTTCATAGTCAATAGCTTCTGCTTTACAAACCTTACTGCATACCCCACATACACCTTTCGTTAATTTCAAGCAGATTTCCGGGTCTATTAAGTAGATTGGGGGGACTGCTTGAGGGAAAGGAATATAAACAGACTTTCTTTTTCCTAAGTTCATATCAAATAGATTAGGAACCTCAATCTTGGGGCATTTTGAAGCACAGTCACCACATCCCTTACATTTTGTCTCATCAATATATCGAGGTTTTTTAAGGATAGTAACTTTGAAATCTCCAGCTTTTCCTTCCAATTTTTTAACTTCACAATATGTAAGTAATTCGATGTTTGGATTTCTAAAAACCTCAACCATCTTCGGGGCAAGTATACATAAAGAACAATCGTTGGTGGGAAATGTTTTATCCAGTTGTGCCATTCTACCGCCTATGGAAGGCGTTTTTTCCACGAGGTATACCTTAAATCCTAATTCAGTTAAATCTAATGATGTTTGTATACCTGCTATCCCACCACCAATAACCAAGACAGAACCATTCATTATTTATCCCTCACGCTCTTAAATTTAATAAAGTTAAGAATGAATTCCGTGAAATCCAATATAGACACTTCAGAAATATCCTCATAATCTTTTTGTAAACATTGAAAATGCATGATGCATTTGGGACAACTCGTGATCATCAAATCTCCTGATTCTTTTGCTTCGAGCAACCTCTTATATCTTAAAGCTTTTGATCGCTCATTGCATCCCATCCAGCTTCCAATTCCACAACATAAGGAGTTTTCTTTGTGATGGGGCATTTCATTGAAACTTACTCCCACTTTTTTTAGATGAGAAAATATTTCCCTAACTTGGTCCATGATTTTATTGTCTTTTGGGAGAAATCTGCTCATACGACATGGATCATGAAAAGAAAATGTAGTTCCTTCTTTATATGCTTTTGTTGAATCAAATTCAATGATCCCTTCTTTCCATTTTTCGTACACATATTCGATAATGTGCTTAACTTCAAATTTATCATTAAATCCTTCAAAATATTTGGGATAATCAATTTTAAACGTGCGATATCCCTCAGAACACGTGGTGATGATTTTTTTTATTCCAGCTTTCTCAAAATTGTTAATATTCTTTTCTGCTAACGATAAAAACGCTTTCATATTTCCATGTCCCCAATATAAATCGTGACCACAGCAATACTCATTTTCAAGAATTACGATTGGATTTTTCTCAGTCTTACTTAAGAGTTTCACGGTACTAATTGCAATGGGATCAAGTTCATCAAATTCAAACTTGAAATATGGAAGACATCCCACATGGTATAACACTTCTCCCTTTTCTGCAATTTTACAACTCTTTGGAATCCAATCCAAATTTCTTTTAGGTTCTATATTTGGTCTGCTCATGAGTTCAGAAATTGAAAGGTAGATGCCTTTATGTGCAGTATAATTATCCGCATCGAAATTATATTCATTTATCATTTTTCTACGGGCTATCCTAACAATATCAGCAAAGTTTATGTCTTCTGGACAATTTTGAAGACAACTATTGCACATTAAGCAATCCCACAACACTCCTGATTGGAGAACTTGATCTTCAAATCCTTCCAATATTTTCTGAATAATACGGCTGGGGGTGAACTTTTGAACCTTAGACAGTTGACACACCCCTGAACATCTTGCACATTGATAACATTTACTTAATAATGATCTTAAAGAGATACTGGAAGCTTCATCTTCCTTTTTAACCTGGTTTAAACTAGAATCTTTTTCTGCTTCAGTAATTCTCATCAACTCTCAATTTTTTTCATAAATTCGTCTCTTCTTTTTACTTTATTGAGGGAAAAATTAGTAATAATATCTCTCATCTTTTCTTTCCTTGATTTGTCAAGCTCTAAACTCTTTATTAGACCTCTATTTAAAACTTTTTTAAATATCTCCTTTCCTTTTTCAGTACGAGGTATTACCGTAGTATATTTTTCAGGAGAACCAAGGCCTCCAAAAGAGATATCAGAATAAATATTTGTAAAATCTGCACAAGCATTACACGCGGGGCGCATGTATGGTTGTAAGTGATTAAAAGGCACGTGTATCATTCTCTCTCCAGTTGTGCCCCCCTTTAGAGTGAAAATCACATCTTCTTTAATATTAATCTTTAAAATATCTTTAAATTTTATGTTAAAATCTTTTTCAAATTTTTTAATTTGTGATTTCTCAAAAAAGAAATTTTCATAACAAAATAATCCTAAACAGATCTCAATATTTTGTGAGGGAGTGACTCCTAAATCTCTCATACATGCAATTGTATATAACTGACAAGGAGTTCCCACTACTGCTAATTTTTTAAATTTATAATGATTCAATTCGGGAATAGAATGCGTGTATGTAGAGAACTTCTGGATTTCATTTAACTGAGGTGTAATATCTAGTTTTGCTCCCGAAGCTTTCAATAAATCTTCTTTGGTGTCAGCAAAAGTCGCTTCTCTTGAAAAAGGAGCCTCAGTTTTAGAAACTATGGCACCATCTACTATTCCTTCATCAATTAAGAAATAAATGATGGTATTAACAACCCCCCCATCAGTTCCAAACTCCAAAAATCTTTCATCTGTTGCTTGACAAGAATAGATATCTTCATAATTCCCGATGGGCATGGATGCATAATCAGAAAAATTATACATTTCATTAAGTTCTGCATCCAAAATATGCGTTTGAGGGCATATACAATAGCAGATTCCACATTCTAAACATTTATCTTTATTTACATAAACAGGAGGCTTATAAGCATCCTTAAAGCCAATCACATCATATTCTGCAGAACTGCAAAAGCTTACGCAACCACCGCATTCTTGGCAGATTCCCTTTTCATGAATTTCCTTTATCAAATCCTCAAATGTTTTAGTTTTCATAATTACTTTACTACTCTTTAGAAGATTTTACCTTTTCATAAGGATCAGTACATTTTGATCTTTTTGAACCTCCAATTCGTTCCACTAAAGAAAATCCCGGTTTTACCTCTTTAAGGTCCTTGGATTCAATATACCCCTTTTTTATCATATCTTGGAAGATTTTTTCTGTTTCAAGTGTACGAGTTATAACCGAAGACCATCCATCTTGAGATCCAATTGAACCTACAGAAATATCTGCGTAATCTGAAGTCAGATCTTCACAGTAGTGGCAATTCCCACGGGCATATTTTTGGACTTCTTTTAGCGGCACATCTAATTGTTCTCCTGATTTTAATCTAATAATGAATTTTCCGCCACCAATATTCATTTTAGTTAAATCATTAATATCCTTATCAAATTGTTCTTTTGCAAGTTGTATGATGCCATCATAAGGAAATGATTCCATGCAGAACAGTCCTAATCTATATTTAATATTTTTGAAAAAAGGTAATCCACTGGGATATAATGTTCCTTTTGCTAAAGCCTTCATCATGCATGGAACCCCCACGACAGCAATCTTCTCAAATTTTTTAGCTTCTTCTATGATCTTTAATGTGGGGGCATTTGCATACTTAGTTCCAGCAGTTTTATATAAGTTCTTCACGTTTTCAATAATAACGGGTTCTGGTTTCCATAAATCTTTTGAATGTTGTACCGCAATAACGGCATCCACTAATTTCTCTTTTAGCATGTATTCCGCGATCGACGTGATAATTCCTCCATCTTGTCGAACCTCAATTATATCTTCATTTTTAGTACTTGCCGAATA
>Ga0315542_1001510_pt1 | contig 14498 bp, 11 predicted proteins | sample SalMarSW160120MG_FD_202541 | JGI IMG/M metagenome (GOLD analysis project Ga0315542, IMG submission 202541) | Salt marsh sediment microbial communities from the Plum Island Ecosystem LTER, Massachusetts, United States - Salt Marsh Sediment SW1601-20 ...
TTATATGGTCCGTTTACAAGATCCACCTTTGGCGGCTTACAAGGGCGGGATCGAAGGGCTTGCAGCTACCAATCCCAGTGTTTTGGGTCAGCAAAAGTTAAATGTAGATAGCCCTGCCAGCCAGGCTTATTTGGCTTACCTGGCAGATCGTCATAAGGCGATGGTTGGCTCAATGGATAAATTGCTCAACCGGCCCGTTGAAGTTGTCTATAACTACGTCTCTGCCAACAACGGTATGGCGATTTACCTGACTCCATCCGAGGCGGCGCAAATACAGCAACTTCCTGGTGTTATTTATGTAGAGCCGGATTCTGAGCAAGAATTGCATACAGATGCAGGTCCCGAATGGATTGGCGCACCTTCGATCTGGGATGGCAGCGAAACCGGTGGGCTTTCAGGGACGATGGGTGAAGGGATCATCGTAGGTGTGATCGATACCGGCATCAATCCCAGTAACCCGTCATTTGCCGAGGCGGGCGGCGACGGCTATGTCTTTTCGAACCCCAAGGGGCATTTTGTGGGGGTCTGTGATCCTTCAAATCCAAGCTACGATCCTACCTTCCCATGTAATAATAAACTCATCGGTGCCTGGGGTTATTCGACAGTCAACGGCGGAGACCCGCGCGACTACGACGGGCACGGCTCACATACTGCCAGCACCGCAGCGGGCAATTTTGTCGATGCGGAAGTAGTTGGACCGACTTTGACCATCACGCGTTCAATTTCAGGTGTTGCTCCGCATGCTAACCTGGTCGCGTATGCCGCCTGCTGCACCAACTCTGCCCTCTCAGCCGCGATCGATCAAATTATCCTGGATAGTGTGGATGTGGTTAACTATTCCATTGGTAGTGTAGGCTGCACTGCTACCCCAGACCCATGGGCAGATTTTGATTCGGCCGGTTATCTGAATGCTCGCGAAGCTGGCATTTTTGTGGCTACCTCGGCCGGCAATTGTGGCCCAGGCGATTTCACGGTTGGCTCACCGGCAGATGTGCCCTGGGTGACTTCTGTGGGCGCTACCACGCACAATCGGGAACTTGTAAATGCTCTGATCGATATGGCAGGTGGCAATACACCACCTCCGGGAGATATTTACGGTAAAAGCTTTACATCTGGGTATGGGCCGGCGGAAATCGTCTACGCAGGCGATTTTGGGGATGCGCTCTGCTTGAATCCCTTCCCTGCCGATACTTTTGATGGACAGATTGTGGTCTGTGACCGAGGCACGAACGGACGTGTAGAAAAAGGCAGCAATGTGAAAGCCGGAGGCGCCGGCGGGTACATCCTGGCAAACGATGCTGCCAGTGGTGAGTCCCTCAACGGGGATGCACACGAGCTGCCTGCCGTGCATATCACATACGATGATGGCGTCCGCTTGAAAGACTGGCTTGCGGATGGGGGTACCAGCCATACGGGGACCATTATGGGTACGCAAGTTCAGGAGGACCCGGCGTTCGCTGATATCCTGGCTTCCTTCAGCTCACGTGGCGGCAACAAGGCGCTGGCAGACATTTTGGTCCCCAGCGTCACCGCTCCGGGTGTTGATATCCTGGCAGCCCTCGGAACCGGCGATAGTATCGAGTGGGGCTTCGAAAGCGGTACATCGATGGCCAGCCCGCATACTGCCGGTGCAGGCGCTCTGCTGATGAGCCTGCATCCGGACTGGACCCCGGCTGAGGTCCAATCGGCTTTGATGACCACCGCTTATGAAGACATCTTGAATGATGATGGCGTCACGCCAGCAACTACCTTCCAGCGTGGTTCTGGACGCGTGGATCTGACGAAAGCCGGGCGCGTCGGCCTGGTGCTGGACGAGACGATCGCTCATTATTGGGAAAGCGATCCCTCCTCAGGAGGCGACCCGAAGACATTGAATCTTGCCAGCATGGCGGATGCAAGCTGCTTCCAAAACTGTGAATGGACACGGACTTTCAAGAGCACCATGCCTTACTCAGCAACATTCCAGATTACGGCCAGCGCTGAAGATCCCGGTGTGGATATCAGCCTGAGTGACAGCGAGGTCACCGTAGCCGCAGGGGATAGTTTCAGTCTGGATGTGATGGTAGATGTGGTCAATGCCAGCCCGGATGAATGGCACTTTGGTGAAGTCGTGTTGAGCGATGTCGATGGTATGCTACCCGTTCAGCATTTGCCGATCGCGGTATTTTCCACCAGCAGCACTGACATGGCTGTGTTCACCAAGACCACCAGCGATCAGGAGGTTATGGTCGGCTCCACAGTGAGTTATACGCTTGCTCTCCAGAACACTGCTACAGTATCAACAACCTTCATGGTCACCGATACGGTTCCTTCGGGTGCTGTTTATGTCGACGGGTCTGCTACCGGGGGCCTGGTGTATGATGCTACGGATAAGCAGTTAACCTGGGAAGGCGAATTGGGACCTTCGGGGATTGACATCAGCGAAGCAGATATTACCGGCTATCTGGGTCTTGCTGGTTTTGGCTCAACGCCGTCTGCTCTTCCGAGCAATGCGGATGATGGTGGGTTATTGATCACCGGGTTGGATTTCTATTATCACGGCGATCACTATACCAACGCGATCTGGTCGGTGAATGGCACCCTGGAAGCCGGCACTGCCAGCGGGGTAGCCGCTTCGGCTGGAAACCAAGATCTTCCAGATCCGGCTCAACCGAATAACCTGTTGGCCCCATGGTGGCGGGATCTAAACCTGACGGATGCAGGCAACTGGTATTTAGATACACTGTCGGATGGCACCAATACCTATACGGTATTTGAATGGAATGCGGTGCCGATCTTTGGCAATACAGCGATCACTGCCACTTTCCAAATCTGGATCCAGGACGGCACGGATTCGATCTGGTTCACTTACGCGGATACACCAATGTTAGGTCCTGATAATGAAGCTACCGTTGGTGCTGAAGATGCTTTCGGCGTTGCAGGCACATCCTATTATTACAATGGGACCGGCACATTACCCGGCAATACCACTGATCTTGCGGTGGAATACTTCAACAGCCCGCCTCAAATCTTCACCTGGGATGCAGTCCTGACAGGTGAGGGACCAGAGTCAGGTGTAACGAACGTTGCTTATGCCAGTGATGGGACCTTAGACTATGCAGCCTTTGTCCATACGGTTGTCGATTGGTTCAAAGTCTACTTCCCTGCGATCTATAATCAATAGGACAACCTAACCCTTGATAGGAAATCCCCACCTCTATCTGGAGGTGGGGATTTTTTTGCAAGTATCCGCATCTTCCAAAAAGCATTTTTTGCGGTATACTGAAAAGGAAGTTTCATCCGAGGGGCTATGCTGCAGGAGATGAATATCCATGGATGGGAGATCCTGGTGAGCATGGACATTGATCCACTAATTGTGAATCTTGAACAGCTCGCGTTATTTGAATGGGGGGATTCTACATCCGGTGCATTAGAATTATTTCCAGCAGTTTGGGGGGCTCTGGAAGCTCTAGTAAGCTCGGACCCTGAAGCCGCTAAGATCGGTTTAGAAAAATTAGAAGGATTAAATGCCGCGCGTTTCTCACCATTGGTGGCATATGTTCTGGTGACACGTCTGTCGGAGCCAGATCTTGATTTGCGCGCCAGAATCGTGCGGATTTTGTCGCAGATCCTTCTGGCAGATAAGCACGGGAAGCTGGCACCGGAGCCCGTACGTTCATTGGTCAGATCTCAACTGGCTCTGATGCGCACCCGCCAGGTTTATGCTCTTTTGCAAGTGATACATATAGACGCAAGCATGGAGAACCAGGTTGCCAGGTTGTTGAACGCCTGTGTATATGCTGGTCACCACTTGGGGGATATTCTGGTAGATCGCGACATGCCTTTAGCTATTCGAGTGCAGGCCGTCAAAATGATTGGTCTGGTAGGGTATGTGGATGCGATTCCAGCGCTCGAGCGTATATTGGCACGCCTCGAATCACGCCTGAATGGCCAGGGAAGTATGCCTTTCGCTGTTTTAACTGAAGATAAGGAAGCTGCGTTGGTGCCTGTTTTACAGTCTACCCTGAGGATATTACGGGCTCCCTGAAAATTGGATTCCTGCAACCATACATCGATCTGTTGTGGATAAGGGGGAATTGGCGCGAATTAATCACCCTAACAGCCAGTCTAATTAAACGGGCTTCCCGCAGTTTGGGCAAATCGTTTCATTGTTCTTAATCACAAAACCGCAATGCATACAAGTGCGCGGCTGCTCGGCTCCTAACGGTGCTCCGCAAGCGATGCAGCTAGATGCGCCAACAGGATTGGCGGTCTGGCAATAGCTGCAGACCAACCGTCGCAAGCGTTCTGAAAGCTCAAACGAAGCACCCATGGTCCGAGCTGTGTTTTCGATCACTACCCATACTTGATCGGAGAGGTTTAAATTCTCGATATCCTGCGCCAGGTCGTCCAGGCGTCCCAAGATATTCCAGGGATTACGCCAGAGGCTGAAGGCCGTTTCTCCCAGGCTGGCAGCCACACCTAACCATGCCTGTTGGCCAATTTGGATAGCGACCCCATCTTCGACCTTCTGGAGAGTCACACTGAGCGCGGTCTTGCCTCCAGATTGGGCATGATCCCAGGTAGCGATTTGTACGATTACCTTATTTCCGGCACCCAATTTCTGTGCGCGCAGGTTGCCACGATTAAATTCTCCGATCAAGGCCTGGGCAAGATCGTCTGGGCTCATATTTCCATGAAAAATCCGTGGTTCCATACTGATATCCTCAATGGTTTATTAATCAGAATAGATTATAATCGCCCCTGCAAAAAACGGCTACAGATCTAATTGGAGTTTGAATGAAGCGTTTTCTGATAAAAATAATCCTGCTGGTTTCTATGGTATTGGGGGCCTTCATCATATTTCAGGCCTCCTCCGCCCAGGCAGATTGGATCGGGCAAATTCCGACTGTTGACATTCCCACTGTCACCGGGACGCCGCTTGGTTCCACGGTCAGGGTTCGCCCGAATGGGGAAGAGGATCAAATCAATGTGCGCGCTGGCCCCAGCACAGTATGGTATGAGGCGGTTGGTGTACTCGTGATTGGACAGCAAGTGCCTGCATTAGGACAAACTGCTGGCGGTGATTGGATCGAGATTGCTTATCCGGGTGCACCGGACGGCGTTGGTTGGGTGTATAAGCCCCTTGTGGAATTGGATGGCAGTGTGCCAATCATCGAACCCCCTCCTACACCGACGCCACGCACCACTCCAACCATAGACCCTACGTTGGCCGCGCAGTTCCTGGTAGATATTCCACCGACACGCCTGCCAACTTTTACACCACCTCCGCCCTTGAATATTCCAACTTTCCAAACCGCAGCCGCTGTTCAGACCAGTCGTGTGCCAATGGGATTAGTGATTATTGGCATGGCTGTTGTAGGGATTTTTGGGTTGTTAATTTCATTTCTGCGAGGTCGTTAGTTGTTGAACCGATGAATTTCTTTATTCAGGAAGCATTAAGATGATAAGAAAAGCGGCCGGTCAAGATTCGACCGGTCGCTTTTTTAGAAATTGATTCAATGTATAGAGATCTGATTCTCTCGTAAACTCGCAATTAATGGCAACTGCCACAGCCATCAGCGCTGCCTTGGGCGCCGGCTTCATCCTTGGTGCGGAAGGAACTCCCACAGCCACAGGTTGAAACCGCATTTGGGTTATCGATTTTGAAACCGCTTCCCATTAAATCGTCGACATAATCGACGGTCGCACCCCTAAGATAGTCAATAGAAACTTCATCTACAACGACTTTGACTCCCTCGATTTCGTAGGAAAGATCATTCTCGCGAATATTTCCTTCCAGTGCCATTCCATACTGGAAGCCAGAACAGCCTCCACCGGAGATGAAAACCCGCAAAGCATAACCCTCAAGATCACGTTTCTCCAAAAGCTCTCTCACGGCCTGAGCGGCAGCGGGTGTGACTGAAATTGCATTGGTTTGGATATTTTCTACCAGCATTATGTTTTACCTCTCTCTGATCGGTGATGGCATACTGATCATAATATAGATGAATTTTATCAATATTAACTTAATTCGTCAATAGATTTGATCGTATGATCTTAGGTGATGCGATCAACGTCGAATTTTGGGATCTTAAGAAGATCAACCGGGATGAATTAATTTTGGCGTGTATCGGGTATCGCCAACCCGGGGGGATTATATCGCATTTCTGCTAATCCGGAAAAAATGACTATCCACCACGAGAACCAAAGAGCTCTGAGAATTCTTTTAGGGCCAGGAACTAGAACATAAACAATCCCAAAAGGACTGCCGCCAGTGTGACGGTGATATTGTCGATATCTTTGAAAGGGAGCGACTCAACCAGCGTGCCAACCACTGCGATCAACGTCAATGCCGGGAGATAAGCGCCCAATGGACCTGAAAAAACATTCAAAGCAATATAGATGGCCAAAATCAGGATGGCAAAAACCCAACCGCCCAGGAACATCCCCGCCGAGCCGGCCCAGCTTTTTGCTCGATTCCAGGGTAGTGGAGCCTCTCCCAATCGGCGGCCAAGAATATCCGCCAATCCGTCCCCGCCGCACATTAACATCAATGCTACAATGCCAACAGGCGAATCTTTCCAAAAAACGATCGTCAGCAGGATAAAAATTATGCCGTAATATAATGGACCACGCAGGATTTCGCGCCGGTCCCCGCTGCGCGACATGGCGCGCACTGCGGCCTCGTCTTTAAGAATACCACTGCCAACCAGAAAGAACTGGACGGTGATTGCGAGCGGAACCAGGGCGGCCAGGTAGCGAGAGATCGGAGCATCCGTAAACAACAGCCAGCACAATACAAAAAACGGACCTGTTCCCATATGGATGATTTTCCTGCTTAAGTGGCTGTTTACCCAACCGCGATGGGCAGCAAAATCATTCAGACGCAACCAGATCAGCATCAAGATAAAAGTGATAACCAGTGCGAGGAGATTGTTGGACAACATCTGTCTTACTCGCGGCTACGCAGTTGCCGTTCTACTTCTCGCTCCGCATCCCGCCGGGCAATTTCCTGGCGTTTGTCGTAGAGCTTCTTGCCTTTGGCAACCGCAATTTCAACTTTAGCGAGGCCCTCTTTTAGATACACTTTGGTAGGGATGATGGTTACGCCTTTCTGGCGGACGTCATCCCAAATATCTTGAATCTCGGAGCGATGAAGTAAGAGCTTCCGAGGGCGACGAGGGTCATGGTTAAAATAACTGGCTTGATCATAAGGTGCGATGTGAGCGTCCACCAACCAGGCTTCCCTCCCATCGACACGCACGTATGCCTCGGCCAGACTGACATGTCCGGCGCGAATGGATTTGATCTCGCTCCCTTGCAGAACCAAACCAGCTTCATAGTGCTCAAGCAAGAAATATTCGTGGCTTGCTTTTCGATTCTTGGCAATAATTTTTATGCTCATTGCATGAATTCTAACATAACCATGCCATTCGAGGCTAGCTGAAGGTCGGGTGGCCGAAGGCATTGCTGGGTTGCCGAAGGCATTGCCTTCGGCTATCCTAAGTCGGGTTAGACACTTCCAACCTCCCTTACTGGCCGAACATATCCATCAAGACCGGATTAATCAACTCCCAGTTTGGAGCCAGCACCTCGGCCCCTTGAGAAGTTACAAAGGGTACGACCATCTCGCGATCGATCGTGCGATTGTCGATACCATTTGGCCCGAGACGCAGTAGGGCTAACCCCAATCGGGGCCACTGCCAGGCAGGGATATTGGTGTCCACGGACCTGAATATTGCGATTATCACGGCCGGTAAACGCGGCCATTTCAAAGGATTCAACATTTGTTTGAAAATTGATTTAATCAGCAGTTGGCCATGCTCCATGCGGAAAAAATCATCTGATCCCATACGTTGGCGGGCGAAAGCCAGAGCTTTATTCCCGGTCAGGTGGTAGGTGCCGGCTGGATAACCTGCGGCCGGTTCGTCCAGGGTGATATCCACGCCTCCCATGGCGTTGACAACCTCCCTGACACCATTAAAACGGATGCGAAGGTAATAACCCACATCAACACCGAAATTTTGGCGGATTGTTTGCATGCTCGCCGAAGGTCCGCTACCGGGTTCCTGAGCTTCTGCGAAAAAATGAGCGGTGTTGATGCGGTTTTCGCCCACACCTGGGACATTCACCCAAAGGTCGCGTGGGATCGATAACATCCCGACATACGGCTTAAGCGGGACGAATGTTGTCAGGATAATCGTGTCGCTGCGACCGACTGAGCTATCTCCTGGCGCATAGTCTATTCCCAGGAGCAAAACATTGGTGCGAAGCGGGGCCAGGAAATAGATGGCTAAAATCAGGAAACAAATCAAAAATAGAGTCAGGAAGGGAAGGCAACTTGCCCGCCGTCTGCGACGGCGCATCCAGGAAGGGATTTGATTCTGCTGGGGACGCCTTCTGCGTTCCACAGGGGGATAATATGGTGGTGGGGGGACTTGAGGTTGGGTGTCCGCCCATGGATCAGGAGGATTATAGCGTGGATATGAGGGAGGATAGAAAGGTTCTTGTTGGTTCATATTCTTATTGAAAGAGGATGGGTGATATTATTTCGATCCATACAGTGCGGTGATGCCTGCCTGGATGTCAGCGTCAGGTCCGGTTTCTTCAGTTTGAGGGGTCACCGAGATATCGGGCTGCAGGCCTATACCCCCAATAGGGGGCTGCAAATCCGGGATCCACCAATGTGCGGAAGTGACGTGTAAACTTGAACTGTCTTTTAGATCAAAGACCAATTGGATGGTATCTTTACCATAAGATGGCGAGCCGATCAGCAAGGCGCGTTTATGGATTTTCAAGGACCCAGCGATGATTTCGGCGGCACTGGCACTTCCGTGATTGATCAGGACCACAAGAGGAAGATCAACCAGTGGACCAGGTCTATCGACACGGAAGGTTTCAACATCTTTACCACGATATTGCTGTTGGATGACAACGCCATCTTTGAGAAATAAGCGGGCTACATCCACGCCGGCGGTTAATAACCCTCCCGGATTATTGCGCAGGTCCAGGATGAAGCTGCTGACCCCTCGTTCTTGAAGATCTTTAGCAGCGTTCAATATTTCTTGGGGTGTACTCTCCGCTATCAGGTTGATTTCGATCACACCAACACGCGCGTCTTCCAGGGCAAGATGCCAGGTAACGGAAGGAAGCGGAATTTCGGCGCGTTTTACTTGCAGGACAAACGGTGAAAAGTCGGGAGGGCGACCTACAGTGATTTTTACTCGCTGCCCGACCGGTCCACGAATTGCCGATTGGATATCGTCCTGTGATGTAGTGGCGCTGACTGAAAGTTGGTCGACTCCCAGGAGCCGATCGCCTTCCATGATTTGAGCCTTTTCTGCCGGGCTGCCTGGAATGGGGAAAAGGACCCAGTTGGATTGCGGGTCCCTGCCCAGGCGAACTCCAATGCCTCCAAAGCTGCCTTGCAGGGCATTGCTCTCTAATTCGTGTTGGGCAGGCGCTACGAAGATTGTATAAGGATCATCGTAAGCTTCGACCATACCACGAATCATTCCATATTCCAGATTTGGCGATTGTGGAATCTGTTTGAGCCCGTTGTTGATCAAGATATTGTAGGACTCTTTTACGATAGGAAATTCATTCAACGAGGCATCTCGCCACTCGCGGGTCAGGTAACCAGCAGCAAAGGCGGCCGCACTCATAGAGACAATAATAAAAGTGAACAGGAAAGAACGTCTGAAGATCATCAGGTTTCGGGTGCTCTGAATGGGAGAAACAACCAAGTTTATCACATTGTATAGGTGTCAAGGGAGGGCCAGGTAGAGTGCTGTGCGTCCACTCTTAACCCATCTGCAATTTTGAGCAAGGCCTGTGCTTCTAACCTGGTGTGAAGTGGGTGACGATGCTGGGCTATCCAGCGTCGTAAGGGGTCTGCCCAATTTGTCAATGCGAGGGCATCTGCGGGATAATGTGTAGCCCTGGCACCGATATTATGCCAGTTCAGCCCTTGCAGCGCTATTTCCCAGTTGTGCCAGGATACGAGATCAGGTGTGTTGGTAAAGGTTGAAAGGGGAGAGAAGAAAACGGGAATGTTTTCGGGAAATTGCTGGCGCATATTTCTTAGGAAAGCCAGGCTATCCCAGGTGTTAAAAACCAACCATAAAGGTAGTAGACCAGCCTCGATGGGGGCAAATGCATCAAATTGGCTGAACATTTCGATCAGGATCCCTGCAGGCTTCCGTTCTTCCTCTTGCAATAGCTTCGCATAGGCATAATACGCCAGGCGTGAATAATCGTGCGGTTCCGGTAGTATGATGTGTACAAATCGATAGCCCTCCTTCTCGCAGAAGGTTTCAAGTGCCTCTCCAAAACCGGGTTCGCAGCCCCACTCTGATTCAGGCCCACTTTCCAGTGGATAACCGTCTAAGCGCCAATCGCTCTTTGCTAATCCTGTTGCATGACAGTAGGTTTGAATCCGTTCGCTTCCTCGGAGAAATTCCTGGGGCGAGATATCCCCCCAACCCCCAACCTGAAAGATGCTGCGTTCCCCGACACGATAACGCAGCCACTGCGCCTGGCAATCCAGGTAGCACACACTGCCGCCAGGTTCAAGGTTGCGGCACAGAAAATCCGCATACACCTGCGGGAGATCTAACAGCTTGAATCGCAGGTGATTGACATAGCGTGTCATCCATTCGTCGTGAATTGGGTCGTAATGCTGAATTGTCAGTACCCCAGGGTTTTCGCTGGCGATTCGACGCGCCACTTCTACCGAACGTTGGAAGTAGACCTGCACATCGCCATCCGGCGATCCGCCTCGCAAAGTGGTGACAAATGCCTGCGGTAGGAATGGGGCTCCCAAGGCCAGAGAAATATGTGCACTGGCCCCTCCCAGGGCTGCCCCGAGGACAACTGCAGGGAAAGGTCCCTGAACGGCCGCATAATCGCCAATCCTTTCCAGAGCAAGTCTCTCCATGGAAAAACCTTGAAGTAATCTGGGATCTAAGCCGGCAAGAGTTTCAAAGCGCGAAACGGCAAAGCGGGCAACGGATTGAGGAAAATGGCCTAATATCTTCAACCCTGCCCGCTGAATCCAGGAGAAGGTATATGAGTTACAATATTCAGCGTGCAGCCCGGCGGCAACAGCACGTGTGACGATTGGAGATGAACTCTCCATACTTTCGAGTCTTTGTGGTGGGGTAGACAAATTGACATCTCCTGTTTAAACAAAATTTGGGAGCGAGCCAATCATATCATTATAGGCATTTCGGCCTTGCCGTCCATAGCAGATTCTTTGTGAGCGCAGAATTTTGATGTTTTTTGGTAAATGAATCTATTTAAGTGGAGAGTGCCCATGGAACATGATCAGCAAAACAAGGGTGATGTACATCCAATTTTGCGAACCGTAAATCTCAGCCGCGAGGTGGGAAATAAGAAATTAGTTGATAATATCAGCCTCGAAGTTTTTCGAGGAGCAGTTATGGCTATTGTGGGATCGAGCGGGGCGGGAAAATCCTCGTTTCTTCGATTGCTTAATCGCCTGGATGAGCCAACCAATGGAACTGTTTACTTGCAAGGGGCAGATTACCGGACAATCCTTCCGAGGAAGCTGCGCGAAAGGGTGGGGATGGTTATGCAAGCGCCGTATTTATTTCCTGGAAGTGTTGCTGAGAATATCCGTTTCGGCCCGCGCCAGCGAGGAGAGGTATTAGCAGACGAGCAAATCGAACAGCTTTTGGACCGAGTAGGTCTTGGCGGGTATGAAGACCGGGATACAAACCATCTGTCTGGGGGCGAGGCTCAGAGAGTGTCGCTGGCTCGTACGCTGGCAAATTCTCCTGATGTTTTATTGCTGGATGAGCCTACCTCAGCGTTGGACGATGTAGCTGAGCGCAGCGTCGAAGAACTACTTCTACAAATTATAAGTGAAGAGAACCTGACCTGTTTAATCGTCACGCATGACATGGCACAAGCAGCCAGGCTTGCTAAACAGGCAGTTCTGATAGATAGCGGTCGTCTGGTACGGGTAGGAGCGGTAGAGGAGATTATTCATGCTTGAACAGATTTTTAACAATCAAATCATCTTGGGAGCCGTGCAGGCAGCAATCGCTGCTGTATTGGCGTTGAGTTTTATGCTCCTTGCCCGCTGGCAAGAAATCCATCTGGAAAACGAGACAATCGTGGCCTTGCTGCGCGGCCTAATCCAAATTGTCCTGGTAGGATCTGTATTGGTCTTATTACTTCAAGGGCCAGATTGGACAAGTATATTTATTCTGGCAGCGATGATGGTCGCTGCGGCAACAATTGCAGCGCGAAGAGCCCAAGGCATTCCGGGAGCTTTCAGGGTTTCTTTTTATGGCATCACTCTCGGCTCGGGAACGGTGATCATACTGATGACCGGGCTGGGAGTGATTGATTACCGGATCAGCTCTTTGATACCTGTTGGAAGTATGTTGATTGCCAATTCGATGAACACCAATGGATTAGCATTGGATCGTTTTCGAGGCGAAGTTGAAGCACATGTCGGACAAATCGAGGCAGGGCTGTCTTTAGGCGCCGCGCCAACACAGGTGGTGACTCCTTTTGTGCGCACGGCTGTACGCGCCAGTATGATCCCGCGCATCGATTCGCTGCGCTCATTGGGGATCGTCTGGATTCCGGGTTTAATGGCTGGAATGGTCCTGGCGGGTTCCGATCCGATCTATGCAGCCATATACCAGTTTGTCGTAATTGCGATGATCTTTGCTTCTTCCGGTCTGACATCTTTGATCAGTACATTACTGATCCGGCGCCAGGCCTTTACGGCCGCAGAGCAGCTAATCTTGCGACCCAGCCAGGAATAAATTGATTGCTTATTCCTTGATAAAATCCGATTGTGGGGCAGGTTGGGCAAGAATTTTCGCTATGGGTCGCAAATCCAACCACCACTGCTGTTTGGGACGCTGATGGATCATGTCCACCAGGCGAGGAAAATCTTCCAGGTTGTGGAATTTGATCTCTTTACCTTGTAAACCGATGAAGGCGCTGTCAGGTGAATCCTGTTCAGCTTGTTTTATCAAGTAATCAATGCTGCGCGTTGCCAGGCGTGTGGCTTGGATGCGATCGAATGGTGAAGGGTTGCCTCCCTGCTGCAGATGGCCCAGGATCGATTGACGTACGTCGAATAAATCTTCACCTTCTTCTTCGAATAAAGCGCACATAAATGGTGTTGTGTAAACCTTGTTGGCAGCCTCATTGCGGATCATCAAACCCAGCCGCTTTCCGTGGGAGAAGCCCAACCTTAGTTTGCGCACATCTTCTTCCAGGTCACGCAAGGTTACTCCTTCTTCGTGGATATAAACCCGTTCGGCGCCTGTTGCCAGCCCGCTCATCAAGGCCAGGTAACCACAATTACGCCCCATAACTTCAACAACAAAGCAGCGCCGCAAAGCAACCGCCGAATCTTTGATCTTATCTACAGCTTCCGCGATATTGTTCAAGGCGGTATCCGCTCCAACGCTCAGTTCGGAGCCTGGAAGGTTGTTATTAATGGTGGCCGGCATGCAGACCATTGGAATATTGAAAGCCGGGTAATTATTGCGAGAGGTCAACATGTTGTAGACCGATTCATACCCGGTCCAACCGCCAATAATCAACAGACCTTCAATGCCATGCTCTTCGATGGCTCGGGCGATCGCATAGTAGTCGCTCCCACTGGGAACTTTGCGGTTGGTTCCCAATTCGGAGCCGCCCATTTGCGCCCAACCATTGACGCTCATCCAATCCATTTCCCGGATTTCGTTGTTTACGAACCCCTGAAACCCATTCTGAATACCTAATACAATATGACCTTTGTCCAAAGCGATGCGGACAGCAGCTCGGACGGCGTTGTTCATCCCAGGGGCAGGTGATCCCGAGTGAATGATTGCCAGACGCAGTCTGCGCTGGCCGGGGGTCAAAGGGTGTGGCAGCGAGCGCAGCATGGTTCGTAAGGTATCAAAGGCCTCCCGGAAACTTGAACCTCGTAAATCCATCGCATTTTCGTAGTCATGAGCTTCAATCGCCTCAGCGACCTGATGAGTTCGCTTAACGCATTCCATGAGCGGCGACCGGGTTATCCGATTTCCACGATATCCAATTAGCTGTGGTTCCGAGTCAGGTGTAGCAGAAATTATGGTTTCAACGGCAGCATGTCCGAGTAGCGTTCCTAAATTGCGGTCGAAGGCGCTTGCAGCGCCACCACGCTGAACATGCCCCAAAACTGTGACCCGTACTTCCTCTCCCAACTCTGCTTCCAGGACTTCAGCCACATGGGTACTGCCGATATAGTTGCCATGGCGGTCACGCGCCCCTTCTGCCAGGATAACGATCGTGTCACGGCGGCCAGCCTGCCGGCCGGCGCGCATCCTCTGGCACATCACCTCTTCCCAATTGTCCACATCGGGCGGGTTTTCAGGGATCAGTACCCAATCTGCACCCGTAGCCAGGGCGCTCATCAAAGCGAGATAACCACAATTGCGCCCCATGACTTTGACGACAAAGCTGCGCTGGTGGCTGGCGGCGGTACTGGAGAT
>Ga0315542_1001511_pt1 | contig 14486 bp, 8 predicted proteins | sample SalMarSW160120MG_FD_202541 | JGI IMG/M metagenome (GOLD analysis project Ga0315542, IMG submission 202541) | Salt marsh sediment microbial communities from the Plum Island Ecosystem LTER, Massachusetts, United States - Salt Marsh Sediment SW1601-20 ...
ATTCCCAACAAGCAGAGAGAATGGATTCAGTGAAAAATGACTAAAAAACAAAAAGACAGCCCGAAGACTGTCTTTTTGTTTTAAAAAGGAATTAAAACCGATACTTATTTCATCAAAATCATTTTCCGGACTGCAACCTTGTCACCAGCTTTGAGCCGGTAAACGTAAATTCCGGAAGCAACTTTTACACCCTGGTTGTTGGTGCCATCCCAAACCACTTTATATTGCTTTGCCTGCTGCCTGGAATTCACCAGGGTTTTTACTTTCTGGCCCAGCAAATTGTAGATTGTCAACTCAACATCCGAGGATTTTGCCAGACTGTAGAAAATGTTGGTTGTCGGGTTGAATGGGTTCGGCGAATTCTGGTACAGTTTGAATTCTTTTGGTGCCACCAGATCGGCATTCTCAACACCAACCATCTTAACAGTCATGTGAATGGGCACAATAAAGACCTCTTCGTCCGGATCATTGCTTTCGACCTGCAGGCTGGCCCAGAAATCACCAACCGGGAATTGATTGGTGATGAAGGTGAGCGTGAGATCCTGGGAAGATTGCGCTGAGATGGTTCCGCTCATTGGAGATACCGATACCCAGGAATGCTTGCTGATCAGAACAGCGAGGGCATTGTGCAGATACGGCTCATTGTAGGCAATGGTCAAACCGTCATCCGCAACATGGTTCTGAATACCTACAGTGTAGTCATCCAGCAGGTTTTGCAGATCAAGATACTGATAGACGATATTTCCGTTGTCGTAGAGAACCACCTCAAACGTGTAGGGACCTTCACCGGTAACCCGGTAGATATTTTGATACAGAACAACAACTTTGTTTCCCTGATTTTCGAAATAGGCTTTCGAATCTTGCTGGAAGTTCAGATCGTCCCACAACGGAGCCAGCAAGGCCCGGGGTGCCAGGTTGCTGGGCAGAGCAAAATTATTGTATGCCACGGAGAAGGTGGTGAAGCTCAACCAACCGTTCGTACAGACCCGCACAGCAGTGTAATCCTCGCCATAGAAATTGAACGTGAAGCCAATGTTCACTGGCTGCGTTATGCTGTTATTGCCGGTCAGGGCGAGTTCCGTGCCGGTAGTTGTAATATCAATCCAGTCGAAAGTGGGTCCGTTTGGCTCGTCACTGTCGATCCACATGTGGCCGTAGGTATCCGAACCGCCGGCGCCCTTAAACTGGGTAGTGGGGTCGAATCCTGCAATCTGTGCATTGAAAATCAGGTCGCCCAGACCAAGGTTTTCGAGTGAGATCTGAACAGTTTGGCTATCGGATGGAGTCATCTCCTGAATAATTGTATCTTGTGCACAGGAAATATCAGGCGCAAAGATTCCGATGCCGTCAGTTGTGAATGTCTGCTCGTAGTTCACCGGATCGGTATTAAATATGGTGAGCGTTCCGTTATAGGTCATGGTGCTGTCTGGAGTGAAGCCGACATTCAGCACTTCTTGTGCTCCCGGTGCCACATCTAACGCAGTAACCTCCGGCGTGAATTGCGGAATATCGGAGACGATATCCGTGATGCGCAAGGTATCAGGGCCGTTGTTCTCAATAGTAAGCGGCAGCGTAGAGGTAAAGGTGAGGAATGTATTGGAGAAGCTCAGATGATTCTGAGCCAGGTTGATTTTCGCACCTTCACGCACTTCAATCTGAATTATCTGGTTGAATGTGTATCCATTCGGAACTCCTGCACTGTCTGCCTGAAGCTGGAGGTCGATGGAACATTTGTGCATATGCGGTGTGTTGGGGCTAATCTCGACCGAGAAGGAACCGGCAAGCACGGTGTCGGAGGTGTCAATATAAGCAATAGAGGTCGTCCCGTTCAGAATGTTGAGGCATGTATCCGCACTGGAAATTGTTCCGGTGATATTATTCGCCTCTTGCACGCCGAGGTTGGTCAGGTTCAATTTTAATTCAACTGTCTCGCCGGATTCCGGAATCCCATTCCCGTTACAGGTATTATCAAGGGTAATTGGGCTAATACAGAAGAGATACGGACCGCTGGCTGCAGTAACAGGCACTGAGGCTGAATAGCGGTAATAATTTTGTTTGGTAACCGTAATTTCCACGAAAGAGCCCGGTAATTGAGGCGGAATGGAAATTTGAGTCGTTGCGCCGGTACCAGTACCAGTTCCGATGATTTCTCCATCTACTGTCAAAGCAATGAAAGCATCCTGATCGGCAGTAATCGAAAAAGTGTTCTGTCCGCTCAATAACACTCCGGGATGATTAACGGTTAAAGGCTGGGGGATCTCGGAATATACGGTAAGAAACGCATCCGCATGATCGTGGAAAAGATTATACGTTACTTCTTTATTGCTGGTGTTATAAGGCCATGACGATTGCTGCAGAAAATATTTTCCGGCGGCATTGGCAAAGCCGGGCATTACGTCTCTCGAGGCCGGGGTCGTGCCATAACCAGGCATAAAATCGGGCCACATATTATCGAAGGCGCCCCACACGTATGTATCATTTACAAATGAGTAAGAAACCTCGGCATCGCCAATTACGCCTAACGCTCCGGAGTTTTCACCATTATAGGTGTGACGGTGGAGTTTCTCAACCATGCATTCACCGGAATAATTGTATTTTCCAGTAAGGCAGTTTACCGACCAAACAAAGCAAAGATCAGTGTTGGTTAATTGGCTGACATGACTATTCGAAAAATCAGGCTCTCCCCACAATGTTTCTGCCCCGTGATCGCGATGCAGCAACATAAATGCCCCATTGTTAATCCCAGTCACAACGTTATTCCCGGTGCCAGTCCATGAACAGCTTATCTGGCCGGGAGAGGCAGGAATATACCCGAGACCGTTCGGTCCGAAATAATCGGTCACTGTGCTGGTGTTGGTCGCGGTTGACCAAGGGCCAGTTTGTGGTGAGCCATTGTAAACCGCATTAATCCTGTTTACCGTTTTGCCATGGGCCTGCTCCCAAAAACCGGCAACGGATTCGGTGCATATCTGGAACCACCGTTCGGTCTGGTAGCCCAGGCAGGTCATCGGATGCGCATAAAAATTCGGATCTGTCGGCGGATTCTTTTCGTAATGAATGGCTTTGGTGACCATCGTTTGCAATTCGGTTGCATTTCTGGCTGTCATTCTGGCGGCGATGATATCCGGCATTTGGTCGGCATCCACGTCCGCATAAATATTATCCGACGCGCAGTAAGAATTATAAATCGGCGCAATAACACTATTGGTCGGGTCCGTGCCGTAGTCACCAAACAGGAGAATGGCTGCAGGCGGAATCTGCCAGGTATTGTAGGCATCGTTGATATAGTTCTCGATAGTTGTGGGATTATTGCCGCCGATTACGTCAAGCGTGACGACCTGGGTTTTAATTCCCTGCAAAGTCCGGAAAACCTTGAGGGAGTCGGCCCATTGCCGGAATTCCGGATTGGTGGGGCAAATGATGAGGTATTCGCAACCGGTGTCTTCCGCGGGTCCCTGGAAAGATCTGTTATAATCCATCTTTGGAAGTGATTCATAATTCAACAACATATCTTCCAACAAAGGATCCCACCAGCGGCTGCGCAACCGGTCTTCACCAAAATGACCGTTTCCGCCGTCGAATGATACTTCCACCCTCAGGTCGCGGTAAACGATGAGTTCTTTGGTAACCGGGTTGTACTGGAAGGGAGTAATGCCCAAAATCACTGCATCCACGCCTCTTATTTTGGAAATTTGAGAAATCTTCACCGGCTCTGCGGGATAGAAGGCATCCTGTGAATAGATGGCGTTGTTCTTATGATAATCCAGTGGACCATTTTCGGTCGTTAGCGGAATTCTTGGTGCGGGAGCCAGGTCAATATTAGAAAATTTCTCGGTTCGCGATGCAATAATTCTCACTGTTGGCGTAGCGCCCTGCGGAATTGCTATGTATCTTCCCGTCCCGGGCAGGTCCGGAGCGCCTTCATCATTGGGAAGAAAAACGCCGGGGAGCTGTATCCCCTGCATTGTCTCGCCGTTTATCTGGCGATTATCGAGGTTGAATTCCTGGATGGAAAAGTTTACCTCAACACCTGCTGCATTTTGCCGATCCAATTTGAGTCCCGCATCGCCCCAACTATCGTTGTATGTTATGGCGGTTGCGTGCAGGCTGAAACTCAAGAAAAGAATTGCTAAAACCATTACGATACTTCTCATAAATCCTCCTGAATTTAAGAAAAACTAATTTTTGCCTTAGTGTCCAATCTATGTTAAAAAACTAATTGTAGCAAATTGGGTAGATTTATGTAAATGGCATAAGCCCAGAAGATCGTTAGCAGCCACGGAAATGTTATAAACTTAATCAATAAATTGCAATAGAATATTTTTTTTCTCCTGCATCTGCAACGCTTTATTCTTCTGTGCTTTCCTCATTAAAAATGCGTTTGCCAACTTCCGTTTTGCGTCAAATCTCACCGGAGCCAAGGCGATTGGACGGCTTTTATTCGCATACCCTTTATTTATTTCCTGATTTCGTCATACCAGGGCTCAAAGACAGATTCAAAATCACATGCCCAACGCATGGATCCAGCAACGCTATCGTTAATAATATCGGAGGCTGGGAGGGATTGTTAAGCAAAATTATTTTATTTTAAGATACTTTCTTGCACTGCCGGCAAAGGCGGCTGACTATGTGGTAGATGTCCTGTGTCCTTGTTTCCGTGAATATGATGAGAAAAAGCAGCACAAATGCTCCGAGAACAATAATTCGGAGCACCATGCCCGACTCACGATATTATTTGAAAGGCAGTGGAAAAATCCCTTTTATTGGGTCGCCCGCTGATAACAGCAAGATAATCTGACCCTAGTGCGCCGGGCCTATTGTCCATTATCAGGTTGTTTCTGAATTGGCAGCGGCTCGGCGCTCCGCAAATGCAGATCTCTTTGCGGGAAGGGAACTTCAACATTGTTCTCCCGGAATTTTCTCACAATTGCGCAGTTAATCTCGGAAAGCATCTGGTAATAATGGTAAGGATCTTTTAACCACACACGTAATTCCATATTCCAGGCGGAATCGCCAAAGTTCAGGAAGATGACATCCGGTTCCGGCTTGTCCAACACATTTTCATTCTCCCTGGCAACTTCGTGCAGGCTTCTGAGCACCGTATCGAGGTCGGATTCATAGGAAACGCCTACCGGCACATCCAACCGGATGGTGGGATCGCCATGCGACCAGTTTATTACTTGTGATGAGATGAATTGTGAATTGGGAACGATAATCGAAATATTGTTCAGGGAACGGACGGTAGTCGCCCGCATGTTAATCGCCGTTACATCCCCCTGCGTATCTCCAATGGTCACACGGTCGCCAATCTTGATTGGACGCTCAAAAAGGAGAATAATTCCTGCCACGAAATTGGAGGTTACATTTTGCAGACCAAAACCGATGCCGACCGACAACAGGCCGAAAATAACTGCCAGTCCGCTAAGGTTAATTCCCACAAACTGAAAGGCAACTATTGCTCCGATGATCATAATAATATAATGGTTTATTCTTTGGAGCGTATACTGCATTCCGCGCTCAATATTCAGATGCGGAAGGATTTTGGAAACCAGCAAACGGTTCAGAAGTTTGGACGCGATGTAGAATAGCGCCAATACAATCAGGAACATTACCAGGGAGGACAATGTCACCGGGGTCTTGTTCAGATCGAACAGTTTGTAATGCAGCACCTTATCTATTATCAAAAGAATATCTGAGATTTTCATGGCCGGCTCCCTGTTTTTTTGCTACTTCGAGTGTATTGTTGGCATGCCCTCCGGTACAATGGTGCTTAATCTGTGAACCTCGCTCCCAATAAGCGGTTTGCTGCATGCTACCGGAAAGGTTTTACTGTAAACTTACTGAAAGGTTTAGTCGGGGATTTTGGCCCCTCTCGTGATACTAAAGCATTCCGGACCGACTGGCGGTTTACCTCCGGGTCTATCGGGGAAGCGCAGCGAAGCTTTCCGGGGTCAGCAATTTTTGCTGCAGGAGCTCCGCGATCACGGTCTCGGTCATTTCGCTCATGAACGGAAATTCGTAGCGAATATCCAGAACGTAAGCCTTCAGGCGCATTTTTAACAATGATCGTCCTTCATTTATTTCATTTTTGAATATGACGGCAATCGGCTTATTCAAATAAACATAACGGGAAACTGCTGCTGCGCGATAGGCGATGAATTTGGTCCGTTCCAGGTCGATGTGGGCAGGCAGGTAGAATTCCGCCACTACCTGGCAATTTGAAGCCCCGGAATTTGCGTTGGAAACAGACTGGTTGACAATCTCACTGTTGGGGATGGAAACCAGCGAGTCGTCCGGGGTTACGATGCGAACTGTCCGCAAACCGATACTTTTTACTTCTCCGTAGTGATTCCCCAACTGGATCTTGTCACCGACCTGGAAGGGTCTGTCAAATATGATCATGATACCGCCAAAGATATTTTTGAGGATGTCCTGCGATGCGAATCCCACTGCGATGCCGGCTGAGGCGGTAACCGCAATCAGGGTTTCGATGGGCGGTGCGAACACCCCGGCGATGATAATGTAAATCACCACCGTCCAGCCAAATATGCGAAGAATGGGGATCAGTCCCTTGATTGTCAGACGCAGGTTTGTCCACCGCTCGGCGATGGTTTCCAGCAGGCGGGTCAGGTTTTTCATTATGATGAGAGATATGAAGAAAATGACCAGCGCCCAGAAAATCTTGCCGAAGGAAACCGACCATTTTATTGGGGGTGCGGTTTTGCTGATCGCCTCCGCAATTGGGCTTTGCGACTTGCCGGAGTCCTGGCTGAGGGAGGCTGTCCCGGTTTTTCCTGTCTGCGCATCGGCCCACCCGATTTCCGCATTGACCAAGACCAGAAGACAGAGTGCAAAAAACAGCCAGCGCAGATTTTTTGTATTCATCTCGGTAAACTCCGCTCAGTGCAAAATATATTTAGATTTTAATGTTCGCACCACCGGCCGGTACAAAAACGGGTGGATCAAAAAGCCGGTGCTGCCTTCATTTAAAATACCGATGTTCCGCATCCGGTTCAAAAGAAGGTAGCTCTTTTTGATGTCCTGCCGAAAGATCAGGGCGTGATGGCCGGTTGTCAGAACCTCGTGCTGCAGCAGGGCTGCCAGGGTAAACAGCTCCTCCGCCGGCAGCAGGTGGAGAAACGAATAATCGAAATTGATTAGTGGCGAAACAGTGAGCTTCTCCTTGGAGACACCGGTAATCGCCCTCAGCCAGAATAGCATAGCCACCGATATATTGCCGCTGGAAACATCATTCAACTCTTCGAAAAACAAGTTTTGTAAATATGCCTGCTTTTCCTCGAAGGTACTTAATTTTTTATACTTTCGATTTCCGGCCACCTCTTCCGGCACGCTGAATTCCAGGTCGAAGCCGCTAACCCGGTGCCTTTTCAGGATGATTTTTTCGATCTCATTTTCGGGAATAGCGCCCAGTTCTATGATAAACTTAAAATAGCGGGAGAGATTGAGCACTTTGTTGAGATATTGCCAGCTGTACAGCGTGCAGGTGATGATCCAGCACACATGAATAGAGGTACGGGAGATAAAAAGCAGAAAACGCTCCAGTGCATCGAAGCCGTTTACGGTGCGAATAAACAGGTTCTGGAGATTTTCAACGATCACAATTCTTCGTTCCTCCCCGGACATAATAGCTTCCTCCAGTCCTTCCAGGTTCCCGGCATTCTCGAAATCAAAGGCGTCTTTGATATGCTCAAAGATTTGTTGTTCGTGGAATTGCGTTTCATTCAGAACGATTTTCTTCACTTGATGGTGACGATGAAAATTACTTTCGGCAAAATTCAGGAGCGTAGTTTTGCCGCTTCCCTTTTCACCAACCAGAATGGTCAGGGCCTGCTGGTTTTCTTCCCAGGTCGCAAAGGCCTTTTCCAGGGCTTTAAGTTCGGAATCGCGGCCGGCAAAAAAACGCTCGTCTTCCAGCGGCTCAAGACGAAAAAGCCGCTGGTAAACATACGGCAGCGTCTCAATCCTGGAACGGGTCCGGACGATGAAGTCAGACAGCTCGTCCTCAATGGTGGCAGCCCCGGACGCCAGACCGGTGACCTTTCGAAAGCGGCTGTATTTTTGCAGAAAACCCTGGAAAAAGCCTTTAATTTTTACCAAAAGGACCGGAAGCACTCTTTTGATGAATTGAAGGGCGCGCGACCGGTACGACATCATCTCTTCTTTTGTCTTGGCCCGCGCCAGGCGCAGCTTCAATTTTAATATCTTTTCGCTGTCTCCCAGGTCTTCAATCTGGCGCTCGAAATGCATGGTATTTGTCTGCAATCGCTCGCGGGTGATTTCTACGATGGCGTTACCCTGCTCAACCAGGTTGTCGATCTGCTTGTGGGTGCGCTCCAAACCGTCTATAACCACCTGCTGCGCTTGGTCGGAAATCTCGATCTCTTCCCCCTCCTGCAACAGGTTGAGAGCCGCTTCCAGATTGAATTCGACGATCTGGTCGATCTCCGAAATATTCCTTCCCAGCTTTTCCATCCGCTCCGCGATTTCAGAGGTCATTTCCTGGTGCCGGTCTACCAATTGCGCGAAGACATCCTCCAGCACCAACTCTTTGAGCGGCACATCATCCATTGCCGATTTTGGGACGATGGCTTCGGAGTCCCGCAACCGGAAAATAATGTGATTGCCGGATAGCTTTTCCACGGCGGTGCGAATAGAGCTGATGTAATCTTCAAAATCCTTCTCCGGATCGGCGTGGAAAACGGCATCCATCATTTGCGGAAGTTTTTCCTTCCGCAAGGTGCGGAGCAGCGACCGGTTTTGGGAAAGAATTGCACTCCGCAATTTGGATTTTTTCTCCGATTCAACCTTGCTGAATCTTTCCATTGAATCTGTAATTGTAGCATGGGCATCGCTGAAAGTTGAGAGTATCTGGTCGGTTATTTTGTTTCGGGTAGCAGCAAGCGTGGTCACACAAATTTGCATGGCCTGCAGTTGCAGAATGGACAATTCCAGGTCCTTCTGAAATTCTCCCGTTTCCCCCTCAAAATATGTCTCCCACGCTTTCTTGCCCTGCTGAAATTCCAGCCTGGTCTTGCCCCAGCCGGCATCGATCTGTTTCTCATTGAATCTGGACGCAGGATGCGCGGCGGTTCCGGCGTAGCGGAATTCTGCCAAAACCACCGCGAAAAGATCCGCCCAGTACTCCTTGAAACGCTTTTTTGCATCATTTATGAATTGATCGAAGCCGCTTCCCCGTGCCGTGATGGTTCGAATGCTCTCCTCAATTTGCCTGATTTTTTCGCGGAGTTCTTCCGGGGCCAGGGGGGCGCAGGCGGTGGATTCTTCATCCGGAAACAGGATTTCATTTTTGAGCTTCTCGACACTCCGATGAAAATCGTAGAACTGGTCGGAAGTCACATCGAGGAGTCGCAGCCATTCATTTGTGATATGTCCGGCAAAGGGAATCTCCAGGTATTCCTTCAAAAAAAGGTGAAACCGGAACCGTCGGTGTTTCCCCGGCAGGGGAGGCGCCGGCTTTTTCAGGAGCGAATTTATCCGGGCACGGCCGGCGTGAATCCGGCGGTGGACGCCAGTGGTGAACCGATTCCCCTGTTTCCACAATCGGATGAGAAAATTGTCTCGCGTAACAGGCTGCCAGAATTCATCCTTCTGGAGAATCGCGGTTTTATCGGGTATACGTTGCAGTGCATCCTGAAATCCATCCCGCCAGACCTGCCAAATATCCTGGTTTGTAATGCGGTCCGGCATATTCTTTAGCGAGGCCGCCAGGTCGAGAATTTCCCGCAGCCTGTTTTCCAGGTAGCCCCGAATTTCGGGTAACGACCGGTTTTCTGGGGGAAGGCGGTGCAAGTCATTGCCAAGTGATTCGACAATTGCGATAAGTTTGTGAAGCTCGCCTTCGGCGGCATCTGTCCAGTCTTTGATATTTTTCAGAAGTACTCTTCTGGCAACCGTTCTAAGTAATTTCAGATATTGCCCCGGATCCAACAAGCTGCTGCTCCCTAATGTTATTCTTTCGTTGACTGGAATTTTGTGTGAAAAGAGAGTGCTTCAACGCATCCCAAAGAAATGTATCTTGTTTGCCGAGGGATTCATCTTTCTAGCCCGACAATGCACATGTAAATTTACCTCTGAGCCCAAAGTAATAAAAGGAAAATTTTGTGGATTCAGGCAGGCTTCGATGTATGCATTAAGAGAATCTTCGACCTGCGGTCTTTCGGAAGGCGGGAAATTATACAGGGGGCGGACTTTCCCTACTTCTTCTCCGGCATGAATTCATCCCCCGGTCGCTGCTTTGGATTTTCCTGTTTTTGCGGCAAGGGTTCAGTGTCTTGCCGGGTCTGGATTTCCACCCCGACACCTTTTTCAAAAACAAGTTTGCCGCCGTAGTAGCTGCCGGAGAAAAGGAAGATAACTGCAATGAGGGCTACGAGTCCGTAAATGAATTTTTGACGGTGCGGGAACCCTCCCCTTAAACCAATCCGCCAGAAGAGCAGTCCCAGGATAAACCCGGCAACCACCAAAGCAATTGTTTGGTGGGTATCGAGCGTCGTTTCGGCTGATGCCGGGATAACCACCTGGCTTTTTGTCCACAACCCGGAACCGACCGCAAAAACGACAGAAATGCCGGCCAGCAGCAGGTTCCACCATCCCACGAAGTGAAGCTTCTCATTCCTCCTGAGCAGTGCAATGAAGTCAAACAGCACGCTGGCCGAAAACAGCGCGATCGTGAAGTGAACAATGAAGGGGTGAATATGGACTGCCGGCACCGTTTTTCTCTTCTGAATTGATTCTCCAACCGCCTAATTTTAATTGCCGGAAATGATAATTACAAGCACCAAAACCGAGTTCCGGTTTTTTCGATGATAGGAATCGCCTCCCACAATTGCCGGAGGTAGGAGGGGAATTCTTTCCCCGGCGCTCACGGAATATCCCTCCGCTCAAACTGCCGGAAAGCCAGGATTGCAAAAATGATTATAAGCGCGCCCAACACCACGGCATCTTTCAAAAAGCTCTGTTGCCCGAACATCAGCTTTTGCGGCTGGTAATAATTGAAAATATTAACCGGTTTCAGAAAGGCAATGAAATCCCAAAGTGTGCTGATGAAATAGATGAAATAGAAACTGAGCGTCACCGCTGCGCTGCGCGTGCCGGTTTTCCCGGCCTCTTTCCAGAATACCGACATCAACAGGGTGTAGCTCATGATGGCAACTGCCAGCAGCCAGAGGTTGGCGGCGATCTGGACCAGCCCTCCAAAAACCTCGGCATTGAAAAAATGAAAAATAAGAAGTGCCGAAACGGACCCCGCCAGGGCGCCGGCGATCACAAACAGCAGAAAGGTGGCGGTGGAGCTCCACAGCGAGAAAAGAAGCGTGCGGCGGCGCACCGGGTAGGAAAGCAGCAGCTCCAGCGTGCCCGACTCCACTTCGCCGGCGATGTGCCGCGCCGGGATAACGGTGGCGATAATCCCGAAAAGGGCAATAACCAGCGGATGATTAAATCCGAAGGCTGCTGCTCCTTTCACCGAAAGCCGGTTCATGAATTGCTCGTTGAACAGAATCCGCAGGCGGGCGGGAAGCTGTTTGGCAATCGCATCAAAAATGGGGGCGGTGTCCACCGAGGTAATCAGAAAAATGATCAGAAACTGGAGCGCTGCGGTGAAGAGAACGCTGAAAACGATCAAGCCGCGGTGCGTCTTCCAGATGAAGTGTGGGTAGGTCATCCTATTCATCGCGGTCTCTCCGGTAGTAGGTCATGAAGACTTCCTCCAATTCCGGCTCCGGAAAAACCAGGTCTTCCACCGGCAACCGGGCTAGAGCCCAGAGCAAATTTTCAACATTTCCCTTCACCAGGAAGTTGTACACCCGCCCGATTTGACTCAGCAATTCCGCTTCCGGAAGCGCCACGTTTTCCACTTCTTCCCGCAGGGTGAGATGCAACCGGCGGTAGCGTTTCTTTTTCAACGCTTCCAGGGTTTCCAATGCCACCAATTCTCCGGCGCGGATGATTGCCACCCGGTGACACACTTTCTCCACTTCCGGAAGATTGTGCGAGGAGAAGAAAATGGTGCTGCCGTTTCGCTGGAAATCGAGCAGCAGACGGTAAAATTCCTCCTGCATAAGGGGATCAAGTCCGATGGTGGGTTCGTCCAGGATGAGCAGCTCCGGGTTGTGGAAAAATGCCTGAACGATCCCCAATTTCTGGCGGGTGCCGTGGGAGAGATGTTTGATTTTCTGTGCCAGATCGCCGGCAGCCAGTGAAAAGCGGTCGACGAGCTGCACCTGAAGCGCCGTTTCTTTGCCGGAAATTTCCGCTACGAAACGGAGAAATTCGGTGCCGGTCATTTCGCCGTAGGCGGAAAAATTCCCCGGCAGGTAACCGCATCTTCTTCGAATTTCCAGGGAATTATTCCGAATCGGTAGCCCGAAGATTGAAGCCCTTCCGGAAGTGGGCCGCAGCAGATCCAGCAGCAACCGGATGGTAGTTGTCTTTCCGGCGCCGTTGGGCCCCAGGAAGCCGAATATCTCGCCCTGGTTCACCTGGAAATCAAGCTTCCGGATTCCCACTGTCTTGCCATAATTTTTACTGAGATTTTCTACTGCGATGATGGGCGTGTCTGTCATTCGAAAGATAATTTACCTTTAATGTGAAGAATATGAGGCCACAAAGGCTCGAAGCCACTAAAAATGCAGGAAGGAGAGATCAATGCTTATGAAACCTAATCTCCCTCCAGGATGATCATTAACCGGAAAGACCTCAGCCATTTAATCAGATACTATTTCAGATAAGGCGCAGAATACTTGGTGTTTAATAGGTGTCTTTGCGACTTTGTGGCAAAACCTTCTGCACTAAGAAATCGGATGGATTTCCAGCATTGTTTTGCCATTCTACGAATGAACCCGTATATCGCCAAAAATGATGGAGGCTTCGACCCGGATCAGCGGTTTGCCGGCAACGGCGGTGGGAGAATTATAAACCACATTTTTGAAGATTCCGCTGTGGTAATCGTCAAATATCCTGGCGCTTCCGGCAATGAAGTCGCCCTTCACGTCCACGCTCACATCGTGCGGAACGCGAATTTCCACATCGCCAAAGATGCCGCTCACCCGCAGCAGCGCATTCTCCTCAAATTTCGCCTGCGAAAAATCCAGGTCGATATCCCCGAATATGTTGTTGGTGAAAAATCGCCGGACCGATTTCCCATCAAAACGCAGCCGCACATCGCCGAAGACATTGTTATGCGTTTCGGCATCAGAGTGAACATAGCTTTTCGATGTAGTGTCGTCTTCCGCCAGGCCGGTAGCACCGGCCGGCGATTGTGGAGCACCGGCTCCGCCCGGCTCACTCCCAATGCCGGAATGCCGGCGGTGATCGAAAAGCATTTTCAAGCCAATCACAACCAAAATTAGCGGCCAATAGTGCCGGATAATATATCCCACATTCCAGTAACCCATATTTTGCAGGAGAAACAGCAATCCCAGCAAAATGAGAAATAATCCCCAGAAGTATGATCGCGATCCATGGTGTCGACTCATTTGTTAAATCCCCTAAATTTATTTAAGCGGCGGGCGCATATCCTCCGCCGTCAATTTAAGTCAGGTGTTACCTGTTCCAAAACCTGGTCAAAATTTTCCGATCCCGCCGGTGCTTCCACAAAATACAACTCACGGTCTGAAACCGGGTAGAGCGCTTTCTGCTGCTTCGAATCCGGCGCTTTTTGCCATTCGGATTTCCTTTTTGCCGGGAATTCAAATTCTGCCTGCCGACAAAATTTTTGTGCGTCTGCCGGCGTTTGAAAAACGATCCGGGCAATATCGATTTCCCCATCGTTGTTTTCGATTGGCAGAATGAATAACGACCAGTCAGATAATCCTTCGAATAGCGGAAGCCAGCCGGGAATTCCGTTTTGCAGACCCAACTCCCCGGAAATGAATCTCAGCCGGAACAGATCAGATTCAAAGGGAGGCTTTTGGAATAAAGCGGGAATCTTCATGTCCGGCCCGGAAATTTTGGACAGCAGTTCCCGGGCAAGTTTCAATGCGACATTTTGTAATTCCGGGCTGCCTTCGTAGTTGGTAATGGTGATGTAATAGACGTTACGGGCAAGCAGAAGCTGGTACGGCGTGCTGCAACTGTAACGGGTCAGGCTATCTACTGACGGGCAGTTTCGCCGCGAAACCGAAAATATCCCGAACGCCGACCGGGGATCGTCCATCTCGTAAATCTCAACCTGCATCTCCCTCTGCCCCTTTTTCAGATTCTGGACGGTTAGCCGCTTAAACCCGAACTCCCGGTAAATCTCGGCGCCGCCATCCATGTAGCCGTAAAGCTCCTTGTCGGAGTAGGCGCGCGTTTCGGTGATTTGCCAATCGCCGGCGGCAGACTGGTCCAGCCTAATTTCTGCTGAAGAACCGGCGTGCAGCAAGCCTGTTCCGGAGACAATCAATATAATCAGAAATGTGATAATTCGGTGCACAGCAGCCTCAAGTCTGTTTGTTCGTTGC
>Ga0315542_1001513_pt1 | contig 14479 bp, 17 predicted proteins | sample SalMarSW160120MG_FD_202541 | JGI IMG/M metagenome (GOLD analysis project Ga0315542, IMG submission 202541) | Salt marsh sediment microbial communities from the Plum Island Ecosystem LTER, Massachusetts, United States - Salt Marsh Sediment SW1601-20 ...
TGATCACGGTCGTTCTGTGAACATAGACATAGTTATCGAGAAGGTTCTTGGAAAAACAAGAATCGAATAAGGGGAGGTCTATACAATGCCAAAATCAACGAAGAGCAAGAAGTCTACCACTAAGAGCACAGCTAGTACAAAGCTTAAAGCAAAACAAAAGGCTAAGAAGCCAACAAGTACCAAAAAGAAATCTAGTGCTAAGACGACAACTAAAGATGCCGCGAAAACAACTACCTCCGCACTTGATAAACACATGGAGAAACGTTTCGAAAAGATGCGTGACGAACGCCGACTTCCTCCAAAAGTAATGGAGGAACTTGTAACAAAAGTCATTAGTCTAGGTGTTACTAAGAAGGAGTTTGATGATATCTGTGATAACGTAATTGAATCATACGAACGTTCCCTTGTTGAACCTGGAGAAGCTGTTGGAACCGTAGCTGCTCAGAGTATAGGAGAACCAGGTACACAGATGACATTGCGTACTTTTCACTATGCAGGTGTGGCAGAGCTTAGCGTTACACAAGGCCTTCCTCGACTTATCGAAATTGTTGATGCAAGAAATAACCCAAGCACTCCTACTATGAAGATATACCTTGACACAGATATTGCCAGTGACAGAAACGACGCTCGAAGAATCGCTCGGGACATTGAAATGGTTCTAGTTGAGAGCGTTGCTAGTAACGTATCCATTGATCTTCTTCGACAGGCTATTGACATTCGATTTGATTCTGAATTAATGGAAGATAAGGGTTTGACAGTAGAAGCAGTAGCATTAGCAATTGAAGAGAAAATCAAGGGTAAAGGCGAAGTAGAACTTGGTGAAAATGTAATCTTTGTATATCCCGCAAATGATACCCTCGCCGAACTTCAACGACTTAGCGAAAAAATACGTGAAGTTCGAGTAAAGGGAATCAACGATGTGACCCATGTGGTAATTCGAAAAGAAGCTGATGGATATATTCTCTATACTGAAGGTTCCAATCTTCAAGATGCTCTTGAAATAGACGGTGTAAATCCCCACAAAATCTACACCAATAATCTTAGAGAAATCTATCAAGTTTTGGGGATTGAAGCAACTAGGAATGCGATTATCAAAGAAGCTATGAGCGTTCTTAATGAACAAGGAATGGATGTCGATGTACGACACATTATCCTAGTCGCAGACATGATGACCGCTGATGGTAACATCCGGCAGATTGGGCGTCATGGTATTTCCGGTTCGAAGAATAGTGCTCTTGCTAGAGCAGCTTTTGAAGTGACAATCAAGCATCTTCTAGGTGCAGGAATCGCTGGAACAAAAGATCCTCTTCGTGGCATTACAGAGAACGTCATCTTGGGACAACTCATTCCCCTTGGAACAGGTAGTATCGATCTTCTCATGAATCCTCATGTTCCAACTATACAGACGAAAAAGAAGAAATGAGAACACTTGAAGAGTCCACGACGGCAAAAAACTGTTAGAATTTACACACAATTCTTCATCTAATAGGTGATATTTCGGGAATGCAAACTTGAATTGGTATGGTTCTCCCCAATTGACCAAATCAGTTAATGACCGAAGATTGACTTGAAATTAGTATGAGCTTTTATCACTGTATCACCACTATTTATCGACTTCAATGATGATACGTAAAGCCTATCGATACGAACTCGACCCAAACAATGTACAAAAAACTGCTTTACTTCAACATGCGGGAGTCGCACGTTTTACCTACAACTGGGGGCTTGACCAGAGAATCAAATTATACAAGGATAATCAGGGGAATGACCGCTTCACTGACCCCATGAAACAACATAAACTTCTAACCAGCCTCAAAAAGACCCAGTTCCCTTGGATGTACGAATGCTCCAAATGTGCACCTCAAGAAGCATTACGAGACCTCGGTCGAGCATTTCAGAACTTTTATCGTGGATTGAAAGAAGGAAAAAGAGTTGGATTCCCGCGATTTAAGAGCAAGGGTATGAATGATAGTTTCAGACTATATGGGACAATACAGTTTGAAGGAAGGATGATACAGCTTCCAAAAATCGGAAAGATACGGATAAAGGAGAAGAGGAAGAGGTATTGCAAAGGGCGGATACTGCCCGTCACAGTTAGGAGGAGGGCGAATAGGTGGTTCGTATCAATCACTGTGGAAGAAGAATCTACCAAAGACCTGAAGTCAATAATTAGCTATGCTGTAGGCGTCGACCTAGGAGTAAAGAACCTTGCCACGCGCTCTGATGGAACAACATTCCAGAATCCACGAGCACTGGGAAGACGTATCAAGAAGTTAAGGAAATTATCAAAGAGTCTTTCTAGGAAGAAGAAAGGAAGTAAGAACCGAGAGAGAGCAAAGCTCAGACTTACTAAGATGCACTTGAAGATCTTCAATGTTCGACAGGACACACTGCACAAGTTGACGACATATCTTACCAAGAGCCACAGTAAGATAGTGATCGAAAACCTGGGAGTGTCAGGAATGATGAAGAACCGACGGTTAGCAAGAGCAATCGCAGACATTGGAATGTACGAGTTCCGAAGACAACTGGAGTACAAATGCCAATGGTATGGTTCAAAACTCGAAGTGGTACCAAGAACGTTTCCTTCATCAAAGAAGTGTTCTGGCTGTGGACATAAGAAGAAGGAACTATCCCTTTCAGAGAGGGAGTATGAATGTGAAGAGTGCGGGTTGAAAATAAATAGAGACTTGAACGCCGCACTCAATCTAGTCACCGTCAGTTTGCCGGAGACTCTAACTGCCTGTGGAGAGGATGTAAGACTTATCGTAAATCCTTCGGGATTTACAAAGCAGACCTCTGTGAAGCAGGAACCGAACATCGGTCATGGACTGTGATGTCCAAGATTGACTAAGTTTCGGAAAACGGTCCACGACGGAAGCATTAAAACAGAATGCCATTTGACGCAACTCAATCAGGTGTTTAAACAAACATCAAAGAGGTCCATAATATGAGCCTGAATCAACCAATTGCAAGCGCAGTAAGCACAGGTAAGTGCAGGATAGGAGCAAAGTCATCAATCGATGCTGTAAAGAAAGGAAAGGCAAAATTAGTTGTAATTGCTGCGAACTGTCCCAAAAATGAAGCTGATGATATTAAGAAATACGCTAAATTATCTGAAATTAAAGTTAAACAATTTGAAGGCACATCATGGGATCTCGGTGAAACTGTAGGTAAGCCATTCATGGTTTCTGCGATTGCGATTATTGAACCTGGTGACTCCAAGATTCTAAAGATGGTCTGAGGCGAGTTTCTTGGGTAAAGTTAAATTGTCCATGGATGACATGGCAATGATTGCCAGATTTGAGCAAATCACTGGTGCTGCAGCTGTTGATGTTATCCGTGATGACGAAGGAGAACGCATCATTATTGTTGTCCGAGCAAAGCAGCTTGGAAAAGCTATAGGTCGAGGTGGAGTGAATGTCAAAGCTGCCTCTGACGTTTTTGGTCGAGCTGTAGATGTTGTCGAGATGGCTGAAACTGCTGAAGAATTTGTAAAGAGCGCTCTTGCTCCTGCTCGAGTTGAAGCAGTAAAAATCATTGAGCATCGTGATGGAAACAAGGTAGCATCAGTCACTGTAAAGAATGAAGATCGTGGTATTGCTATAGGCCGTGATGGAAGAAACGTTGCTCGCGCTCGTATTCTCGTTAAGCGTCACTTTGATTTGGATAACGTAGTGATTGCTTAGGATGTTTTTTTGCGCTCAAAACCGAGCTTATTTGATAAGGCTTTTAAGGAAACGCTAGCCGGAAGGCGTCAACACCACATAGAGTACACCATGAATGGTGGCTCTATCCCTACGAGGTAAGACAATTTGACAGGCTCAAAATCCCCAGTTGGCGAGTTCGCAGCGCGACCCCTTCTACGAAAGAGGAAGAAGTTCCGCTGGAAGAAGCCATCCTACAAAAGAAGAGTCCTAAAGCTTAGGCGAAAAAGTGACCCATTGGAGGGTGCTCCCCAAGCTCGAGGAATCGTCTTGGAGAAGGTTGGTATCGAATCAAAACAGCCAAACTCAGCTATTCGAAAAGCAGTAAGGATCCAGCTATCAAAGAATGGAAAGCAGATTACAGCATTCATTCCAGGGGACGGTGGCCTGAAATATATCGACGAACATGATACTGTACTCATAGAGGGAATTGGTGGTGCTCAAGGTGGTCCAGTTGGTGACTTGCCTGGTGTTTCGTGGAAAGTAATCAAAGTAAACGGCGTTGGCTTAGAGTCTCTGATCTACGGTAGAAAGGAGAAACCAATACGTTAGGTGGTAATTATGGCAGAAGACGAATCAATTGAACCAATTGTTGAACCAGCCCATCCACACACACCACCTGAACTTCTCATGTTTGGTAAATGGGACCCCACAGAAGTCGAAATCAAAGATGTTGGTCTTGTTAGATATATATCCCTGAAACCAGTACTTATTCCACATACATCTGGTAGACACGCACACAAAAGATTCCACAAATCCAATGTTCCCATCGTAGAGCGTTTTGTCAATAAGATGCTCAACGCAGGACGTAGGAAGGACAAGAAGACCCGAAGTGGAAGAAATGCTGGAAAGAAATTGAAGGCACTTAACACATTAAAACGAGTCTTTGAGATGATTGATTACCGAACTGGAATGAACCCAATCCAAGTCCTTGTAACTGCAATCGAGAATTCTGCTCCTTCAGAAGAAACAACCAGAATTTCCTATGGTGGCATGGCATACCCTCGCTCAGTGGATGTTGCTCCACAACGTAGAGTTGACCTTGCTTTGAAGTACCTCTGTGTTGGTGCTGTTAGATCCGCTCACAAGAATGCCAAGTCATTCGAAGAATGTATAGTAGATGAACTACTTCTTGCGTTCAAAAGCGATCCTGGCAGTTTTGCTGTTGCTCGGAAGGAAGAACGTGAGCGAGTAGCCCGTTCAGCAAGATAATTCATTATCAAATAGTCTGCACGGGGGTTTCCCGTGCAATCTCTATTTTTTATATTTCATTAGGTTACCTTATCTGAGGCTATGCCTCGGAACTCATAGATGAGGAACATCAAATGAGCAGGACATCCTTAGCATATTTTGTTTTGATGTTGACCACAATTGCATGGGCATCTTCTTTGATATTCTATAAGATCATATTCTCTCAAATTACCCCGATAGTGTTTGTAGCTCTAAGATACACTATTGCAATCCCATTTCTCTTGGTTATAGCTCTCCAACAAAAGAGAGGTAAGAGTGGTGGAACTATCAGAACGAATTGGAAAATCCTATTCATTGCTGGTCTTAGTGGCCCTTTCATATCTCAAATTCTACAATATATTGGCCTTGGAATGACAACTGCAGGCGATGCACTATTACTGCTGAACCTAACACCCATCTTTGCAGTCATTCTTGCAGCTCCTTTATTGAAGGAAAAGATAACACTTGACAAATTTCTAGGCCTTCTCATTGCCACGGTCGGTGCGTGCTTTATTGTCCTAAATACATCACCAGATTACGCAGTAATAGATTTGCAACGGATTATTGGTGATATTATTGTGATTGTATCTACCCTATTCTTTGCAATCAACGGCATTGCTGGTAAAATTGCGATTAAATACGAAAATGCAGTATCTGTCACTTTCTATAGTACCTTATTCGCTATTCCATTCATCTGGCTATCTGCAGTGTTACTTGAAGATGTGACAGTACTATTTACAATGAGTACTGAAGCTTGGTTAGTTGTTACTTGGATAGCTACTGTAAATACGGTTGTTGCATTCATTCTCTATTATGAATCAATGAAATACATTGAAGCAGGTCGAGTGCAAATCACTCTGAATCTGATAGGTGTGTGGGGAGTCCTAATGTCCATCATTGTTCTTCAAGAATCTGTTTCCTTACTCCAGATTACTGGTGGGTTTCTCACTATAATCGGGGTAGTTATTGCACAGATGACACAAGGACGGAAGAAACCCAGTGAAGACCTTATAACGCCTAGAGAAAACGTTGAGAATGATTTGAATGAACGATAAGGTCCTAATTTGCTATGGAACTAGGTATGGCTCTGCTGGTGAGATTTCTGAATATATTGCTGAAACACTACGCGAACGTGGAGCGATAGTAGAAGTCATCAACCTGAAGAAAGAGAAGGTTGCGAATCTAGATACCTACGATCTAATTGTGGTTGGTAGTGGAATCCAGATGGGGAAATGGACCAAGGAACCTCTGAAATTTCTCAAAAAGAACCGAGAAACTCTATCAAGAAAGAAAGTTGCTCTTTTTGTATCATGTATGAGCGCGGCAAAACCCGAAACGTGTGATCAAGCCCGTAGAAACTATCTTGATAAGATTGCTGCTGAATTTCCTGATATCGCCCCTATCTCCATGGGACTATTTGGTGGAATGATTGACACATCCAAAGGTAATATTATGACTAAGGCAATTATGCAGGCTCTAGCGAAATCATTCGTAGAAGAGGGTGAGGAAGTACCTGAACGAATCGACTTTCGTGATTGGAATCAGATTACACTCTGGGTTGAAAATTTATCTCCTGACCCATTTGAAGTGGAATGAAGAGTTCTTCCGCTTTCCGTAAAGAATATGACCTACCATAGAAACCTGTCTACTGCGAGGTCATTATATTGCCAGAACAACTCAAGGTTGGCACAGCCACAGCAAACAGAGGTGAACTCCATAAAGGAATCATCAAAGGGATTGAACTGAACACAACGACTTCAATCGATATTCCTGTTCTTGTGATGAATGGTGCTAAAGAGGGACCCACCCTTCTCATGGTATCTACTCAACATGGAATCGAAATTCAAGGTATTGAAGTGATTCTCAAAATAATGAGAGAAAAAGTAAACCCAAAGGACCTTCGAGGGGCAATTATTGGGATACCTGTTGAGAATCCCTTGGCGTTCATGCATCATCAATACCTTTCATGGATTGATAATCTTGATCTTGGCGGTGGAGGGAGTGCTAGTCCGCTGACCGCAGACAAACCTACTGGTACTGCGACTGAAAGACTTGCATATCAACTCTGGCAGGAAGCTTGGAGTAAGGCTGATATGGTCCTCAATATTCACTGTAATACGAGGCCAGACTCGCTTTTCTTTACAGAAATCAATATTGGCAATCCTAAAACAAAAGATAGACTCGTAAAGATGGCTGAGGCTTTTGGTGTGACAAATGTGGTTGAGAGTATTCTCATTGCTGATGATGCACCAGATACTCTAGCAAATCTGGCAGTAAAGAATGGAGTTCCAGATATTCTCATCGAACTTATAGATGGACGGTGGATATCTGATCCTTCGACTACAGCTGGAGTCAAAGGGATACTGAATATCATGAAGACTTTTGATATGATTGACGGTGATATTGAACCTCAGGAAGGATTCCCCATCATACCTGGTACATGTACTTTCCATGGGATTGTGCATGCAAATCGAGGTGGATTGATTCGATTTCTAAAGACACCTGGTGATTATATGCAGAAAGGAGAAATTTTTGCAGAGATCTTCAATCTCTATGGCGATGTTTTGGAACGTGTGGCGTGTCCAGTTGATGGTTACATTTGGTCTTATCCATGTGGAGATATTCTGGGGACACCAGGTAGTCTTCAAGCAGTTCAGACAGGTGCTAACATTGCTTACGTCTTTACCACAGACAAGTAGTTAAATATCTAGTAAAATCATCCGCGAATGGGATTCCGCTTTACTTTGACTGCTGAAGGAACATGATATGAAGTGATTAAGATGATACGATCTTATCAAGAAACTGACCATGACGAAGTCGTTGCAATGATTGCCTCTCTGCGAGTCTTTCTAGCCAAACTAAAATCAATTGAACGGAAACTCGATCTAGAGGCTGCTGACAATGAACTGCAATCGTATCTACAGAAGAAATTTCCCGTGTTTGTTGCCAAAGCGTCAGACGGTCTTGTAGGCTATCTTGTTTGCAAAATCGAGGAGGATGTGGTCTGGGCTGAATCAATCTTTGTTATTCCCGAATACCGCAGACGTGGAATTGCTTCTGCCCTCTATGTTGAGGCTGAGCGACTGGCTCAAAAACTTGGAGGTGACACTCTCTATAACTGGGTCCACCCAAATAACAACGTGAGCATATCATTCTTGAAGAAGCGAGGGTACAATACTCTCAATCTCATTGAACTACGTAGACCTTGGAAAGGAGAAGAACTATCTACAAAGGTTCAGGTCGGAGAGAACGAATTCGATTATTGAAAGATTAGCAATGGCTCTCTGCCCTTTATGGTCAATGGGTCTTGTCGAAAGCATTAAAAGCACTGCAAAGGGACTCAGCAAAAGTCTGTCCTGTTCAGTGGACAGGCTAAAATAACGTGGTGAATAAGATTGAGCACAAAAAACAAAGAGCACCTCAATCTCGTCGTCATAGGGCACGTAGACCACGGTAAAAGCACTATGACGGGCAGATTGCTATATGAGACAGGTGCAGTAGATGAGCGAACCTTTCAAGCACACAAAGCAGAAGCTGAGAAGCTCGGTAGACCTTCTTGGGCTTGGGCTTTCGCACTTGACAGGCTCAAAGAAGAGAGAGAACGAGGCCTTACTATTGATATCGCCTTCTTCAAGTTCCTCACTGACAAGTACTACTACACAATTATCGATGCTCCCGGACACAAGGACTTCATCAAGAACATGATCACTGGCGCCTCACAGGCTGATGTTGGTCTGCTTGTTGTATCCGCAAAACGAGGAGAATTCGAAGCTGGTATCGGTCCCGGTGGGCAAACCAAGGAGCATGCTTACCTTGCCATGACTCTTGGTGTACCAAGCTTGATTGTTTGTGTTAACAAAATGGATGACGACAGTGTCAAGTACAGCGAAGACAGATACAAAGAGGTCAAGGAAGAAGTAGAAGGATTCCTTACTGGTATTGGTTACAAGAAAGGTACAATCCCATTCATTCCGACATCAGCGCTTGATGCTGCTAACCTGAAGGAGAAGACACCTGATCTTACACCTTGGTATGACGGGCCTTGCCTTCTTGAAGCACTTGATGCAGTTGCACTTCCACCAAAGCCAACTGACAAGCCATTGCGTGTTCCAATCAACGACGTATACTCCATTAAAGGTGTAGGCACAGTCCCAGTTGGTCGTGTTGAAACTGGAATCATGAAGGCTGGAATGAAAGTTACTTTCATGCCCCCGAATAAGACTGGCGAAATCAAGTCCATTGAGATGCATCATGAGTTGCTGCCTCAAGCGGAACCTGGTGACAACATCGGTTTCAATGTTCGAGGTGTTGAGAGAAAGGACCTCGGTCGTGGAGATGTTGCTGGTCCAACAGATAAACCACCCACGGTTGCTGTTGACTATACCGGTCAGGTAATGGTCATTCAGCACCCAAGTGCTATCACAGTTGGTTATACCCCAGTCATTCACGCACACACTGCTCAAGTAGCATGCAGGTTTGATCAGATTCTCCAGAAGCTTGACCAGCGTAGCGGACAGGTTATTGAAGAGAACCCCGACTTTGTCAAGAAAGGCGAGTCCATGATTGCCAAGTTAGTACCTCTCAAGCCAATGGTCATAGAGTCCTACAAGGAATTCCCACAACTGGGCAGGTTTGCTGTCCGTGACATGGGTATGACCGTAGCTGTTGGTATCGTTACCAAAGTAACTCCAAGAAAATAATTACAATTTTGAGAACCGGGCTCGCAAGGCCCGTGTTCCTTCTTTCTTTTTTAAATTGACAAGTTCTGAAATAGAAGGTATTAGAAGGCTTTGAGCTGTAAACGTTGATGGGTGTACAGTTCATGATGAATGATGACTACTATGACGACCCATACCAACAGGGGCCCACTCCAAATATGGGACGGTGGGTTGTTTTCGTCCTTGCGCTTATTCTCGGGGTAGTTGGTATCTATGGCATCATCATAAGCGTTCCACTTGAGTCCGTATTCATATACACTATCTTCTATATTCCTATGGTCATCTTCTTTCTCTACTACACATTTCGTTGGGCGCAGGGTCGTGAGATTGCTCCTACTGATTTAAATGAAGATGATCGAATTCTCGAATCAATGCGAAAACATGCGCTTCCTGTTGAAAAAGCAGATCTTAGTGATACTATGCGATGTCCTAACTGTGGCATGATGTTCGAGTTGGTCAATGCTATCCCAGTGGAAACTGACGTCTTTCTATGTCCTTTCTGTGATAGTAGATTGCATATTACATGACGTTCTGTGATAGTCACATGTTGTGACTCCCAGCTGTGACCCTCAATAGTGCCTTCGGTATATATACTCAACTTGAGCAGTATATCTTGTGAACTATTATGGCTCTAACAACTAACAACCGAACCAACTCTGAACTGAAGCAGAAACGCAATCCCCTCTCCACAGAGGCTGTAGCATACTCATACCTTTACAGGAGATAGATCACTCATGGCTCTTGCTAAGACAAGTAGAATCAAGGCTCCCAGTAAGCCAATCTCAACTCAGGCAATCACTCATGCTTTCTCCTACAGGCGCTGAGATAATTTCTATCTCTCCGCCTTCTCCTTTTCTCTAATATCTGTGTCTGAAATAATTCAGCTAGTTTCTGAGAAAAGGTGGCGCTGAGGGAGGGATTTGAACCCTCGTGTGCAGAGCACACTGGATGTTTGCTGAATTGCCAATGATGCAATCAATAGCAATCCAGCTCCTTATTGCTCCGTGCTCATTCTGAAAACGAGCACCTCCAAGCTAGGAAACCTCAGCTTGAGAAGGTGCTGACCGCATTTTTCTCTTAAACATTGTTGTACGTTGCCAAGAAAAATTAGAGGGCATGATTGCTCAGAGTTCAGAATCACTAAACCCATGAAGATGATTAACAATAGACTTGAAAACAACATATGTATGGCACGAATTAGCGGATAGGAGTCAAGGATTATGTCCAATCAAAATGACGAAACACCTGAATTAGTAATAATCGACTTACCCGCCCCATCCAAAAAGGGCGGAATAACGCTTTTAGAAGCGCTTCAAATAAGACGAACTGAACGAAATATCAGTTCAAAGGAAATTCCTATACATATACTCTCAAACCTCCTCTGGGCCGCCTCCGGTGTCAATCGAGAGCAGACATCATCATTCAAGAATCTAGGAAGAACTGCTCCTTCAGCCAGCAATTCGCAGGAAATCAATCTCTATGTTATACTAAAGGATGGTGTCTATTTGTATGAAGCCTCACCTCATCAATTAAAACCTGTATTAGCAGGTGATTATCGCAAGATGAGTGGAAGACGGTACGCAGTTCAACAGATAGGTAACGCACCGTTAAACATCATCTACATTGCAAATCTTTCCCGCTATGATCTTGGACCTGACCAACCTGACCCACATATCGGAAACCCAGAGGTACAGACATCATACTATTACACGGATACAGGATTTATTGCTCAGAATGTTTATCTTTACGCTGCTTCGGAAGGTTTGGCTGCTTGGTTTCACAATTGTGATAAGGATATCATTGCCAAGGAATTGAATCTAAGTGATAATCAGATTGTGTTATTTGCACAAACAGTAGGGTATCCAAAACAAGGGAGTGTTGAGAATTAGTTGGTTTCTTTTGTATGAAAATTATGATTCTACTATGAATACGTCCATAAAGTAAGATGTATAATTTAGAAAGTTTCTTTGGTTATTTGCTTGTTAGAAACTGAGTTCTACAGAAAACCGTAGAATTCTGCAAGTATTTGAAAATGGAGATTGAAGAATTGGTACTTCCAATTGGTCCTCTTATGATTGAGCATCGCTTAATCGAGAGAATGATAACCGTAATGGCAGGAAATCTACAACGAATTCAAGAACAAGGTGAAGCAGACCCAGAATTTATTGAAACTGCAGTGAACTTCATCAGAATTTATGCAGACGCATGCCATCATGGAAAAGAAGAGAAAATCTTGTTTCGCGACCTTCAGAAGAAGGAACTAAAACCTGCAGATAAACAGATGATGGATGAACTGATAGAGGATCATAAGTTAGGACGAAAACTCACAGGTCAACTTGTTGAAGCAAAGACGAGGTATGAGAAAGGCGATAATGCAGCTATTATGACGATTGTGAATACCATACAACAGCTTGTGAATTTTTATCCAAAACATATTGAAAAAGAAGACAAGATATTTTTCAAGTCTGCAATGAAATATTTCAGCAAAGCTGAGAAAGATACTATGCTAAAAGAGGAGTATGAATTCGACCAAGGATTCATTCATGTTGTATACAAGGATATTGTAGAACAAGCTGAAGACACTTTGTAGAGAAAAAGAAATGCATCGTTTAATGTATTGAAGAGAAAAAAAGGTGCGATGGCCCCTACATTCCGTATGTCGGTAATCGAAGGGCGGATCAGTGCTATTCTCAATGCGGCAACCTCTGGGGCTCCACCACCCTTCCTTAGTGCTGTTCCCGCCAGGGCCTGGTCTTATGGTACGGATACTGTGAGGTTGATAATCCTCATTAACAAATAGATGCAGTAGTCTGCATTTTATCAGGGTTTGGAAGATGAATAGAAAAGATGTGTGGATTGGGATTTTCTTGATGACATTTTTTGTTGGAGTTGGTTTTGTACTCCACTCTTACCTTTTTCCAGATGCTATCAGTAACATGTTTATAGAATTTGCAGGGTCTTTCCTCGGTTTTGCTTCAGCTTTAGCTGCTGAAAGAGCAATAGCCAATGGTATTGATGAAAGAAGAGCTAATCGAGTGAAGAAAAGAATACTTGAAGAAATGGAGTACATTTGGCTTGAAACATTCAGATTCCAGTCTATACATCGTCACATATACACGCCAGTTTGGCAATCGTCTATTATGAGCGGATTAATTGAAAATATCGAGCAAGAATTTGAACGACACTTGTATATACTTCATGAAATGATAACCGAATGCCACAATTCTATCCGAGCCCTAGAAGATGCTCCAGAGAACAAGAAAGAACTTCTAGTTAAAGTAGTAAACAACGACCGCGAGAAAATTCATACTCGTGTATTGAAACTCTTACTGATGTACTCGGATTCCAAAAGAATTGAAATGATTAATGAAGGTGAAAATGGGTCAAAGTCAGCTCTTCAGATATTTGAAGAACGTTATGCAATCTGATAGGAATTGGGCTTTCCGCAATCCTTAATTCCTCACGTTTTAGGAGTTAGCTTGTGACGGGTAGGGTTGGGTCGTTTGCAGCGACCTATAACCGGTAGCAATAGCCGGAACCAGTAACAATCACTGAGGTTGAACCGAGGACTTTGTAGGTCCATCACATGACGTTGACGAGCGGTCTCTGAAGTCTGCGTTGGCTCGTATCAGCAATCGTAGGTTTGCTGTGAGCGAGTTTAGATATCCGAACCGGGCTAGGTCCGGGAGGGAGCAGTCCTAAGGATACGACGTGGAGCCTCAGGGGTTGCCGCTTTGAGAAGTGCGTTGGGCTAGCCTATAAATAGTCGACAATCGAAGTGAAAGGGCTGTCACACCCTCTTGGTGTGGGAATTTCAGGCAATCAGTTCTTTATGTAATCCTTTCAATAGACGAATCACCTTCAAGGCAGTGAATTTGCATTGCTGCATAACACTTAGCTCCCTGAACTGCTTAGAAGTGTCCACTTCGCTCGTTGCGTCATTCTCGAACTGATCTAATAACTGTGGTTTTATCTCTCAAAGGGATGTAAGCATAAACCAAGCATCTCTCTCATTCTGTGTGTTACACATCGTGACAGCTACCCTAATCTTGTATTGTTCTCAATTCAAGAACTTATTTTCTATCTGGTTTAGTTAGTTCATTTTCTTCTGAGACTCATCTATTAGCAATGCTTCTCGCAGTTTCAGAATATATCCCGCGATTTGAATGACTAAGAAAATAACGAAGAATTGCAGAATTGCCCACTCAGTCATATGGTCATTGTAATATCGGAAAGTATCATCCCATTGTTTAACTTGTAAACCAATTGATATTGTAAGAAATGCAGCAGCTATGACCAATATCAACGAACCTGCTAGAGTAATAATATCGATGTTCCTAAACGTTTCTCTTCTCATCATTCTCAATTCTTACTACTATAACTTCATCTTAAAAAACATAATGAATAGCACCTCTTTCAATAGAGAAATCGATTGTCCCAGTTGAGAAAATGGAGTTAGAAAAAACATCACAAAACTGAGTAAAAACTGCAAAGTGCGACCTTGGACATTTGCAGAACTCCATCATGAGCAGTCACATCCGCGTGTAGTGTATTTTTGCTCCAGATTTAGCTACTTGCAGCCCTCATAACCCGTTTTTTAACCTTCTGAACTTCAATGTTTGACTTCTCACACTCTGGATAAATATTTGATACTTTTCGACACTGATTTTCATAGAGTAATTCCATCAAAATACTGCAGACTCGGTTTTGTGGGAACGTAAAAGGTAACTTAACGATAACATTTCAGGTGAAAATTAATGCGGCGAAAACGAGTTGTACTGTTATTGATGCTATCCATTGTGCTAGTTGTTCCTCTTATACCTT
>Ga0315542_1001515_pt1 | contig 14468 bp, 10 predicted proteins | sample SalMarSW160120MG_FD_202541 | JGI IMG/M metagenome (GOLD analysis project Ga0315542, IMG submission 202541) | Salt marsh sediment microbial communities from the Plum Island Ecosystem LTER, Massachusetts, United States - Salt Marsh Sediment SW1601-20 ...
GCCGGCGATAGCAAGAAATGTCATTGCATGGAACCACGAGGCAACAAGTTAATAACACGCTACAAAAAGACATACAGCATTCCAGCCGGGGCGAATATTACGGAGCAAATGATATTGGCTCATTGGAATTTGGAAAAGAAATTGACGCGGGAACTGCTCCGATCGAAACCCGAAAATCGCTGGGACACTTTCGATCATTGCTATACTCGCCTCTACACCGAATTAAAATGGCTTAATCAACTCTCCGGCAAATCTGATCGCGAATCTCCTCAAGAAAAATTCGGAAGATGGTTGGACCTGATCGGACCGCCCCCCAAGTCGATCTATGAAATTGGATCCGGCCAGGGCGGCCTTATTTCTTTCCTCGCGCTTAATGGTTATGACTGCAAGGGAACGGAGATTACGCGGGCACGCGGAGAAAAACTTGTATCCGGTTCGTACGCGAACCTTTCATGGGGAGTATCGGACGGAGTGCATCTGGACAAGTTCGAGCCCCCTGAGACTTACGATGTCGTAGTCTCCGATCAAGTACTCGAGCATATACATCCAGATGATCTGGAGAGCCATTTGAGGAGCACCCATTCCATATTGAAGAGGGGCGGGCGTTATATATTCAACACACCCAATAAGTACACCGGGCCGCACGATGTCTCGCGCATATTCAAACGTAGTGAGCCAGAAGGCATGCACTTGAGAGAATATACGTGCCGCGAATTATTCGAGGCCGCAAGGCGGGCCGGGTTTGACACCGTGGGCTATGGATTCGTGCCAAAGCGATTTCGGGTCGGGCTAATGGCTTTGGGGGCTAAAAGCTTCGCCGAACCCGACGAAGTCGGGATCGTATTTCTGCGGGCCGTATTTTTGGCTGAAAGATTCTTGCATATGTTGACTGCTCCCACGCTGCGCCGTGCGTGCGGAAGAATTTTTGTCCAACTCGGTGTTTTCTCTGACACCATTTCCCTTGTCGCCGAGAAATGAGACTCAAGTGAAGTTTCATGCTGACTCCCCGGTCAGGCTCGACGAGCCACCACCTCACCGATGACATCCAGCAAGCGATCCGCGGCGCGATCGACGGTGAACCGCCGCGCATAGTGGCGCGCCGCCGTGGCTCCGTGCTCCGCCGCGGTGAACGGGTCGGCCAGGATGTCGAAGGCGGCGGCGAGCCCGGCAACATCGTCGACACCGACCGGGGGGAAGCCCGGCGGCTGGTATTCAGGAAGGCCACCGGCGGTGGACACGATCGGCATGACGCCCAGCTGCATCGAGAGCACCTGCACGCCGCTTTGTGAAGCGCGCCGGTAGTGGGCGACCGACCCCTTCGCAGCGGCCAGCGTCGTGATGACATCGGAGTAGCGGTACCAACCGGGGAGCCAGCGCGTGTGTTCGGGCAGGGCGTCGGTGTCAAGTGAGCCGTCGCCGATGAGCACGAGGTTGTCACTGCGCCAGCCGCCGCCGACGACATGTCGCTGCCAGGCTTCAAGCACTATCTCGACGTTCTTGTAGGAGTAGAGCCGGCCGACCATGACGAAGTCATGGCGTCCTTCGGGTCCCACCAGCGGTGGAACCAGGGCCGGATCAAGATCGCTGGTAAGCGGCGCCACATGCACCCGCGTGCCGGCTACGTCGCGGCGCGTCGCGACGGCGGCCGCGACATGGTTGCTGTAGGTGATGGTGGCCGCCGAGCGGGCGCCCCAGCAGTCGAATATCACCGGTTCGTAGATCCGCCGCTGCTCGATCGCGGCGTGCGGGCGGTCGTCGTGCACCAGCTGAATGCGTGGAACCCGCCCGGCCAGGGCGATCCAGCGTGGATCGCGGACCAGCTCAGCGATTACGACGTCAGGGCGGTACGCGTGGACGCGGCGCCAGGCGGCGAAGGTAGCCGGCCAGGTCGCAGCCGTGCCCAACCGCGGATCGAGCACCAATTCGTAGTCACGGGCGCCGTCCGACTCCGGGTGTAGGTCGGTGGTCACCAGGAGCACGTCGACCCCCCGCCGGTGCAGCGCTTCGGCCTGTACGCGTGCCAGCGGCCGCATCCATGGCGAAAACCAAAGCACCCGAAGGGAATTCATAATACGGCGTTGATTACGTCGAGGTAGGCATCGGTCATCGCCTCCACCGTATAGTGGCTGCGCATGCGCTCGAAGCCGCGCCGTCCGACCGATGGCAGTGCGACGGGGTCTGCCAGGATCTGGGCCAAGTGTTCTCGCCATCCCGACACGGACACGGGCTCGACGACGAACCCCGCCCTCCCGAAATCCAGCATTTCCGGGACAGCGCAAACCGCCGACGCCGCAACCGGCACCGCCCGGGCCATCGCCTCGAGAATCACCAGTGGGAATGCCTCGGAGCGACTCGGGACGCACAGCAGATCGGCGTCGGCCAGTGCGGCTCCGGGGCCAGCTGACCATCCGCGCCACTGAACCCGATCGCGCAACTCGGCCGGAGTACGGGCCTGCAACCTCTCCCGGTCGGGGCCGTCACCGAAAATCGAGAGCTTCCATTGCATATCGGCGAGGTCGCCGAGCGCCTCGACCAGCAGATGCGGGTTCTTGTGCTCGACGATGCGCGAGAGCATCACCAAGTGCGGCGGCTCACCGACGGTCCGGACCGGGGGAGTCGGGTCGTCGGCCGAGGCGACGCCATTGGGTGCGATGAATCGCCGTCCCCCAAGCCGGTGGTGGGCGGTGAGCATGTCCCAATGGCGTTGCGCCAGCGCGATGAAACCGTCGGCGCGGCGCATCGCTGCGGTCAGCGGCCGTGAGTAGATGGGCCGGTCCTCTTCGGGTGGAATATGCGCGGCGACCAACCAGCGCCGGCCGGCGGCGCCCGCACGCCATAGTGTGGCAAATCCCGTCTCGGTGTTGGTGTCGCCGCTGATGAGCACCGCCGGACCCGCGGGAAGGTCGACGATCGGTGCCCACCAGGGTTGGCGCAGCACGCGTACGGTGTGCGGAATCTCCTTGATCAAAGGGCCGAACCGTTGCACGCAGACGATGGTGACGGGGTAGCCGCGGCGGTCCAATTCCGTAGCCAGCAGCGCCTTCTGCCGCTCGGAGCCGCCGTAGACCAGGCGGTTGGTAACGATCACGATTGCCGGCAGGTCCTTGTGGCGGCCGCCGCGAGCGCTATTCCGAGCGCCGCGCTTCGAGGGCTGCAGTCGCTCCAATAGCGTCGTGCCGGCCAGGTACACGTCCGCATGGTGAACGCTGTCTTGGCGTTCGAGTAGCAGCGCAACGTTGGTGCGCGCCAAATCTCGGTTGCGGCACTGCTCGGCAGCCGCGACGGCTTCGCCGTGCGCCGAACCGGTTGTCTGCGCACCCCCGCCGGTCACCGGATTGCCCCGGCATACCACGAGTTCGTCGGCTAACAGAACACGCCAGCCCGCCGCGCGGGCACGGTGCTGCCAGTCGGCTGCCTCGCCGTAGCGGAAGAACTCCTCGTCGAAGCCGCCGATGGCGTTCCACGCCGCGCGACTGATCGCCAGGCAGGTGGCCGCCAAACAGCCTTGGATGGCACGTGATTCGCGGGGTTGGCGGGCATAGAGTTGTGAGATCGGCGTGCCGCGCAGCGAGTCGGAGTTCCCGGCGACCGCGACCAGTGCGCGGATCAGTGTCAGTCGGCGGGTCGCGACGTCCCACGGCATCCGACCGGGTGCGGTGTCGTCGTGCACCATCGGCGAAACCGCCGCCACGCCAGGCTGCCGAAGCAACTCTCTGGTGCGGGTCAATGGTCCTTGCAGGCGGGCATCGGCTTTCAGCAACAGCAGATCGGCGTCGCTCGGCGCGTGCTCCACCAGCGCATTGACGGCCTCAGCGAAGCCGAGGTTCACCGGTCCGGACACCCAGTGAACCCCCGGATGGCGAGCGGCCAGTTCCGCACGACCGGGATATCCCGCACCACCGTTCTCGTAGACATAAACCGCCAGCTCGGGCAGATGTTCGGCGACGCCGCGAAGGCACGTCTCGAGCGGGTCGTGGCTCTTGAGGGTCACGATCAACACCGCAAGCGACCGCCTGGACGGTAGCGTGACGGTGCTGCCGCCGGCCGGGCGCTTCAGATATGCCCGGTCCATTTCCTGGGTCGTGTCAGCCGGCTGTTTCCGGCGGGAAGAGGCCCGCAAAGAGGTCAGGGTCGACCAGGTGATCGGGCCGACCGCCGCGCTGGTGGCCAGATAGGCAACAGCGGCAGTGGCCAGAACGACCGCCACGTGCTGACCCCGAAGCAGCAGCGTCACCGCGACACTGGCTCCGGTCGGTACCAGCACCCGCAGCAAGAAAAGCACCGGCGTACGGTAACCGCACTGCCGGTGCAGCCAAAAGCCGGCGATCGCCATGTTGGACAACTCCGTACACACCAGCGCGACACCGGCCCCGACGGCGCCGAACCGCCCGTCGAGGGTGAGATTGAGCACGAGGTTGAGCGCGAGGGTGGCGACCGACAGCCAGAACCAGAACCGCTGACGGTTGCTGGCGAACAGATTTTCGCCCAGGGTGGTGGCGATGAAGCGTAGTCCTACCGCGATGAACAGCAGCGCCAGCGTCGGCGTGCCGCGGCTGACGAACGCCTGGTCGCCGAACAACCGAATCAGGGGTCCGGCCAGCAACACGCCGACCACCGCTACCGGGACCGCCAGGAAATACATCAGCTCGACGCTGCGGCGCACGAAGGCGGCAAATGCCGCGACATCGCGCGAAAACAACTCGGTGGCCGTGGAGAGCGTGGACTTGAGGAAGAACACCGAGACTATCAGGGTGTTCATCGCGATCGTGGAGGCCAACCCGTAGACGCCTACCTCGGAATGGGTGTTCACCAAGGACAAGATCACTCCGTCAGCGTTCCAGTACAGGACGGTGATCACCGTCACCCCCATCGGAAAGAGGCTCTCCCGCAATAAATCCGCGGCCTCCCGCAGCGCGAAGATCGGGCGGAACGAAAGCAGCCGCGCCGCCGCGCTGCCCTGGATCAGCACCTGCAGCGCTGTCGGAATGAGCTGCGCGACTGCGAACCAGATGACATCGGTTCGCTCCGCTACCAGAAACCCGACCACCGCCAGCATCGCCAGCCGACCGACGAGATCGGAGACGGCCACCGCGGAGAACCGGATGTTGGCCTGAAACACCGGCTCGAGCCGTGTCGTCATCGTCAGCATGAGCAGCTGCCCCGACAGCACCACAAGCATCGCGCGCACGTCGTGGTCGCGATAGACGAGCAACCCGGATACCGCCGCCGATGCCGCGAGCGGAACGCAGTACACCAGCGACATGCCGTTGTAGATCCGGACCAGGTGCTCAAGCTCGCCGCGGCCCGAGGTGACGCGGCGTACGATGACGCGGCCGATACCGAGATCGACCAGGCTCATCCACATACCGATGAACGCGACCGCGATGGTGAGCTGGCCATAGCGACCGGGACCCAGATAGCGAGCGCTGATCGCCACCGAGACCGCCGAGGCCGCCACACCCAGTGTCCGACAGACCAACTGGACCGAGAACGCGTGAGCCAACCGCTCGACCGGCACCGACGGCACGACCTCACTGGGTGCCATCGGCTCAGTCATTGCTCGTGCCACCTAGGGGTCTGCTGCACCGATAGGTGACAGGTCCTGTTACGCGGCCTGACTGGCCGGTGTGGCCATGATTGCGTCGAATTCGATCGGGGTCAACCGCCCCGGTGCGGCCTGGCGCCGCCGCCGGTGGTAGGTGCGTTCGATCCAGGTGACGATCGCAATCCGCAACCTGATTTAGCGCTTCGGCGGTGAGGTCGCGGGCCACCGGATCGTCGTGCACCGGCGGCTCGGCTTATCCGTTCTTTCGCTCCCTGCCGAAGGCATTCCACAACCGATCCTGCGAGCTGATCTGCCAGGCGGTGCGCTTGGCCACCGGCTTACCGGCTCGTCGGGCCCACCCCACGAGGCAGCAGCGCGCGCCCTGGCAACTCGTTCTCCTCCTCTAACAACCAATTCCGCGCCGCCGCAACTCCCGCAACTCCGCCGATCCACTCGTCCCTGTGACAGGGTTGGTGCCATCGTCGATGTCTGCCTGCTGCATCCACTTCGACAGCGTCATCAGATCCACCCCCGAAGCCGGTCGCGATCTGCTCGATCTCTGGGCAGCTCGGTGTGCCAAACTCATTGGCATCGCTGCTATCCGCCGAGAGGGCCAATGTATCGCTTAGCAAGACGCCGACCCTTTGCGGAGTTCCTAATTCTTCGCCAGTCATCAGTGACCTCCCCGACGGTGCGACCATGACAACCGAGGTCGCACTGGTGCCACGGTCCATCAACCGGTGGCGCGACATCCTGTCCGACGAGCGCTGGAAAGGCCTCCAGGAAACCGTCCGCGTCGCCAGGTCGATGTGCATGGGCCGGCCCTTCTGGTGCGTCAACTCGACCGCGGCGGGCGGCGGGGTAGCCGAGATCCTGCGCTCTATGCTGTCCTACCTGGCGGGCGTCGGCCTCGACCCCCGCTGGGCCCTTATCGACGGCGACGCCGAGTTCTTCAGGATCACCAAACGGCTGCACAACTTCGTACACGGCAACCCCGGCGACGGCGGCGTGCTGGACAGGCGGGAACGCCACACCTATCACCGCACCATGCATGCCAACGCGGCCGCCCTGACGAACCTTGTCGCGCCCGGCTCACTGGTCGTTTTACACGATCCGCAGACCGCAGGACTCGTCTCACCGCTGAAGCGGCACGGCTGCACCGTCGTGTGGCGCTGCCACATCGGGGCGGAGCACGTCAACGAGCACACCAAGCAGGCGTGGGAATTCATCGCGCCCCTCGTGTCGACCGCTGACCAGCTGGTGTTCTCGCGCGCCCCTTATGTCCCCGAGCAACTGACCGGCGCCCCAGTGTCGGTCGTCTCCCCGTCGATCGACCCGTTCGCGGCGAAGAACCAGCGGCTCGACGAGGCTGGCGTGCGCGCCATCCTGTCGACAGCCGGCCTGCTGCACGTCGGGGAGATCGCGGCGCAGCCGCTGTTCCATCGGCTCAATGGCGGCACCGCGAAGGTCGCCGCCCGCGCGGTGCTGCTCGGCGGCGGCAACCCGCCCGAACCCTCCCGTCCGCTGGTGATCCAGGTTTCCCGTTGGGACCGCCTCAAGGACCACCTCGGGGTCATGCGCGGATTCGTGCGCCGCTCACTGCCAGACACCGACGCCGACCTGTTGCTGGTCGGCCCCCACGCGGACACCGTCACCGACGACCCGGAGAGCAGCGACGTCCTCGAGGAGCTCATCCGCGAGCACGCCGCGCTTCCCGACGCCCAGCGCGCCCGCGTGCACATCGCCTCCCTCCCGATGGTTGACGTCGAGGAGAACGCCGCGATCGCCAACGCCCTGCAACGCCACGCCACGATCGTTGTGCAGAAGAGCCTTGAGGAGGGCTTCGGCCTGACCGTCACCGAGGCGCTGTGGAAGGGTAAGCCGGTGCTAGCTTCGGCGGTCGGCGGCATCCGCGACCAGATCCGCGACCAGCAGACCGGCATCTTGCTCGATGACCCGACCGACCTGGACGGCTTCGGCGGAGCATTGGCCGCGCTCCTCGCCGATCCCAAGCGCCGCCGGGAGCTGGGCGCCGCCGCCGAGAGGGACGTGTACGACAGGTTTCTGCATGATTGGCACATCAGGAGGTGGCTAGTGCTAGCCGCCGGCCTGGTCGCGTAGACGTGAGTTCAACGGAGCGATGGGCTCACCACCCAGGTCCCCGGGCCGCAACCTCTACCGCTTCACCGCCGACGGGCTGCGCTTCGCGACCTTCTGCATCAAACTTCAAGACCGGTTGCTGCAACCCCTGTTCGCCGCCGACCAGACGCCCGCCCCGTCGCCACTACGAAACACATTGCACACCATCGATATTCACATTGCAGACACAAAATCGACCGTGGTAGCTTGCTATCAAGAGAAAGCTTGAAAACCAAGCCTCCGTTCAAAGTCCTCGTGACCAAGAGTCGCTAGGCATGTGCAGCAATGGTCAGATGCGGCAACCGTTTTCGCGGCCACTTGCGGAGCGATTCTCGGGTAGGCCTGCTCTTTTCGCAGCAGTGATGCAAATAACGTGCATCCAGGGGAAGTCCACCCCGTAGCTGCAGCCGCACCGCCGCGGCGGAGCAGATGTGGGTGTAATCATCAGCAGCACTTCGTGCAGTCCTCGTGGTTCCATGAGATAAACCCGGCGGTCTGCAACGCTGCTCTGAGGACGTCGGTGGCCATTTCCTTCAAAGAGCTGGTGGTTTTTTCCGCTCTGAGATCCCCGGTGCCTCGACCTCTGGTATTTTTCCCGTCGTCCGCAGCGTGGAGATCGTTAAATCAATGTCGAATCCCCAACCACCATGCAGATGCCGGTTCACCAGAAACCGCCGCGATACCAGGGTGAGTCCTCCGATTGGCTCAGCAACGCAATCCATTCCGAGCACCGCAAGCAACGGCTTCGCTGTCAGATGCGTTACCTGCGAATTCTCCGGCGGCCTCATTATGGACAGCCGTCCCATGGGGTTACGCTCCCCAAGTGCTGACATCAAGTCGATCACCGAGGACTCGGTGATCCCCCTGATATCGGCGTCGCACATGAAGACGTAATCGGTACTGGCCCACTTCGCACCTGTTACCACGGCGAACCCCTTGCCGCGGCGGCACTCTTGGAGGACGACAACGCCGAAGTCGGCCGCGACAGCAGTCGTGGCATCATCACTGCCGTTGTCCACTACGACAAACCGATTGCGCGGCCAATGCCGGAATGCATCAAGCACCTGCTGAATGTTGTTGGCCTCATTGAGGGCGGGCACCACCAGCGTGCAGTTCTCCACGTCACCTCCATCTTGTGCCTAGGTCGCGCCGCCGTTGTTGACCCATGTTAATGCGTCCCTGCCCGGCTTCAGAGATCAGGCGGCTGCGTATGTCAACGCCGTAGCCGCGGTCGCGCCGATCGCCTCGGGGCAGGCCTTCGACCCGATCGATGCACTTTGTGCAGTCCTCATGGCTCCACGGGATAAGGCCGAAGCTCTGGAGTCCGGCCCGGAGGACCTCATTGGCCATTCCTTTCAAGGAGCTGGTTGCCTTCTGCCTATGGGAGATCCCCGGTGTTTCCACCTCCGGGATCTTGCCCGATGCCCGCAGTGCCGATACGGTAACGCCGATATCAAAACCCCATCCCCCGGGTAAATGCTGCTCCAGCAGGAATTGCCGCGACACCAGCGCAAGTCCGCCGATTGGCTCTGCGACCGAGTCCATGCCCAGCGCCGCCAGCAAGGGCTTCGCAGTGAAGTTAGTGACACGCGCGGAACGCGGGATCGACAGGCGTGCCAAGACGTCACGGTCGTCAATTGTCGCCATCAAGCTAAGGATCGACGATTCAGCAATTCCTTTGATGTCGGCATCGCACAAGAACAGGTAGTCCGTCTGGGCCCACTTGGCCCCCGTAACCACGGCGAATCCCTTACCGCAGCGTGACTCGTGAAGAACGACAATCCCGAATTCGGCCGCCAGAGAGGAGGTACCGTCCTCACTGTTGTTGTCGACTACGATAATTCGATCGCGTGGCCATCGCGCGAATCCCGCCAACAGGTGCTGAATGCTGTCGGATTCATTGAAGGCGGGCACGACCACTGTGCAGTCGTTCACCGTTAACATCTCCGCGCTACCACCAACGCTTTGAGCCCCTCTGATCGCTCGTGCCGATGTCCCTATCTCTTTGGAATAGGTCTGAAATCACCCCCGCTAGGTGGTAGTGCCGTTGGTTGCTCGACCACCGGAGATTCCGTCAGCCGTGCCGCAGCGCCGGCTATGGCCGAAAATCCCAAGACATGGTGCCCATGGTCTGGCGCGATGGCTGGGGGTCAAAGCGCCGCTACACATTGCCGCGCCTTTATTGTCGACCAAGATGATTCGATCGCATTCTGACACGACGATGGCGACCGCGTGGGTTCGACGCGGGCAGCCAAGGCGCCGCAATGCTGACAGCCGGCCATGTGCGCCATGGCCCATAGTCCGTCGGCGGTGGCGACGTTGTCTGTGGTTTTAGCGGCCAGCGCGCATCACACGATACGTTCACGACCAACAGCCTGTAGCGGTGACGAGCTGGTGCACTGGAAGTTTGGCGATCACCGGCGGGCATCGTGTCACGGTTGGGTAATCGATGGGCTTGTACGCCGGTCTCGGCGAGACCCCTGCTGATCGGCTCGAAAATCTGTGCCGTGTGAGAGCGAACAATGTCCTGAGTCGGGTTTAACCGCCGGGTCTGTCGGGCGCTATGATGTTGTGGATTACGTTGGGGCAGTAGATATTGCGTGCCGCAACCTCCTGAACCCCGACTTGCAAATCGAAATGATTCGGATGACGTGCCGCGATCAAGTTGCCACCGGACCGGATCTTCACATCAATCCGAGCATCGCGCTCTACGGCGCAGACGTCATGTGCGTCCTTGACCAACGTCTGGTCATCCGGCCACTTCCAACGATTCTGGCCCCAAAGACTGCAACGAGTGGTGTCCAAGACCTCACTGTGCGCACAGGGATCATGGATAACCGCCAGATAGTGCTCGTCCTGAGCACTGAATTCGGTCCCGGATGGCACCGAGAACATAACGATCATCACGATTCCTGCCATCAAGAACGCACCGGCAATGAGCGCGGCATTACGTCCTCGGCGACGACGTGGTGGTGAGGGATACGGTAACCGTGATGGAACCGGTGGCCGATAAACTTCCGGGCGCCGTGGCGGGTCGCACAGGTAATTGGTCATCGCGCGCCATACCTCTGGCGCTTGTTGATGCCACCAGTCGGCGCCATCGGCGCGGTCACGTTCGCGCCCACCTAGTACGCTCCATTCCGTGTCAGGACGGCTTTTACCGTTTTGGCGATGATGATGAGATCACCGGCCATCGACCAATTGTCGACATATGACAGATCCAGCCTGATCGATTCTTCCCAGGAAAGTTCTGAACGGCCGCTTACTTGCCATATTCCGGTGACGCCCGGCCTCACCAGTAGCCGCCGCTTGACATCACCGTCGTAGTTCTCGACTTCTCGCCTCAACGGCGGCCGCGGCCCGACCACACTCATATCCTGCTTGATTACGTTGATGAATTGTGGGAGCTCATCGATGCTGAATCTGCGGAGTATTTTACCGACGGGTGTGATCCGGGGGTCGTGACGTATCTTGAAAAGCCTGCCGCCGGCCCCCTCATTGAGCGACAACAGGCTGTCGATTTGTGCGTCGGCGCCGACCTTCATTGTTCGAAGTTTAAGCATCGTGAAGGGCTCTCCATTGATGCCGATCCGTTCGGAACGGTAGAAGACGGGTCCTTTGCTGGTCAGTTTGATAGCGATAGCGGCCGCAATGAGAAGTGGCGAACTCACGATTAGAGCCACCAGCGAGAAGACGAAGTCGAAGGCTCGTTTTTGAAAGTGCTGAGTGCCCGTGTATCGCGGTTTTTCGACATGCAGCAGGGGGAAACCGGCGACGGGCTGCAGCGTCAGTCGCGCCTCCGCAACGTCCCACACCCCCGGTGACACCACGAGGTCCACGTCCCTCGTCGTCTCCAACTGCCACATCAAGTTCCTGATCGCAGTAATGCCGTAGCCCTCCGTCTGCGTCACCACCACCGCGTCCGCACCACAGTTGTCAATCGCAGCCAGCACATGGGATTCGTCGCCAAGAATCGGGACTTTGTGGCCTTCGACCGTCAGGGCTTCGTCGCGGGGCGGCCCGGATCCGGGTATGCAGGCACCGACGACGACATAGCCGTCCGACGGATTACGGTCCAGTTCCTGGACAAGGCGCGTGACTTTCCGCCGATCGCCGATCGCCAATACCATTCTCTGGTATTCGCCGTGCGCTCGCCGGCGGCATATATATTTGCGCCACATGTTGCGGCTGGTCAACAATCCCATAGTGCCGACGGGAAGCGCAATCGCCAAATAGACGCGGGAGGGCTCGATATTGGCGAGCAGCCCCGCCATCGCGATGATTCCGAATGTCCAGAATGACGCGCTGACAATCCTCCGGTACTCGTCGATCCCCGCTCCGACGACCCGCGGTGACCTCGTGTTAAATATCGCAAGAAACGACAGCCACAGTGCCACGAAGATAAACGAGAATAACGTCCTCACCGGACTCGGAAAATCCGGCCAATCCCCGAACCGGACGTACTGCGCGAGTGTTATCGATGCGCAGACGACCAGTGCGTCGCTGATGAGCAGACGGTGCGAATACCGGTGCCGTTGCCGTTCTGAGGTAGCGCGACGGGGCGCGGGCACCGGATGAGCGGTTGCCGGTGAACCACTGGTGCGGCGCTCAAGCAACGAGGTCATGCTGGCCCACTTTCCCTTATGCGGTCGGCGGCTTTGGTTGTGCTGCATCTCGAACCGTGCCCGACCTGGTTGCATAGTCACCGGTTGGCGCGCCTGCATAGCACACGCCGGGATAGCAGATCAGCTGTGCTCGCGCCGCACGCAGTAAGGCGACCGGGCCTTGCAGCAGATAACGCCGGGCCAACCGGCGCGGCTCGCGGGTCAACCGGTAGAACCATTCCAGTCCGATCTTCTGCATCCATTTGGGTGCTCGCTGCGTCTTGCCGGCCAAAAAGTCGATGGCACCACCGCACGGCAGGAAAATCCGGGCGCCCGTCGCGCAGCCGTGCTGGTCGATCCATTGCTCTTGGCGTGGCTTGCCGAGGCTGACGACCAGGATGTCGGTGCGCGCCGCGCGGACGGCCCCGGCCAGGTCGTCAGAAAATGCCTCGATGCTATGTGCGTCTGGTGTCCACATCCCCGAAACTGCCAGCGCCGGATGACGTTTCTTCAAAAACTCGGCAAGAAGGCGGTGGGTTTCGGCGCTGCCGCCGAAAAAGCCCACGCGCTGACCAGTCTCTTCGGCCAAGGCCAAGACACTGGGAAGCAGGTCGGCGCCGGTGATCCGGGGCCACGGCTTGGCAGTGAGCAGTCGGCCCCACCAGGCGATCGGCATACCGTCGGCCAGCAAGAGCCATTCCAGCCGACCGTGGGGCGCAGCGCCGACTTTTCGGAAATGGTACAAGTGGTCGAGATTCACTGAACCCACCGCCAGGCCCGCTTCGGACTCAGATTGCAGTCGCGCCGCGATGATCGAAAGCACCTCGTCGAACTCGCGGCGCTCGACGATGCTCCCGCCGATGGCCATTCGTTCCGCTGTTCGTAGTGGTGCAACTCCCGACCAGACACGACCAGTGGTGGGCGCGGCGCACTCAGTGCGTGCAGCCATGTCTGAAAGGTCCTGAGCAATCAGCTTCTTTGCAGTCATGGGGCGACCTATGCGTATCCGGCAGCCGGCGGGCGCGTCATCACGGTGGGGACAAGCCCATATCGGGGCCCGACAGATTTGCCCGATCCCAAACCCGCCCGGGGCAGCGCGCCCAATACGCTTGGCGACGCATTCGCACCCACTGCGGCGTTGGGCAACGCCGCAGCGGCGCCCATTTGCGTCTGCGCCGTGGGGATCACGCTGGTCCAGCTGGCTGGGACCGACAACGGGCCTAAGGCGGCGGCCTTGCCAAGGCTGCCCGCCACACCCGCCGCCGAGCTAACCGCACCCACGGTCTGCACCGACGCCGCTTGCGCGCCCGCACCCAACGCACCCTCGGCCGCAGCTGCGGGCATCTCAACCCAGGGAGGAATGAATGAATTGCTGATCGGCGTCCACGTAAGCGGTGAGATCGCGTTCGACCCGATAAACATGGCAAACCAGCCGGGAATAACCGCGTACTGGCTAAGCACACTTTCTCCAATAGTTCCCAGGCTCCCTCCTCCTGGGAACAGTCCTGCCGACGACGTCAACGCCGACGTCAACGACGGCGTCACCGCCGACGTCAACGCTGTCGAGGAACTGGGCGACGCGAGGGACTGCAACATGGTGGGTACCGAGGACACCACGTTTGCCGCGGCCGCTTGCTGTGTTCCCGAGACGGCGGCAACGTTGGCCGCCTGTGCGTCCAGTCCGGCAGGGCTGGTGGTCTGCGGCGCAGGCGTGAACGGTGTCACCATCGAAGCCTCTGCCGAGCCCGCGGCATATCCGTACATCGCCGCAGCGTCCTGCGCCCACATCTCACCGTATTCGGCTTCGTTAGCCGCGATCGCCGGCCCATTCTGGCCGAAAAAATTGGTGGCGTTCAGCGTTGCGAGTTGGACCCGGTTGGCGGTGACGGCCGGTGGTGGGACGGTGGCCGCGAACGCGGCTTCGTAGACCTCCACGGCAAGCCTGGCTTGACCGGCCGCCTCCGCGGCCCGCGCGGCGGCCGCAGCCGTCCACGCCATATACGGACCGAATGCGGACGCCATGGCCAAAGATGAGGGACCCATCCACCGTAAGGTGGTCAATCCCGCGATCACCGATCGATAGGAACTCGCAGCGTAATGCAGTTCGGCGGCCAAGGAATCCCAGGCCGCCGCGGCGGCCGACAGTGATACCGGGCCGGGACCGGCATACATCCTTGCGG
>Ga0315542_1001516_pt1 | contig 14463 bp, 15 predicted proteins | sample SalMarSW160120MG_FD_202541 | JGI IMG/M metagenome (GOLD analysis project Ga0315542, IMG submission 202541) | Salt marsh sediment microbial communities from the Plum Island Ecosystem LTER, Massachusetts, United States - Salt Marsh Sediment SW1601-20 ...
CCTAATAACTCCTATTTAGTTCATAGGATTGTGGAAAAGAAAATGATTAATAGCACATGGTTTTTCGTTACTCAAGGAGACCAATCACAATGGAAACCTGATGGTATTTTTAAAACAATTGAGAAAACAGGTAATTATGATTATTTTAAATTTGAGTTAAATAAGACGAATCGAATGTTGATAACTCAAGAAGCGATAGTTGGTGTTGTTCAATTCAAAATTCCAATATTGGGATTTCTTATTAAAAATTACATTTTAATTCTTGGTATAACAATATTGTTCATCATTTTCATTTCATTAAAAATTAAAACGATTAAAAATACCGATTTAGGAGCTAAATAAGTGTAAGGTTAAGCCATTTAACACCATAATTAGTGCCACAATCATAACAACATTATTTTTCCTTATTGGAACTCATCAATTATAATTGAAATAAAAAAGACATAATTATTATACTATACTAATTTAATTTATGAAAGAAATCATAAATACTCAGTTTTCTTTTCAAAAAATTATATTATATATTAAACTTTTCAGCTTATTTAAAAGCTATTTATTATTAATATCCGAAAAAGAAGAATTGGAGATTGGAAGTGTTACCTTAGCCTCTCCTTCACTTATTGAGGGAATGAGGCCTTCATCATCTTCATATATGCTTTTTGGAATTAGAAATAAATTGATCACACAAGTTATTTCAGAAAGAACGGCATTAGCTCTAAAAAATCCTGTTTTATTAATATTTCATTTGATCTCAGATGTTAAAGAAGAAAGTTTGATTAAACCTTTAATGAGTTTTATAAATAATTCTATTGAGGATTTCTTAAAGAAGGAATAGGATGCAGAGAGTGGGATTTGAACCCACGGAGGCCTATGCCAATGGATCTTGAGTCCATCACCGTTAGTCGCATTGTACTCATTGACCGGGCTTGGTTATCTCTGCTAGGTGTTCTTTTTAATCTAAAACGTTTAATTATATACCGCCCATAAACAACATAACGATCATAAGAACTCCCAACATCGAGAACATTATAATCATCTGTAAACGGTTTTTCTTCTTACTTTTTTTTTCCCGGGCAAGATAATTATCTTTACAAGCTTGACTGCAAAAAGTTTTATCTGCAGGCATTGCTTTTCGGCAAACGGGACAATGTGCGTGAGGACCCCATTTTTTTTTAATCTGGTCTTTCCATGAAGATTGAGACATAAATTTTAAATAATTGATCTATTAATTTACTTAGGTGAATGCAGCTTTATGTATTAATTTTTCGAAAACTAGTTCTAAGATGAAATTTCAGTCCCAAATATATCTTTAGAGCCATTGATATATCTTTTAAATTCTTGAAGGTTTTTACCTGACATTAAAGTGACTTTAATATTACTCCGTTTTAAAATTTGTAATGAGACAAGATCAAAAATCCTATATTCACCTGCTAAAGCTTGGTTAGCTTCAAATTCATTTAATATGATGGTTTGAAGTTTTTTCGGAGTAATTTTTTTTACCAATTTTGCATCTCTGTGTATTTTAGGATCTTTGTCATATATTCCATCAACATCAGTTAAAATGACTACATGATTTGCCCTGGAATATTCTGCGGCTTCTAAAGCAACTGAGGTTGTAGATTGTCCTGGTTGTAAACCCCCCATTATAATCAATTTCTGCGTGATCAAAGCTTTAGCTAATTCTTCCATATTTTTTGGAATAACTGGGTAAGCGTGATCCCCAAATACCCCTTGAAGAATTCTAGCATTAATACGGGAAACTTCAATCCCTATAATATCGCAAAGAGATTCATTATCTCTAAACTTTCTAAAAGCTTTAATATAATTTCTAGCTATAATTCCCCCACCACATACAATTACAGATGTATCGTAGATTTCTTCATTTTGTACAATATTGCAAAATTCTTTAACTTTAGAGGTATCAACTTCTAAATTTTTCGTGAATAATAAAGAACCTCCAATCTTAATGACAATTTTATTCATAATAATAAAATTACACTTTTCTTTTTTTAATATTATATAGATGCTTAGATAAATTAATTTAATTGAGATTATGAATTTTGCACAAAATAAAGTTTTAGTTAAAGTTCCACACCGGATCTCAGGTTTTTTTGAAATTATAGATGAAATAAATGGGAAAGCAATAAAGGATCCAGTAAGAATTGGTTCAAGAGGTGCTGGATTCAACTTAGATGCTTTTGGGATTACTAAAATAAAACTATTACCAAATGAAACAAAAGACAAAATCTTTATAAATGGTATGGAATTAAATGAAAAAGCAGAAACAACTCATTTTATAGTTGGTTATATTCAGAAATTTGTAAATCCTCAAATCAATGTTGAAATCCATCATAATTTCGATTTTCCAGTAGGTTGTGGCTATGGTGCAAGTGGTGTTGGAGCATTGGGTACCATTTTTGGTTTATCAAGGCTATTAAAAATTAAGATGTCAAAACTCGAAAAAATTAGAATTGCTCATATATCTGAAGTCATTAATAGAACAGGATTAGGAACGGTCTGTGGCCAAATGACGGGGGGGCTATGTATATTGAAAGAACCAGGATTTCCATGCATCTCAGAGAGAGTTAGTATTCCGAAAAATCTAATTGTTGTCTGTGGTACCTTTGGTATGATTCATACTAAATCGATTTTAAATGATCCCATAATTAGCGGAGTGATTAAAAAGGAAGGAAATATCGCTTTACAAAAATTACATCAAAATCCTAATATCAAAAATTTTGCTGAGAGTTCCATCCAATTTGTGAAAAATACTAAAATTACAAATTTTTTGAAACTTAATTTTGTAAATGAATTGATGGAAGAATTAAATAAGCTAAAAATTACCGGAGCTAGCATGAATCAATTAGGGCGTTCTGTCTATGCAATTTGTGATGAATCTTCATTAAAAGAAGTATTGGGAGTATTTGAAACGTTTAAACCTAACATCAAGATATTTCAAACTTCTATTTATGAAGGTAAAACTATCAGTTTCATTTGAATGATGAAGAATTCAATGATCTTGATTTTAATGTTGCTGCTTCCACTGCTCTTATTAATGTTGCTCTGAGCTTTGCTGATTCAATCTCATGAATGGCTGTTATTGTTGTTCCAGCGGGAGTAGCAACCATATCCTTTAATTCACCTGGATGCTTTTTGGTTTCTAAAAGCAATTTAGCTGATCCCATAACCGTCTGAGCTGCTAATTTGATTGAAATTTCTCTCGATAATCCCATTTTAACGCCACCATCAGCCAATGCTTCAATTATAATGAAAATGTAAGCGGGTCCGCTTCCAGATAATCCTGTGACTGCATCTAAATGAATTTCGTCTAATTCCACTACAATCCCTACAGAATTGAATAAACTCTTAGCAAAATTTAAATCCTTTTCACTAACATCTTTATTGGTTGCTATAGCTGTAGCAGCTTCTCCTATTAGTGCAGGAGAATTAGTCATAATTCTTATAATTCCGACTTCTTTTGATATGTGTGATTTTATATGATTAATGGTTACTCCTGCTGCAATTGAAATAAGAACTTGTTTTTCAGATATAATTTCACTTATCTGTTTTAATACATTATTAATAACCTGAGGAATTACAGCAATAAGTATGTAATTTGAATTATTAACTAATTCAGTGATGTTTCCTGCCATTGATACATTGCATTCATCAGAAATTGCTTTTAATTTATCATTATCAATGTCATAAACTATAATTTCGTCATAATTGATGGTTTTTGAATTAATAAATCTTTTTAAAAGAGCTGAACCTATTTTACCAATTCCTATTATACCTAACTCTTTTTTAATCATAGTATGATTTTAGAAGAATCACCAAAAGAAGTTTATGATTTTAAATCTGAGTAAAAATCAGATAAAAGCAAATTTTCTACGTTAAAATTATTTATAAAGTATATTTTTTAATTCTTCTATTAAGTCCCCTTGGATTGCTCCATTTTTTCTGTCATAATTATTACAAACAACACTCCTGACTCCAATGATATCTGGGGAAATACTTTTGATTTGAGTAATATTGTTCGTCCTTAAGTTGCCTGCTAAAGCAATTTGAACACCATGTTGTTTTCCTAAACTATTAAATTCGATTAACTGATCCTCATTTAGAAAATCAAATAAATTTGATCCATCCTTATAATAAGTGTCAAGCATTGCTATATCTGAGCCTGATTCTGAAGCTACAACAGGAATTAAAAAAGGATCAAGAGACGTTTTAAGCTTTTTTTGATCAGCATATCCAGCAGCTACAATTTTTATGTCCTCATTAAAGTTTTTAACAGCTTTAACAACGTTTCTCATCATCTTTATCCCTTCCTCTAAATTCTTTGGACCTTTCAAACCCACCTTAATTATATCTGCTCCAGAAAATGCTGCACCTAAAGCTGCTAAAGATGCTGAACCGGGTAAAAAAGGAAAATCTCCAATTGTGGCACTTAATTTCTGATGACTATTTGATGGAATTAATTCTTTCATTTGAGTTATTATCCAAGGAAAATTTGCACCTAAAGATCCCTCCTCTGGGTTCTTACAATCAATATAATCAACCTCTGATGCTATTGTAATTTTAGCTTCATTAATATTTTTAGGGCTTACTAATAGTTTTATTTTTTGAGACATTGCTAATCATTATTAATTTTGAATTTTTTAAAAATTCTTTTAATAAAATTTAAGTTTTAGACAACATGAACTCATTTTAATTTGGAAGTTTTCCCATTATTCTTTCAGACTAAACTTGTTTGGGCAATTCGAGAAAGAAATTGCTCTCATGGATTCCTCTGTTTCTTTCGGATAAGTTTGTGATATAAAAGTTTAAATTAAATAATTGTTATTAAATAACAAAAAAAAATTACTTAAATTTATAATGTCACCTAAAGGAATTACTAAAGTAGATATTACAAGTGAAGTATTTAAAGAACCAATCGAAGTAATTAAACAATTATCATCAAACTTAGAAGATCTCAAATATACCAAAGTCATCCAAACTTTTGTAATGGAAGAGAGAACATTGAATCTGGTTATAGAGTCCGAGGGTGCTAGTGATTTTAAGGGTAAAGTAGTTTGGATCGGAAACAAGAAAGATGAAAGTGCTGGGACTATTTTTTGTATTGAAAGTAGATCAGAGTTAAAACAAATAAGTCCTACGGCAGAAAATACTGAAAAAGTTGTTTTAGACATAAAAAAAGCGACAATTAAGGTAATTACATCATCTAAAACTAAATGTGCTGTATGTGGAAAGGGAATTGAAATATTCGATGAAGTAGTTGGGTGTCCTTTGTGTGAAGCTAAAGCACATAAGGAGCATATGGTTGACTGGGTGAGAATGAAACATTCATGTCCAGTTTGTAAAAAATCTCTAAATGTTTCAAGTTCAGGAGTTATTTTTATCGATTAAGGACATAATTTCATCCAGATTTATGGTACCATCATAAAGAGCAGTTCCAATCAAAACTCCTGAAAATCCAAAATGATAATAATCAAGTATATCATTTAAATCCTTTATTCCTCCCCCTACAAAAATCTCCCCTTCAAATATTCCTTTAATCTCTTTATAAAGCACAGGAATACCCCCCTCCTTAGAGCCCACCCTGTTCAAGTCTAATAAAATAATTTTGGAAATACCAAGATCGTTTATATCTTTTATAACATTTGATACGGAGAATTTTTGATATTCCTTGATTCCTGTTATAATTTTCTCTGAATGCATATCAACACTTAGGTATATTTTTTTGAAGAGGTTTTGTTGAATTGATTTTATTATTGTTTCTCTATCATCTAATGTTTCGAGTCCTAAAATCAAGTTTTTGATACCTAATGAGGAATATTTAAAGATATCTCCTAAATTTGTTATTCCAGGATCAAGCAGAATCCTAATATAGGGTTTCTTTATCAAATCTAAAATCAATTCATAATTAGGTTCTCTTTTCATTATAGCGTTTAAGTCTGCTACATAAAATTCATCGAATTTATATCTGCTATAAAGAACATCTATGACTGAATTTAGATCTGGGTTATTAAATAGGTATGATTCAAGAGGTTTATAATTTTCCCTCACTCCTTTCACAGCATGAACAATTTTCCGGTCCAAAAGATCCAAGACCGGAATTACTTTAAATCTCTTCATAATTTCGACAAATTACAAATAATGCCTAATACGATTTAATCAAAAAATTACCAATGCGAGATACTCTCTTTTTTTATATAAAATTAATAATTAAATTATTAATAATCTAATTTTTAAAGAATATAAATTAAGAAGATCCATAAAGGTATTAATTAACTAAGTGTTCTATTATGACTACAGAAACCTATATTAATAAAATAATGGATGAGACAGGATTAACTCCAAAAGAGATACAAGATTTAGTAAACGAGAAAAAAGCTGAATTGAAAGGGTTAATTTCGGATGAAGGTGCATTATTAATTATTGCAAAGGAATTAATGGTTGATGTCAAAACTCAAGAGAAAGAATATTTAAATGAAATTGATTTAAAAGTAAAAGATATTTCCGTGGGAATGAAAAACATCACTTTAACTGGGAGGATTAGTGAAATATATAAAATTTTTACATTTAATAGAAGTGATGGGACTGAGGGTAAAGTTGGATCATTTCTACTTAATGATGGAAGTGGTGCAATAAAAGTTGTACTTTGGGACGATGATACTAAAATCTTAAAACATGAAAATTTCATTAAGAACGAAGTTGTAAGAATTCTTAATGCTTATGCTAAAAAAGGGCGGGATGGATTTGTGGAAGTCCACATTGGAAAATTTGGGAAGATAATTTTATCTCCAGACGATATCGACTATAATTTAATTCCTAAAGTCACAGAAAGTTATATTAATATAGAAAAAATTGGACCGGGTTTGCGTTCTGCATCAATTAAAGGAAAAGTAATTAGAATTACTCCAATCAGCGAGTTTAGAAGGAGTGATGGATCAGAGGGCAGAGTGAGATCAATATCAATAATGGATTCTACTGGAACGACAAGAGTTGTTTTTTGGAATGAAGATATTGATAAAATTAAAGGGTTTAAGGTTGGAGACAATATTGCGATTACTCAATTAACTCCTAGAGTCAATAATTTAAATTCAGATAAGTATGAGGTTGTAGTAAACAGCAGTTCTAAGGTATCAAAAGTTAAAGATCCCATTGAAATAAAAACTGAAATAGTAAATAATATCGATGAGTTGCAGAAAAAAGATAATATCGTTTCATTTAAAGGGGTTATCACCTCTATTGATGATTTAAGAGAAGTGAATTTAAAATCAAGTGAAAAGGTTGCAGTATTAAGTTTTCAAGTTAGTGATGAGACAGATAGTATCAGAATTACCGCTTGGCGAGAAAATGCCATTAAATTATCTAAAAGCCTTCACATAAATCAAACAGTCTTATTAAAGGATGTCAAAATAAGAAATAATGAAAGGTTTAATAGGAAAGAGACAACATTTTTAGGAATTTCAGATATACGCAATATTGATGAAGAAATTAAAGCCATAAAACCTAAAAATTCTAAATTCGTTGGACCAAGTTCTAATTCTACCGATAAAATTATAACAATCGAATCAATAAATAGTGACGGTTTTTTTGAAATCAAAGGCAACATAGTAAAGGAGCTGGATCTAAATAAGAATGAATTATTTATCTATGATGCATGTCCAACTTGTTCAAGAAAAGTCATAAACTGTAACTGTGAAGTTAAAAAGGAACCTGAAAAACGCATGATCCTAAAAGTAATTCTTGATGACGGAACTGCAAGTATCAGAGCTACTTTTTTTGGAGATAACGCGGAAAGGCTGTTGGGAATGAAAGCTTACGAGGTCGCCCAAACTATGGATATGGAAAAGATAATAAAAAGAATAGCAGGCAAATATTTAAAGGTACGTGGTAAAGCAATATTGAATGACTTCTATGAGACAAATACTTATGATTTTAATGTAATTGATTTCGAAGAAATCAATTCTAATCAAGAGGTTAATGATTTATTACAGGAGATCCAATCTTTTGATTAATTTAGTGAAAAATTAAATTTTATTTAAAATTATACCCTTTCCTATATATTCTCAATTCAATTATTTTTAATATAATGAAAAGAATTGATATTGTTGGTTTAGGAGAAGTAGTAGTAGATTGGGTTGTGGAAATCCCACATTATCCCAGACCAGACGAAAAGGTTGATGCTATTTCTGAAGGCTTGTTTTCAGGAGGTGTTACAGCTAATTTTCTGGTTGCCGCGGCTCGTTTGGGAGGAGATTGTGGCTTTATCGGAGCGGTAGGAGATGATGATTATGGTAGGTTTCTCCTGAATGATTTTCAAAATGAAAATGTTGATACTTCATTGACAATTGTAAAAAGTATTAATTCTACTCCAGTAAACTTTATAATGGTGGTGAAAGGAGAAAAATCAATAATTCAATCCCCAAATATGCAAAGCACTCGGTTGTTAATAAATGAATTAGATGAGACCTACATTAGTAATGCTAAAGTTTTACATACTACTCTTATCCATCAAGATATTTCTGAAGAAGCGATAAAGATCGCAAAAAGAAATGATGTTAGGGTAAGTATAGATTTAGAATCCCAAATTGCATTAAGAGGATGGAAAAGTTTGAATAAATTACTTCTTCAAGCTGATATGTTATTACCTAATAAAGAAGGAGCAGAGATGATAACAAAATGCCCCACCCCGGAATCAGCAGCAACATTTCTAATAAAAAAAGGAATTCCGTTAGTCATCATAACAATGGGGAAAAAAGGATGCCTTATTACTACTAAAGAGTTCCAAAAATTAATTCCCGCATATAATATAACACCGATCGTTGATACCACAGGAGCAGGCGATACATTTAATGGAGCATTATCAATGGCTTATTGGGTAAAAGGATGGGATTTAGAAAAATCATGCAAATATGCAAATGCTGCTGCTGGTTTAAAACTTATGAAATTAGGTGCTCGTACTGGTATGCCTCGTGAAATTGATGTGTTAGAATTTTTAAAATAAAGGGGCATAGAATTCTTTTAACTATGAATGTATTAAAACAATCTTTCTAAAATCATCATAATTAGTAAGGATATCATTGAAGGTTCTTTTAACTGATTTTAAATTAAAATCATCAAGGGTTCTATTAATTGGCCAAACTCCAATTAAGATGTCTCCCTTTAATTTTTTTATATTTCCGATCAAAAATCCTTCCTTTTTTTCTTTTTTTTTGGTTAAAAGGAGGATAAGAAGAAAATAGCTGAAAAGTGGTGGATCCCTTTCCCATCCTTGAATAATGACTTCTGATATGTTTTGAAAATAAATTATATTATTTTTCTGTTCACTTAAAACCTTCATTGAGGAAATGAAATTAGGCGGTAAATAAAAGTAATTCTTTGAAATGACATTTGCAAAAGTTAATGAACGTTCAGATGCATCAATGTTTTCCTTCTCCCTAAAGATCACCTTATATGTGATGCTATTCATAGGGATAATTGTTCACCTTTTCAAATTATGCTAAAACACTGTTTTAGATTAAAAATGCTAATTTAGAAATTTGATTTTTCTTTTATTAGGATATTTTCTTCAGGAAATCCTTGATCCATCAGAAATTTTTTCATTTTTAATTTATGTTCTCCTTGGAGTTCAAATTCATTGTTTCTCACAGTACCACCAGAGGCGCATATTTTTTTTGCTTTGGTTAATAATTCCTTTAAATTAGCGTTAAAATCGCCTTCAAAACTAACAACGGTTACTACACGCCCCCATTTCCTTCGATCATTAGAAATGATTATTTGTTGTTCATTTGCACTCAAACTATCGCAAATACATAGTTCCTTAGGAAAGCTACATATTGGACAAATATCGTCTTCTTTAATACTCTCGATTCACAACCTTTAATATTAAAATCTGAATTAAATTCAGTACTAAAAAATAATAGAACAAAATCTTATAAAAATCTTATTTATTTTTAAAGTGAGTATTTAATCAAAAAGATACATTTTTATTTATGAAGCTAGTTTTGTAATTTAAGCTATAGTTAAATATAACTGAGTTTCCTTGTTAAAACAGTTGATAATTATGATGTGATATAAAATGCAAAGTTCTTGGATTTTTAAAGTGATTATTGCTGGTGCTGGAGGAGTGGGGAAAACTGCTATGGTTACTCGCTACTGCACTGGAAAATTCCAAGAAGGTTATAAAATGACCATTGGAGCTGGATTTAATACTAAATCTGAAGTGCTTGATACAGGCGAAGCCGTAAAAATGCAATTATGGGACTTTGCAGGAGAAAAACGATTTAGAGAATTATTACCAGATTATTGTAAGGGCGCAAGTGGTGCTTTTATTTGTTTTGATGTTACAGATTATGATACTTTTCGTGAGGTCCCTGAGTGGTTAAAAATAATACGTCAAAAAGCAGGTTTTATTCCAATAATTCTATTAGGAATGAAATGGGATCTACCAAATCATGAAGTGGATCCAGAGATTGCTCATGAATATGCTGAGAAAGCGAAATGTAATCAATGCGTTTTTTGTTCTTCAAAAGATAATCTAAATATCATTGAATCTTTTCAAGCAATGGCTAAATGGTTGATTTACTACGCCTCTCAAGAATGAAGAAAATAAAAAGAAAGCAATAATATTCATGCTCCATTTGGTAAATATAATTGTTTTAAACCAACAAACTACTAGGGTACCAGAATAATCAAAGATTCCATTCGTAAAACCTAAAAAGGAGAATTAATACTATCATTCATACGAGAAGTTTTATTAGAAGCTTCTCTTGAAGTAAATTTGATGGATTAGATCTGTCTAAAGCTTGCCTCGGTAGCTCAGTTAGATAGGAATGAGCATCGCTTCGGTGTGCTAGATAAAGTAGAGCACCCGGCTTAAATATCGTGGGATAAACGGTATTTCCGGAAGTTAACCGGGCGGTCGCATGTTCGATATATGATTTGTATACAAATCTTACGGAATCCATGCCCGGGGCGCTAAACTTTTTATCATCATCCTGACGTTTTAAATTTGTAATTAAAAACACCTATGGCAATTACCAAGAATTTTACAGAAAAGAAGGGATGATTGGATTAAATATGTTAACAATAAATTTCCTTTTTAATAATTCAATGCTCCCGCCGGGATTCGAACCCGGGTCGCCAGGGTGAAAGCCTAGTATGCTATGCCCTTTCTTTTAATTATCCTGAAAGATTGGCCGGACTACACTACGGGAGCTTTTATTTATAAGTAATGTTTAGAAAACTGATTCTAAATATAATTTTTAATTAATCTTAGGTTTTAAATTTTTTTATAGTGAGAATAAAAGAAATAATAAATAGCATTCCTAATAGCTATTCCATCAGAATAAATCATTAATGCGGGAAGAGGGATTTGAACCCCCGAACTCCTACGAGACTGGATTCTAAGTCCAGCGCCTTTAACCATACTTGGCAATTCCCGCATAAAATAATTATAGCCATGAATGTTATTATTAGTATCAAAAATCAAAGAATTAATTAAAATTTTTCATAATAAGTAAAAGTAAACCTATCAATTTGATAGATAAAATTAAAAAAGAGAAATATTTAAGAATAAATATTATTGTTATTTAAACAATCATTTACTATAGGTTAAGACAATTAAGTAAGGTTTTTCATGAGTGTTAGAGAATCTTTAATAAAGCATCTGACTTCAATATTAAGATCTTCGCAAGGAACTATTTTAGTTATTCTTTGTGATCTCGATGGCCTTTCTATAGCAAAAATTGGAAGAAAAAGTGAAATCGATATTAATCCAAATCAAATAACCAGTTTAGCTTCCGCTGCTTTTTCAGCAAGTACAGAGAATTGGGATGATCTAAATATTAAGGATCAAGTTATTTCTTTTTCATTTTTTGCAAAAATATGCTTAATAACTATCAGGATTAATGATACTCTTTTAACAATTGTACACGATTATCATAAAGAATGGCCTATTGATGCTGATAATTTAGCTAGCTCAATGTATTATTTGAAGCAAAAATTGGGAGAATTTTTTGGGAATATGAACCAATCAGAGTCAGAATTAGAAAGATTTTCAAATAAAGTTCGAAGTGCTATATATCTTTTTGGGATGGGAAGTGAAGTACCATTTATTTCTTATGCTCCAGATTCCTATGATGAAACAAATCTTTTACCCGCAATAAGTTATGTCTTGAATTCTCTTCAAAATCCTATATTTATAAGATATAGCCTTGTAAATCCCTCTGGATTAACAATTGATGCTAGAGAAGTGAGTGGACAAGATTTATCTCTTTCAATTGAAGCTTTCTCGGCTAATGCAAATGTGGCTTTTCAAAAAATGAAAGAAGAATCTGAAGGAAGTTCAATTGGGGATTTATTAAGCTTTATCGCAATTTCAGGAGAAGATCCAGAAAATTTCTATGGAATCATAACTTGCCACTCAGGAAGGATCAAATATTCAATTTCAACAGATGAAGTATCAAATTATGACAGCCTTTCTTTTATTGGATTGTTCACATTGACGTATGGGGGAATTCCAATCATATGTGAATCAAGGAATGTTATTTACTCAATTTTGAATATTATTGGAAAGGAGCCAATAACAGAGAAATTTATTGAATCTGTTAATGTTCTTACTAGTTTCAAATACGATTAAATCATAAGAATTATGTATCCTCAATTGTTTTGTATTCATTTTAATGAATGTGATCCAAAGAAATGCTCCGCAATTAAATTAAAAAAATTTAATCTCGTAAATTTTATCTCAAAAAACGATAAAAAGCATAAAAATGCTATTTTATTAACCCCTCTTACACAAAATGTAATAACAAAACAAGATAGGGAAACAATTCTTAAGTATGGTTTAATTGTTTTGGATTGTTCTTGGAAGCACCTCTTTGAAGAGAAATCAGTAATTTATTTGAATAGAAGAAAACTACCTCCTCTTATTGCTGCAAATCCAATTAACTATGGAAAATGGGAAAAACTTAGCTCGGTAGAAGCATTAGCCGCAAGTCTTTACATTACGGATTTCAGTGAGCTTGGAGATGAAATTCTTTCAAAATTTAACTGGGGAAAACAATTTAAATTATTAAATAACTTTAACAAAAAATAGAAATAAAATTTGAAATTAAATTTAATCTTCTAATTCCGAACCTCCTTTAGAAAGATTCGAAGAGGCAATTACATCATCAATCTTTAATATCATAGAGGCTACTTCAGTAGCAGATTGAATAGCTTGAGTTAGAACTGATAGTGGTTCAATTACACCTAATTCGATCATATTTTCTGGTTTTCCTGAATCTATGTCTATACCATATGATGCTCCATTTTCAGATTCGTGCTTTGAACGTAATTCTACAATCAAATCAACAGGATTATAGCCCGCATTTTCTACTAAGGTTTTAGGTATGATTTCCAAGGCATTTGCATAAATTTCAATCGCTAGTTGTTCACGACCTCCAATTGATTGAGCATAGTTTCTTAGTAGTTTAGCTAATTCTATTTCCGATGCGCCCCCACCAGGTAGAATAAATGGGATTTCTAAAGCAGCTTTAACTACAGATAATGCGTCGTGTAACATTCTTTCAGCTTCATCCAAAACGTGTTCAATCCCCGCCCTAATTAATATGCTTACTGCCTTAGGGTCTGCGCATTCAGACACGAAAATCATATTATCATCGCCTATTTTTTTCTCTTCTACCTTTCCAGCATTTCCAAGATCTGATGCATTAATTTCGAAGATATTATTACTTATTTTTGCTCCAGTTGCTCTAGCAAGTTTCTCCATATCAGATTTTTTAACTCTTCTTACGGTAAGAATGTCTTGCTGAGCAAGAAAATTTTGTGCCTTATCATCCACTCCTTTTTGACAAAATACAACACTTACTCCAGTTTCACTAAGCTTGTTTACCTTCTTCTTTAACATATTAGATTCTTCATCAAGAAATTTGTTAATTTGATCAGGAGTTTGAACTCTTATTTCTGCATCAAATTCAGTCTTCTCTATTTCAAGAGAAGAACTAATTAGTGCGATCTTAGCATTTGTTATCGATTTAGGCATCATCGGATGAACTACTTCTTTGTCAACTATAATACCATCTATAATTGAAGTATCTAAAAGACTTTTTCCTTCCTTTTTGATAATTTGGATCTGATCTAGATCAATCAACAAATGATCTCCACGCTTCTCCTTAATTTGAGAAACCGCTCTAACAGCAATATCAGCAAAATGACTTTTTACTCCAGAAATTAATTTACTGTTCATTGAAGTCTCTGCTACTCTCATTAAAGTCTCATTATCATTTGATTCGATATTCTTAGCCAAACTTTTAAGAATCTCTTTGCTTTTAACTAATGCTTTTCTGTATCCACGGAAAATTATAGTTGGATGAACTGATTGTTCCATTAATTCTTCAGCCAAGCTAAGTAATTCTCCAGAGATAATAACGCTGCTAGTAGTGCCATCTC
>Ga0315542_1001517_pt1 | contig 14458 bp, 10 predicted proteins | sample SalMarSW160120MG_FD_202541 | JGI IMG/M metagenome (GOLD analysis project Ga0315542, IMG submission 202541) | Salt marsh sediment microbial communities from the Plum Island Ecosystem LTER, Massachusetts, United States - Salt Marsh Sediment SW1601-20 ...
AGGTCTTCACTCTCGTCAGTGGCTACATGGCTGGCATCCCAGTATTTTTCCAGCAGTTCCAACGCACTCAGACTGCCTACCGCCTGGCCTTCGGGCAACCGAATGCGGGTTTCCATCTGCGGCCGCTTCACCAGGTGGAACTCGAAGCAGTCTCTGGCGTATTCACGTAAAGCGGTTTCATCGATCAACGGCTCCCAATCGCGCGGATATTCCAGTACCAGGCGTGCGATTGCCCCTTCCAGGCGTTCGGGCTCAGGCAGCGCGCCGCACAACTGATCAGAGATATTTTCGCTGCTCTCCAGGCGCAAGAAACGATCCACGAAGGGCCTTATACCTTTCAGTTTACGCCATTCGACTTGCGTCTCGCCGCGCGCTACGTGGGCGATGACGAAGAATTTATCGTCCCCTGCCTCGCCGAAATCGACACGCTCAATCGAGCCGGGATAGATCACCGGCGGCTGGGAGTTCTCATTCAGATCTTGGGGCTTGTGGATATGCCCCAAGGCGACGTAGTCCAGGCGCGGGTCGCGCACCAATGAGCCGGGCAGGACCAGGTCCGAACCTAACATCACGGTACGCTCGACGCCGAACTTTGCCCCCTGGATTGAGGCATGCGCAGCCAGCACTACGGGCAGGGCTGGATCGGCCTCATCCAGCCAGCCATGCAGCAGCTCGGTCAGGCGTATTTCCAGCTCTTCATATACTTTGGATGGTTCGCTGGCGGTCAGCCCCAGGTGTGCCATCAAGCCCGAGCGCGCGATCCAGGGCAGCGCCAGCACCTGCAAAGGCAGCCCTTCCATATCTTCGGGATGCAGGAAAACCGGCCGGTCCAGAACCTGGATATGAGGCACCTCCAGCGTATCAAAAGTCTCCAGAGCGTGGGCTCGTCCCAGGGCCGGCGATAGATCGTGGTTGCCGACCAGCAGCAGGGTCGGAATACCGGCCCGCGACAGGCGCATGATACGACGCCCCCATTCGCGCTGGAAGGTCGGCGCCGGGTTACGGTCCTTGTAGGCATCACCGGCGAACAGGACCAGGTCGACTTGCTCGTCGATCGCCGCCTGGACAATCGTATCCAGTGAGTTCAAGAAATCCACCACCCGCAGGGGCAGGCCGGTCTGCGGATCATGACGGCCATAGTTGGCCATATCAATATGTGCGTCGGCAAAGTGAAGGATTGTTGGCATATTTGGATTTAACCTGGGTTTATGCGCTGCATCTTTACTTGTTTTACGTTCAATTCATGAATTGGCAGCTTACTGCGTTACCCCTAAGGCCTGCAACTGGGCCAGGCTGGGGCCGAAATCCGGATGCCATTGCAGGCTGGTCTGGAGATCCTCTTTGGCGTGAGCCAGGTAATCGGCCTTGCCCTCCAGCTTATACAGCTCGTAGAAAGCCCGGGCCCGCCAATAATAACTCTCCTCGATCGCCGGCTCGTTGGCGTTATCGATGGTGGTGGTGGCCAGGGTGATCACATCATAATAGCGCTGTGTGAAGAAATAAGCGAAATAGGGCCCGGTCTGGTACCACAGCATGCGCCAGGGACGATCTTTTTCGGGGATCGAGGGGTACAGGGCAAAGGCCTTGTCGTAAGCATCAGCAGCCCCGCTGTAATCCTGCAAATACATCAAGTTGGTGCCACGATTGTACCAGGCGAAATACAGGTCCCGCCCGCTGCTCGTGTAAATCTCTTCGGAGGCTTTGTCCGCCGCATACTTGTAATTATAGCTTTCATCGGCCTGAGGGCCCAGAATGGCCATAACTTCAGATTCGCGCTCGGGCGGGTAGACCACAATATACAGATTGTTGAACTGGCGCCAGTAATTTTCCATGTCGGCATACGGTACGGGCAGGTTGGCCATGATATACGAATCCTGGGTGATGAAACGCTGGCGCACATCATCATACCCGTTGACGACCTCATAATGGCCCATCCAGCCATCGAAATTCGGCCCTTCGAAGCCTTTCTCGACGATCACCGGGAAACCGGCCGCGATGAAAGATTTCAGCATTTGCAGGTCGCCGCCTACCCGCTCGAGGGCTTTCATGCCGGTATGCGCGTTGACGTAATCGACCATCTCGTACGGCATGACGTTCTTATCGCGCTGGTTGGGCTTGAGGATGGCGGCCGTGTCGCTTTGATCCCCTTGCCAGCCCCAGTAGGATAGATCCATCGCCAGGTTCGCCGGGCCGCAGTTATTCCATTTCTGGTATTCATGGATGACGCCCTTCAAATCAACCTTGTCAGGCAAGGGGGTAGGCGGGAGCGTGGGCGTCGGCGAGGGCTGGGCAGTCGGCGTTGGTCCCTGCGGTGTGGACGTATTTACTGGCGTTGGGCTGGGTGTAGGGGTAGCCTGAACTGCCTGCAAGGTTGCCTGGACGATGGCCTGCATCGTGCTGACAGAATCCGGATTGACGTTGGCGGCCTGCCCTTGCGGCACAAAGACCGCCTGTTCGGGTGGGTTGAGGGCATATTTGATGTCTGCTCGCAGGTTATCAACCCGCCAGGCCAAACGCTCGTGGACCGGCGGCAGGAAATAAATCCCCACCATCAACAGCAGAAGTAAAGGGAGAAGAATTGCGGAGTAAAGAGCAAATTTTCGCATTGCAGCATACCGTTAAATACCAGTTCAGGGGACTTCGACACCCAGGCGCTTGAGCTCATCGAGGGCCGGGGTGGAACGCGGATTGAGATCGTAAGCCGTCTGATAATCCTGGATGGCCCGCTGCAGGTCGCCCTGGGCTTCGCGCGCCCGCCCGAGCCAGTAAAAAGTCTCTTCCAGGACCGGTTTACCCAGGGCAGCCAGGGTATTATTTCCCAGGTCGATCACATCCTGGTAACGCCCGGTCTGGTAATAAGCCTCGTACGGGCCGACCTGGTACCAGAGCATCCGCCAGGGGCGATCCTTCTCCGGGATGGTCGGGTAAACGGCAAAAGCGTTATCGTAGGCATTGGCAGCCTCCCCATAGGCCCCCAGCGCAACCAGGTTCGTCCCCAGATCGTACCAGGCCATGAACAGATCTCTGCCTGATAGCGTCTCGGTTTCCTGGCGGGCTTCCTGAGCGGCATACTGGTAATTGTAGGTCTCATCAGCCTGGGGGCCGAGAACAGCCATCAACTCAGGCTCTCGCTCCGGCGGATATATCACCAGGTAAACATCATTAAAGTCCCGCCACCAATGCTCCAAGAGATCCTGGTAAGGCAGCGGAAAATCGGCCATGATATAAGAATCCTGGGTGATGAAGCGCTGGCGGGCATCATCATAGCCGGTGACCAACTCGAAATGACCCATCCAATCTTCCTTGGGCGGTTGAAATCCTTTCTCGATCAGCACCGGGAACCCGGCTGCGACCAGGTGCTTGAGCATCTCAACATCGCCGCCCACCCGCACCAGGGCCTTCAGGCTGGTCTGTGTCTCCACAAAAGCGACCATCTCGGCAGGCATCACATTTTTATCATCCACACGCGGGTCGTTCGGGCGCAGATAGGCGCGCGTGACAAATTGATCCCCCTGCCAGCCCCAGTAAGACAGCCCCATCGCCAGGGTCGTTGGACCGCAGTTGTTCATCTTCTGGTATTCATGCACCGCCCCACTCAATATCACCTTGTCCGGGATCGCCGTGGGAGTAAAAGTCGGCGTTGGAGAGGGTTGCGGTGTCGGACTGGAACCTACCACGGTTGGGGTGTTCGTGGGCGGGTCGGGCGTGGACGTCGCCAGGACTGCATCCAGGGTGGCTTTGACGATTGCGTCGATCGTGCTGGCCGCATCGGCGTTCGCCACAGGCTGCCCCTGCGGCACGAAAACTGCCTGCCCCGGAGGATTCAAAGCATAGCGAATGCGGGTGCCCATGCTTTCCAGCCGCCAGGCCAGGCGTTCGTGGACCGGCGGCAGGTAGTACAGGCCCACCGACAGGAGACAAACGAGAACGAGACCCAACAGGGACAACAGCCCGATCCGTTTTAGCATGCTCGCATTATAACACCGGCATAAATGCTCTTCGTCTCAAGCACTTTATGAGGCATAAGGACCGCCTGCAAGCGCGGCCTGAATTTCAGCTCGCACGCCGGCGTCCTGCTCACTTTGCGCCGCTTGCGCCAGAACTCGTTGAGCAGTCTCCCCACCCACGCACCCTAAAGCCCAGGCTGCATGTGCCCGCGCCAACGCCTCCGGCTCTGACTGCAAAACCCGCACCAGAGCGTCAATGACGTCCGGGTTGCCACTGCCCGCGGCTAAGTTGCCCAGGGCTACGGCGACATTGCGCAGATAGCCGCGCCTTTTGGCGCGTTTGACTGGGCTGCCTTTGAACTTGCGGTTGAACTCCTGCGGGCTGAGCGACAGCTCTCGGATCAACTCTGGCAGCGAGACGCCCGGGCGAGGGGTAAATGCTGGATCTACTTCCTGCCCGGCAAAACGCCGGTTCCAGGGGCAGACCTGCTGGCATACATCGCAACCGAAGACCCACTCACCAATCTGCGGACGCAGGTCGCTGGGGATGGCGCCTTTCAATTCGATCGTCAAATAGGAAATGCAGCGCCTGGCGTCGATCGTGCGGTCAGGCAAAATGCAGCTTGTAGGGCAGGCTTCCAGGCAGCGGGTGCAGGTTCCACAACGGTCCGGGAGAAAGGGTTCATCCGGCGCCAGTTCTAGCCCCAGGAGAATCTCAGCCAGCAGAAAATACGAGCCTTTTTGCGGGTGGATCAGGCAGGTATTCTTTCCAATCCAACCCAGGCCGGCCCGTTGAGCCAGATCACGCTCCAGAATCGGGCCCGTATCTGTGTACCAGCGGTTTGGGACCGGCTGCCCTGCCTGGCTTTCGATGAAAGCTACCAGGGCTTTCATTCGTTCCGGCAACACATCGTGATAATCCGCGCCCCAGGCATAGCTGGCTACCCGCCCAGCAAGAGGCGAGCTGCCAGGTTTTGGTACGAGTCCTGGCTCATCCGCGCCAAACGTTTCCGGAGGGGGATAGCGCATTCCCAGCACCAGGATCGAGCGACACTCCGGCAGGATTTGACGCGGGTCGGACCGCCGTTGGCGGGAGCGTTCGGTTTCCAGGTAGCCCATCTCACCTTGCCGTCCGGCTTCAAGCCAGTTTGTAAAGATTTCGAAATGCAGGGGCGGATCAGGCGTGGTGACACCAACCAGTTCAAACCCCAGGCGTTGGGCCTCCTGCTTTACTGCTTTTGTGAGCGACATAACGCCTCTCAAAAAACAGGACCTCGGGAACAACACTCCGCAGCACCTGTGTCAGCATGGCTAAGCGGCTGGTTCCCGAGGCCCGGTCTCAACCCACTACTTATTTACACTTCAAATCGAAGTTCAATTTGCTCGAAGTTACATCCTCGGGAGAGGTAAGGTGCAAGCGCGCCCAGCCGCTGACGGAGCCGCTAAATTTCAGGCTGTACACTACTGTATACGTACCGGGGCTGAAAGTACTTGTCACAGGGGCCGGCAGGTCGATCGAAGAGCCGGTATCGGCGTCCAATTTATAGGTCACATCCGAGGTCTTATTGACTGTGAACTGGCCCGAAAAATTGAAAGTATAGGGGCAGGTCTCTTCGACGCTGGCATCGTTGACGCTCAGGATCAGATCGCTGACCGCGTCGCCCGAGGGCTGCGAGGTTCCGGTCGCTTGCGGGGTGCTGGTCTTGTCCGAAGAACTGGTGGCAGTCGCCTCAGAACCTCTGACGACGATCTCTACATAGACCGAGGTATCGAATAGATTTCCGGAGGCGTTCGCCATGCGCCAATAACCTTTCTTGGTGCCTGAATCCTCCGGGGCCTTCAAGTCCACCGAAATATCGACCGTTTGGCCCGGCGCCACTTCCCTGGGGACCGGCACGGAGACAGGGCCACTCATATGATCGCCGGAGACAAAGAACAGGGAATAGCCTGTGGTCCAGGTGGTTGAACCGGCATTCTGCAACTGCCAGGTTTTGGTGAACTTCTCGCCTGGATCGAACTTGGTGCCATCCGGCACAGTGACGTCCGAGACGAATTCAGCCCGGTCAGAGCCACTGCTAGGGGGGGGCTGCTGCTGGGTTGTGGCGGTGGGGGTAATGGGTTGCGTGGTGGGCTCAGGCGTCGACGTGGCCGGCTGTGGGGTCTCCGTAGCAGTCGGCGGCAGTGGCGACGGCGTGCTGGCGGCGATTTCGGTCATTCTCGACTCAGCGGTTTGAGCCGCAGCGGTAAATACCGCATTTGCATCCATCTGGGTAGCAGTCGGCGAGGCCGGGGGAGAGGACTTACAGGCTGCCAGAACGAGCGAGATTGCCAACAGGGAAGTCCATATGATGCTGATCTTTTTCAACTTGCACCTCCTTGGGTATGATACAAAACATGTATCATTTGGCCTGGTTTGATATAAAGACCAGGCCTGATTTTATGCAACGCCCCCAAGTATAACTGGTTGTGCTCAGTCTGTCAGCCTCCGAACCTGGTAGACAACCTAGCTCAATGCTCGATACGGGCCGAATTCCAGATAGCCCAGTCATCCTGCGGCGAGCCCTCTGCGACCACTCTGAATACAAATTTGATCGCCTCGCCCTTCAGAGAGGACAAGTCCGCATCTACCGCCATCAGACTGCCATTACAGGGCTTGGTCCACTCATTGATCACACGCAGGTTGTCCCCATCCTGGTAACCGAATTGGAATTTCACGCGCCCATTTCCGCATTCACCGCTGGGGGCCATAAATCCCAAACGGGCTTTGAAATGGTCACCGTTCTGCACATCATAAGCCGGGAAAGTGCCTGAAATGAAACCGTTGTTCTCGCGCTTTGGTGCGGTCAAGAGAATCTTTCCGGAAATGCCGCCGGTCTCAAGCCGGGCACGATCCGCAATTCTGGCAACCCCATTCGGGTTATCATCTGCGCCGCCGAATTCCAGGGCGGTCCCGGCTTCATTTCCCACGCCGCTGACCCAACTGGCTTTAGACGATTTGGCAATGAAATCATAAACGATGCCGGTCGCTACGACTACATCCACCTGCACCCAAAACGACTTCGATCCGTCTTTACCCACGCCGAAAATCTGGTCCGAGCCATTGCGTAGTTTCCAATCGCCGCGGTATGTGCCGCCTGTATCCGGTGCCTTTAGGGTAACCGAAACATCCACCGTTTCACCCGGCGCGACCGTGCCGGAGGTCAGCGAGGCAGAGGCTGGCCCATCCATTGAATCCCCGTTGACGAAAACGATCGAATAAGCCGAGGTCCAGGTACAGGTGCCGGTATTCTTTAAACGCCAGGTCTTGACAAAAGTCTGGCTGGGGTCGACCTCGGTATTGTCCGGATAAGTGACATCCTTTTCAAACTCCGCCTGATCACAAGGAACCTGCGTGGCGCCACCCGGGGTGGGCGTTGTGGTCACACCTATGGGTGAAGCGGTCTCTCCCGGTGCAGGGACCTGGGTCGTGGCATTGGGGGGCGCGGGAGTCAGGACATTGCCGGTAGGCGGTGGCTGGTTTACCTGGGTAAGTTGGGCCTGAACGGTTTGGGCGGCCGCAGTGTAGATAAAATCGGCAGCCGACTGTTGCGTGGGCGTGCCTCTTCCCGGCATATTGCAGGCGCCAAGCACGAACAGGATCAGCACCAGAAAGACCGATAGACGGTATTTTGAGGTTGACACGGTCTCCTCCTTGACACAGCTTCAGGGTTAACTTTAAACCTGTGGCCGAGTGTGCTCGCTGTCCTGAAGCTTGTCCTCACGAAATGGAAAATGCACTTCGACACCCATTCAAGGGAGCACAAAATCGGCGCTCCGTTGAACGCATACACCAGCCAGGCCATCTTGTGTGCACATCTGGATCGTCACCCGCCCATCGTGTGCGTGCCGTGCCGTCTGCGCCAACGGACCGCCAATGAAACGCAGGCTGTTCAAAGCCAGGGAACCCTCCCCGGCCGGACAGCCGCGAATGGCACCTCGAAATGGGGTATCGCTACTGCCGGTCTGCAGTAATATGAGTTCGCTGGTCAGATCTTCGAACACCAGGCTGGCCGACTCGAAGCGGACCGTGCCGGTATTTTTGACACCGAATGCCGCCGCGGGCAGCCCACCGCAGGATGTCAGGTTAACGGACTCGATCTTGAAAGCCGGGCCGGAAACGACCACCGGGGTTTGAGCTGTCAACGACGAGTACACCGGGATCGCGGCGGTATCGCCGGTGACCTGGGTCGTCTGCGCCCATACCCAGCAGAATTGCCCCGCATGGGATGGGTTACGGATGTACCACCAGCTACCCGAAAGATTGCGCGCCAAGACTTCGCTCTGCTTTCCAACAACCAGGTAACCCACCAGCTTGTACTGAGGCCCGGGGCCGCTGCGACAGTTGGTGTTGATGCTGGCAGAGATCAACGCAGCAGCCGGTGTGGCGGTGCTCACAATGGTTGGAGCTGCTGTAGTTGCGCTGGGTTGCACGGCCGCAGGCTGCGGCGTGGCGGTGGCAGCAGGAAGGGCAGTAGCCTGAGGAGTAGCAGTAGCTTGTGGCGTGGCGGTTGGTACTGCCGAAGCGGCTGTCTCAGGCTCTGGAGAGGCAGCCGATTCAGTAGGAATTGGCAATTCAGTAGCCGGCAGCGGCGTTGAAGTGCTGGAAGGTGCCTGGCCTGCAGTCTGGGTCAACTGTGCAGCAATCGTCTGTGCAGCGGCAGTATAAATCGCCTCCTCCGTAGCTTTTCCAACTGTCGTAACAGCAGGCGTTGGCTCAATCATCAAATTACAAGCACTGAGGACCAGCGCTGAGACGAGCAGGAACAGGAAAGGATTAAGGCGCATCCGGCATGCGAACATTCTCCACCTCGCTTCTCCTCCAGGCCCCCCATAATTCGTGAGGCCCAATCGAAATATCGCAAATGCTCTTGAAATACTTCGATAATTATATCTCAGCGGGCATCCAGCGTGTTGGAAGCAGCAGGTTTTATTGGTAGGGGCACGGCGAGGATGGCTAAAGCCATTACTACGAACGATAATCGCCGTGCCCCTACTTTTCAGCGCCGCGAACGTACCCATAACAACCCCAGCGGCAACAGGACGAGCGGCAGCAAACCGCCCAGGCAGGTTGGCACTGCTGCCGCTGACGAGGGCTGGCTTGGCGGTGTGGGAGTGGCTGGGGCCGGATCGAGGCTGGCGGGCGAAGCCGTACTGCGAATTTCCGGCACATCCGTTGGAGGCAGATCCACCGGCTGGACACTGGCATTGGAGGGAACCACTTCATAAGCCACCCCATCTGAAAAGGCAATTACCGCCTCACCCAGGGCGAAGGCTGCGGCCAGATCGGGCCTGGAGTTTGCCAGGGAAAAATAATCTTGCGACATGAAAGCCACTTTTACCGTCTTTTGAGTTCCCGGATCGAAAGCAGTATCGATCCATTTACCCTCGCTCAAGACAAAAGTGCGTGCACCAACAATCCGCACCACGTTGGCGCTTTCAGACGGCAGGGAAGCCGGCGCTTCGGCAGCCGCCATGGCTCCCTGGTCGGCGGCCTTTTCGACCGCAACCTGGCCAGAACTGGGAGCGGCGGGCAGCGCCTGTAACTGGCTGAACTGGTCGTTGGCAATGCGCTCCTGCTCAGCCGCACCTAGCGGCATCTCTTCGCTGACCAGGTAGGAGGTGTAAGGCGTAACGATGCCATACCGGATGCTCAGGCGCACAATCTGGTCGATGGTCTCCTGGTCAGGCCCTTTCAGGCGCACCTGGTTGAGCAGGTAACCAATCTTTCTGGTCGCCCACAGCCGCGGCAGGGCTTGCAGTGCGGCATCCATCTGCCCCTCACCGGCGCTGAACACCTGCCCTGGGAAGTGAAAGGTCTGGGTTTGGCCATTGACGATGCCATCCAGGATTATATCCGTAGTGCCCGGCTGGCGGTAGCGACCCACGGCGATGATCTGCGAGCCTTTGAACAGGTCGGGCAAAGGGGACGGATAGAGATCGTAGGTAGACAGGTCCCCAAAATCCAGGCGCAGATCGGTGAGCACCGGCGTGCTGATCCTGGCATAAAACGCGGATAGGGTTTCATCCAGGCGTTCGTCAGGCAGCACGTAGGTGCTGGTTCCGTGATGCGCCTGGGCCAGGGAATCGAGCAGGAAAGTATCCACATCATAACCAACGCCGAAAGAGAACAGCCGCAGGTTATTGGGGGCCGAGGCTGCCAGATTGTCCAGAATTTGCTGGCTGTCGACCACCCCCTCTGTCGGCAGGCCATCCGTCAGGAAGATCAGATATGTCGGGCGCTCAGGCTCCACCATCGCGGCGGCCTCGAGCAGAGCCCGGTTGATATCGGTGCTGCCCTGGGCGCTTAACCGGTCGACCCATCCCAGCGCCTCGTTGGCCTCAGCCGCCGGGCGTGGCCTGCTGGCGTACGTCTCCAGGCCGGTGCTGAAAGCGATGATATTGAAACGGTCCCCTTCATTGAGATGATTCAAGACGTAGCGCAGAGCATCCTGGGCTTGCTTGAATTTATTGCCGTCCATGCTGCCGGAACGGTCCAGCACCAGGATGATATCTTTGGGCAGTGTCTCCTGGGCAACATCCGGACTGGGCGCCAGCAGCAGCAGAAAAAATCCGTCCGAGTCGGCACTGTCAGTGGGATCACGGTATGTCAGCAGATGAAAAGCCTGGCTCTCCCCCAGCGAATAATACAAAGCGAAATCTTTATCCGGCAGCACATCCTGGGCTTCATACCCGGCGCGCACATGGCCCTGAGCTTCACGGCTGACCGCAACCTCGTGACTGGGCGAGTATACAGCCCGGATCGGTGTGGTGGAGCGCAGGTCGATGTTGATCGACACATCTTGCAAAGGTTGGCTGGAGAATTTCTCAGTATTGAGCGGGTAGACGTAACGCACCAGGCCGTTCTCGGCCTGCAAGGCCTGCGTATATTCCAGTTCGATACGCCGCTCACCCTGCGGCGGGACCGGGAAGATATGCGCTTGAACCGCTCCCCGCCCGGCATATTCCAGCAGAGCCGGGTCGCGCAGGCTGCGCACAACCTGCTCGTATTCTTGGCGTGCCTGCTCGGCATCCAGGATCTGGCCCTCTACCGGCTGGCCATCTACCCACAGCGTGAAAGAGGTTACGGCTGCATCGGCAGGAAGTGGGAACATATAAGTCCCCTCCACCGCCCAATCATTGGGATTGAAAAAAACCTGATCGACGTGTGTGACCGCCACCTGATCCTGGATGTTGACATCCACATGGTGATAACGGATCGCCAATTGCGCGACCGGGGAGGGGACCGGACAGGGCCACAGATCGCAGGGCGGCGGAGGACATGGGTCGCAAGGCGGCGGGTCAGGGATGATGATGCCATCAGCTCTTGCAGGAACAGGGAACAACAAAACAAACAGTACCAGGGCAGCAAACAAGGTTTTGAGTTTCATGCCAGCCTCCAAATGTAGGGCCAATATCCTACCTTCAAGACGGCGTCCAAGAATAAAAAGTTCCGATGGTATAATGAACGTTCCAGGGCACAAAGGTCTCCAGGCGACTTTGTGCCTTTCTGATGAAAACTCGACTCGCAAAAACAGGAATTTATGTTAGACAAACTTGCAGGAATCGAAGAACGATATAACGAGCTCAACCAATTGCTCATCGAAGTGGGCGACGATTACCACCGCGCCGCCGAACTGGGCATCGAGCGCGCCGAACTGGAGCCTCTGGTCAACAAAACACGCCATTACCGCGAATTACTCTCACGCCAGGAAGAGGCCCAGGCTTTGCTGGACGCTGAGGATGAGGAACTGCGCCAATTGGCTGAAGCCGAACTGGCTGATGTGGACCCGCAAATCGAAAACATCGCAGCGGAAATCAAGCGCATGCTGCTGCCCAGCGACCGGCGGGATCAGCGCAACGTGATCATGGAGATTCGCGCCGGGACCGGCGGCGATGAGGCGGCCTTGTTCGCAGCCGACCTGTTCCGCATGTACAATCGCTATGCCGAGCGGAAACATTGGACGATCGAGGTGCTGTCTGCCAGCGAGATTGGCATCGGCGGTTTCAAAGAGGTCATCTTCATGGTTAAAGGCAAGGGCGCTTATTCGCGCCTGAAGTACGAATCGGGCGTGCATCGCGTCCAACGCGTCCCGGTCACCGAATCGCAGGGCCGCATCCATACTTCTACCGCCACAGTGGCAGTGCTCGCCGAAGTAGATGATGTGGAGATCGAAATTCCTGAGAGCGATATCCGCATCGATGTGTACAAATCGGCCGGCGCCGGCGGGCAGAACGTCCAGAAAAACGCCACCGCTATCCGCCTGACGCACCTGCCAACCGGCATCGTAGTGCAGTGCCAGGACGAACGTTCTCAACTCCAGAACCGGCTGCGAGCAATGAGCATCCTGCGCGCCCGCCTGTACGAGATCGAAGAAGAGAAGCAGCGCCAGGAGCAAGAGGAAACCCGCCGCTCTCAGGTAGGCAGCGGTGAGCGCTCCGAAAAAATCCGCACCTACAATTATCCGCAGTCACGCGTCACCGATCATCGCATCAACCTCTCATCTTACAATCTTCCGGTCGTCATGGATGGGGAGATCGAGGAATTCATCGACGAATTAGCTACCCGCGACGAGGCAGAGCGCCTGGCCGCGGTAGGGCTCGAAGACTGATCGCAAGCGCACTCCACTCACCTTACCAGATCGACCTGTGAACATCACAAGCTCCCTGCGGCAGATACGCCAGCGGCTTCAGCCGGTAAGCGACACGCCAGCCCTGGATGGACAGGTTTTGCTGGCCCATATACTGGAGGTGCCGCGCGCCTGGGTGCTGGCGCACCCGGAAGCGGAGTTATCCATTGAAGCGGAAGGCCGTCTGCAGGCCGCGCTGATTCGCCTGGAAAGCGGCGAGCCGCTGCCCTATGTACTTGGTCATTGGGAATTCTATGGCCTGGACTTCAGCCTCTCGCCGGATGTGCTCATCCCGCGCCCGGAGACCGAACTGCTGGTGGAGCAGGCCCTGAATTGGCTGAAAGCGCATCCCCTGCGGCGCGGGGCGGCAGATATCGGCAGCGGCTCAGGCTGTATCGCCGTGACCACGGCCGTGCACGTGCCCGATCTGCATATGCTGGGGACGGATATCTCTCTTGCAGCCCTGAAGATTGCCCGGCGCAACGCAGTTAACCACAACGTGGCAGAGCGGATCGATTTCTTAGTCAGCGATTTGCTCCCACCGGTGGCTGCCCGCTTCGATTTGATCTGCGCCAACCTGCCTTATATTCCCAACGAAAAACTAAAATCTCTTAAAGTCTACCGCTCCGAGCCCAGCCTGGCGCTGGCCGGGGGGACGGATGGTTTGGACCTGATCCGGCGCCTGCTGGTCAGCGCGCCATCCAGGCTGGCCCCGGGAGGACTGCTCTTGTTGGAGATCGAGGCATCCCAGGGAGAGGCGGCCTGCCGCCTGGCTGGGCAGGCCTTGCCAGGCGCCGAGGTGCGTCTTTTTCAGGATCTGGCTGGCAGGGACCGGCTTGTACAGGTAGAATTACAGGCTGGCGAATAAAACCAGATTAACCTGGACAATCCGAACGATGCCCTGATGCGTAGATATAGGGTGTATCCGGAAGCGCGGCATCCCTTTCGCAGCTAAAACCGCTCACCCTGAAAACTGTCACACAAGTTTCGACCAAAGGAGTAAATCGCATGCTTAAATTCATACCCCTCTTGATCGTCATCACCCTGATCCTGGCAGCCTGCGGCGCAAATCAGGCAACCCAGGCGCCTGCATTCCCCACGCTGGCTTCTGCGACTGGCGCTGAGACCGCGGCTCCCGCGGACACAGCCCTGCCCGCGCCCAGCGGCACAGCCGAACCCGCCCAAACCGGGCAAAGCACTCCAGCCAGTGCAGATCTAGAAATCTACACCATCTCAGCCCTCGATTCGGCCGTAACATACCAGGTTGGCGAGGTTTTTATCAACGAAAATAACCGCCTCAACACCGCCACCGGTGTAACCAAAGAGATCTCCGGGAAAGTAATGATCGACCGTGCTAACCCCCAAAACAGCAGCATCGATCCGATCAACATTGATATCAGCCAGTTCACCTCCGACAGCAGCCGCCGGGACAACGCCATCCGCGGCCGGTTCCTGGAATCAAGCAAATACCCGCAAGCCACGTTTGTCACCACCAAGATCGAGGGGTTACCCTCAGCCATTCAGGACGGCGAAACCTACCCGCTCAAAATCAGCGGCGACCTGACTATCCGCGAGCTGACCAAACCGGTGACTTTCGACGCCAATGTGCGCCTGGATCAGAATCGTCTCAGCGGCCAGGCGGGGACCACCCTGTTGATGAGTGATTTTGGCTTTGGACTGATCAGCCTCGCCGGCATCCTGAAAACCGATGACCAGGTTAACCTGGCCTTTGAATTTGTCGCCCTGCGCACCCTGAACGAGTAATGCAGAGTGATTCTTTCATGAATCCCTGCTAATCGCTGGGTAGCCAAAGGCAATGCCTTCGGCTACCCAGCAGTAGATCTG
>Ga0315542_1001520_pt1 | contig 14444 bp, 16 predicted proteins | sample SalMarSW160120MG_FD_202541 | JGI IMG/M metagenome (GOLD analysis project Ga0315542, IMG submission 202541) | Salt marsh sediment microbial communities from the Plum Island Ecosystem LTER, Massachusetts, United States - Salt Marsh Sediment SW1601-20 ...
TAGAATCAGGTCCTGCCTGGCCTTTAGGAGTAGGATTAAGATTATTAATTGCTCCACTATAAGCATTCTGATTCTGAATGTTCCTAGTCATATTAGCAACTGAATTACCTATAGCTGATGCAGCTGTTCCAGGTCCCCTTGTTTTAGAACTACCTAATGCAGATCCAATCCCTGCCAATAGTTGAATAAAGTTAGGATTGTGAAATAGATCTGATAATCCCCCTCCACCAAACATACCAAAATTATTCCCACTAGCAGGCATATCTCCTGTCGACATAGCCCCTGGAACTGTACCAAAGTTTGGCTGAGATGGCCCATACTTAGAATTGTCTAAAAAATCATATGCTCCAACTGTCATAACTTTCTCCTTTAATTACATCATAGCGATTAGTGCGATAGCACTCAATCCAACTCCAATCCATTGAGCAGTATTATCTCCACCACTTGTAGTCGTATGATTATTACTAGTCATAGCTCCTTGTAGAGCACCCAAGTTAGCTTTCTCAAAATCTAGTACAGTAAGTGGCCATACTGCGTCTTTAGCCATAAGATTATAGTTAAGATTCTCCATTGCACTCTTAGCTGCAAAGTATGCTTTTACAATATTAGTGAAGTTAGTAGCCACATTCTGATTCCACGCAAGATGACTTTTCCACCTATCTTCAGTGATATCTAACATCTTCATCTGAAGATCTGCACTAATCTTACTCACCTGTTTAGTCACAGTATCTAACATCAATGCCTTACCCATTACATATGATGAAGTCATAACTGCATTCATATCCCTCATCCCAATCTGGAATTTAGGCAATAGTGTCTCATCCAACTCATCATTTAGAATAGTAGATTCAGCATTAACTTTAGAGTTAATAACTGCTCCATAAATGGACTCATTGGCAATCTGATTCCATAATGCCTCCACATCAAGTCCAGCTACAAACTTTCCAAAAATGTCATAGAGAGAAGGATAACTGGCTAGGACATATCCAGCTCCAAAGAATCCCTCATCAACTTCAAATCCGTCAAATCCTTTATAAGGATTATCGTGTATACTTGATGCTACATAACTAGCAGTATCATTCAAGAATGCTTCATGATGTGCTTCGATATATGGAGCATAACGTATAGTTGTAGTTCCATCAGTAGTTGAATCCCCGCCACCCATAACTTCCTCCTAAATGTTATACCTCATAGTTCTAAACTTCTCCAAGAATCCAACCTTCTTACCTAATGCAAGAACCCTTGGATTTCCACTATTATATATAATATCTCTACAACTATTATGCCTAGCAAAATCCAGAATGAACTTGAATTCATTTTCCCACTCTTCATTAGAATTATTCTTGAATGCATATAAGCAGATGATCTTCAAACTACGTTGCCCATTATAGGGATTCTCTGACACTTCAGTAATCATCAGAGCTTTTATATCACTAGAATCTTCCTCAACTCGTAGGAAGCATTGACACTTATCATTCAAGAGTGATGCAAATACCTCCACATATCTACCTCCACAATTTGCTCCATCTACTAAATCTACTTTGTTAAGAGCAAACTTAATAACATCCCAGTATTGAGGAATCTGAATATTCAAAAGTTTAATTATCACCTTCTACTCCGTATCATTAGGTTTATACTCATCCATCATTCCATGAAGTTTATACCATCCCATACTTATATCTTCATACGAAGATAACTTGTATCTTACTCTAAACTCCTGCCCAAATCCCCTAACATTACAAACTCCATTAGGACCAACTGGTACCCAAGGAGTAGTTATAAAACTTTTATTAGGATGTACTTTTATATCTAATGCTGCATAAGCATCACCTTGTGGAACAGCTCCAAATTCCAGAGATGCAATACTCTTATGTCTCCTAGATCTTAGATCAAATGAGTCACTACAAAATTCAAATACTGGAGTACTCACATCACCGCTAGCTGCGAAGTATTGAGTCCCCACTGCATTTCCTACACAGGTTATGTTATTAGGACCAGTCCCAAGACTATGATCTCTAACACTATACACATAACCTAAAGTTCCATCACATATGAAGACAAGTTCATTAAACTTATCTAGAGTCATAATAGGACTATCCATCTTATTGAGAAATTCAGAGTAATCTAACTTCTCCAATCTATCAGCAAGACTCCATAACTTTCCATCTCCATCAATGAAGAAGTGAACATCATCATCCCCACATACTGACCATGGACCTAGTAATCCAACCATATTGATATTACTAAGTCCAAATGTATTCTCGAATGGAGTGAGTCTACTAACTCCTCCAGATCCATATACTATAACATACGATGGATTATTTCCTAACTTCAGAATATCATGTACAACTCCAATCCAATCCATAGGACGATTACCAGCAGTATTCTTCCTATCAATTGTAAAGTTAATAGATCCAATATCTGACCATGCTACCCAGTTAAGAGTAGGAAGTGCAAAGGTTACATCTCCATATAAAGATGGATTTAGTACAAGAGGGTCCACATTAAATACAAGTCCGACTACTAATCCACCACCAAGACTTGGACTCAATACTAATGGATCTGAGAAGATTCCTATACCAGTCCAGGCCCCACCCAGAGATGGACTTAACTTAAGTACACCTCTCCCTGGATTACCACTGGAGTCATAATTCAAACAGTTGAATGCAATAGTCATTGCAATCTCCTATTAAAGATCAACTTCAATATTAGACACAGTTGCCACACCACCATCTGGCTCTGAGAAACTTCCACCAAAGTCAATAAATCCAACTATAAGATCCGCCTCAGGAGTAGTAAGAGTATCATCATAAATAATAGCTCCGCAAACTGGACCTATATCCCCACCACTCGCACTCCAAGTAGCATTATCCCAAGTTATCTTACACTTATTATTTGTATCATCTTGGGTAATAGTAACTCCAGTCAATGTGACTCCACCAGCAGTGTATCCATTTCCAGTAGCAAGTTCACTTCCTGATACATCTGCATATCCTGCATGAGTAGATGGACTAAATGTAAATCCAGTACCCATTAGAACCATCTTAAATGTATCATTAGCGAAGTCAACTATCTTCTGTGCCAACAGATATCTAAACTTATTACTTAACTGTGTACTCATTTCTCTCTCCTAGGCTTTACAAATCTGAAATTGAAATCTCAATCCACGTCCCATTCCTATTTTATTCAACCTTCCACTAATTCCAGTTTTCAATACATACTCAACTTCAAACCTATCTCTCTGTTGACGATAGCAAAGTTTTGATTGTCTAATGTAAGCTAAAATTATATCATTAATAAGTAATGATTTCTCTCTTTTATCATCAAGTGAAACTCTAGGATTAATAATATCATTTCCTAAATTGGTAGTAACTATAGCGTTTGCATTAGAGTCATACCACATTAGTTTAGCTTCACCCTCTTGAACAAAAGCCAATGAGGGTCTACAGTTTTGATCAAAAGTAAAACTAATTTCAGTAATATTCATTCCCTCAAGAATCAGTGTTGGAATAGTATTAGGTGCTGCTATATAAACTCCAGCAATTCCATCAGGATCATATTCAATGTACTTATTAAGTTCTTTATCTAGATAAAAAATTCCTGTCTGAATCCAAGCCCACCAAGTTTGATATAATAACCCTTCAGATGGATCACTAATCCCAATTCCTCCATCTTCAAAATCAAGTCTATCATTTATTCTCTTAGAGTCCCTAGCACCATAAAATTTATCAGGAGCAGGCCAAGTTGAGAGAATATATTGTGGAATCATGGAGTATACCTAGCCCAAGTTTTAGTAAAGACTAAAGTCAACTTATATTGATTTGTTTTATTAATACTTGGACTAAAGCCAATTTGAAATTTATTAAATCCCCATTCAAAAGTTAATGCACCAATTCCTCCTGATATATTTCCTTTAGTAATACCAAGTACTAAACTTCCTTGAAGAGTAAAACTTCCAGCAACGTAAGTACTATTACTCATAGTCACACCGTGCTGTAAAGAAGTTCCACTAGGTAATCCAGTAATTGCTCCCACAGAGCCAGTATATACAGAAGTACTAGATCCTGCATGTCCACCTTCTGTAGTTGGATGATAATAAGAAGCTCCAACTTGATAAGTGTTATAATCAGTAGTAATATCAGCACATCTTAGGATATAATCATAAGTTCCACCAATATCTCCAGTAAAGACCATTGTTCCAGTTGCATCAGTCTCAAGTGGATAATGTCTAAATTCGTAGGTAACTTGAAGATATTCATCACTCAAAACAGTGATAGTAGTTGGACTGCCACCAATATCAAGAATAAGTGCTCGTGAAAATAAATTAGAGTCAGCTCCCCATCCTATTCCAACTTCAGAAAGATTACCTTCCGCAACACCTGCATTGAATTGAAATATTCTAATTGTCCTATTATAATATGGAGAAGTTCCACTAACTGTATGAGTTGTACTTAGAATATTTGAATTAGTTGCAACTTTACTAACTAGTCCTATATCTGACACACTTGGAACAGTATTCCCACTTCCAACTTGACAATAATTCATATAGTGAAAGTCAGTTGCAAGTTTATCCATTCCTATATCTGTAATCAAATTAGGGAACCAATCAGCAAGAAGTCGTGAACTTCCATCCTTTTTAAATGCCTCAATCTTAAAGAATCCACAAACTTTATGATGAATATGCATTTTTGCTCTAAGCTGTCTCAAGGATTCCTCCTATTAAATCCTGAGTTGTTATATTAACATCTTCAGGAAAGGGATATGTGTAGGTAATATAAACGTCTTTAAGTTCACCTGATACTAAATCTTGGCCAGTAATATCAACATTTTCAACTGGTATAGAGTAAGTTTTATAAATATCCTTTAATTCTCCAGAAACCAGATCATGATCAGTTATATTTACATCTTCCTCATACGAATAAGTTTTTACAATTTGTTTAAGTTCACCAGAGTATAAATCCTGATTAGTTATATCAATATTCTCTGGGCCGAAAGAGTATTGAATTACTAAATCTCTCAATTCTCCATAGACTAAATCCATAGTTGCTTGGACATACTCATCAACATAAAGTGGGTATAGTCTAGTAGTTAAAATATAACAATTACTGTATATAGGAAATCTCCACCAATAACCACAAGGAATATGTTCAGGAGTACATGGAATTCCAGTAAAGTTGAAGGTAGGTAAAGTATAAACTCCTGCAATTAAGTCACCTTCATTATAAAATCTTTTATCAGGAGATGGGGTAAAGTTCCACTCATCCGGTCCTTCAGGATTCTTTTTCCACTCATCATCTTTAGTAAAATTGAACGAACCTCCAGACCAAGAACCTTTGGAAAAGTTCCAACTTAAAGATCCTTTAGGAGTATTCTTCCATTCATCATCTTTATCAAAATTCCAAACCATATTATTCTACAAAATGTCCTATGATGGTCTGACCATTGTAATTGCAGATAGCCATAGCTTTAGGAAGTTTAGTAGATATTGAGTACAATTCAGTAAGTGGATCTCTCTCAACTGAGACAACGCCATTACTTAGATATGCATACCCACCAGATGCTGACCAACTCCATCTACCTCCACTATAGTCCGAAGCATCAAACTTTAATGAGAGAGACCCACTCTTATACTCAAGAAGAGAAGTTCTATTGCACACTACTATAAGATTATCAGATATAAGAATCTGAGGAAATGGAAAATCTCCTTGTACAACCAACGCATCATCAAACAAGGAATTACGAGTAATCTGAGGGATTGAACTTAATGAGCCATCTCTACCTACTGCTCCCTTACACTCAACCATCATGGAGTTATTACTAGGTAGTCTCTTACTAGGACGAAGTCCCTTAGACATCAAATCCGAGTTTACATAAAAAGAGAATATTCCATTAGGTAGAATCTTCAGTGGCATCACAATGCTCCATTGTCGCTAAGACTTAGATACTTAGGTTGTCCTACATCTTTAGCAGGATCTTTTACACCAAGTTCTTTAGCCAACTTTATCTGTCTAACTATCTCAGGTTTAGCTTGTTTAAGAATGTCTTCATAAGGTTTAAGAGGATCTTGTCCCTCAACCTTAGCAATAACTTGTGCAGCTATCATTTTATATTCTAGGAATTCAGGATTAGCTGAGTAGAATTCCCTATTAAGTTTAGCATAAGTAGCTTGAGACTTCATTAAGTTTCCAATAGTCTCTGGGAGTACTTTAAACATTCTCTCCACAGCTTCATTAATTATACTCTCTCGCTCTTCTGAATCTATCATTTATCCCTCCATCTCAGTAGAGTCACTATTATCCTGCTCAACTGAATCTTTTTCAAGATCCATTAAAGAATCTCCCATATATGTATCCCACTTACTAGCAGAAGAAATTCCTCTGTAGAATCTATCTAGCTCTCGAAGAGTTGCCATTAGAAGAATATCTGGATGATTCTCAGTCCAGTAGTTAGTATCATCATCCTCCACCAGAGGGGGAGTGTAGAATATTCCCTTAACCTCAAGTGCATAGGTTGTATCAGTTGGAGGAAGAATTACTAACCCATTAATAGTAACATTTGTAGGAGATATTGTATCTATATATGATTGCAAAGTTGCAGAATCACCTGATCCAGTCTTATCATCTGGATATCTTCTCAGATTAACTGGGTAGTAATAAGCACTCTTTGCAGCAGTTATTTGATTAAATGGGGTGGTAATGTACTTGTAACACTTAGTATTCCAGATTGAACCTGCTTTAACCTCCGTAAGAAGTTCTAACTTTGATTTACCTTCAGTGTCTAAAATCCATACTTCTTTAATAACACGACAGTCTGTAAGTTGGATTAAGTAAGTCCCTGCATCCATGTCTTTGAAGTACTTAGCAACAACTGGGCCATAGTTCATCTTACGCTCAAGAGCTCTCTGAGCCTGATTGATGTATTGGTCAAGGCCGTTGTCACCATAGTCTGTAGAATTATCTATTAACTCATAGTGACCACTTATGTCTATTACCTTCTTTCTAAGTTCAGAGAGTTCCATTGTATTTGCTTTGTTTAATTTTGTAACATAGCGGCAAGATCTTCCACTCACCGCTATGTTTAGTATTATACTCCTTCCAAATTACGGCAGACTACAGACTGTTGTCAATCCCAACTCCATACAAATAGCCCCAACCATCAGGATGATGGAACTCAAATCCACCTTCAGTTAAGTACTCTTCCTTGATGCCATCCCTGTTGGTCCATCCACCTTGACGCATTCTCGGATCACTCTTATAGAACGTATCATCAATGAAGCGGAACTTTATATCCTTCGGCTCAAAGATAACCAGAGAATTTCTAGTGGTAATCTCATAAGAGAATAGAGGATGAGTGATAACATTAATGGTACCAAATGCAGTTACCCACTTAGTAACCTTAATACCATAGGATTCTGTAGCAGGAGTAAAGTCAAATACTCCAGTAGCCTTCACCAGTCTCTGAATTCCAAGAAGTGCTCCAGTCCCAGCAAAGCACAGCTTCTCATTGGAGCCGTAACGAAAGATCTGCTCCAATTCTGAATCCAACCAATCCTCACCACCCTGAAGCCAGGTCTTTCCAGTGAAGTCTGTATTAATTACGAAGTTATCTACTGTTCCACCAGTAGCTCCATTATACCCACCTTTGATAGCCGGAATGAGGCCCATAGTTGTACGCTCAGGCTTACTATTGGTACCTGTTTTCTCACTCGGGACTCCAAATAGTGCTGACTTCTCCATCTCGATGGAGTGAAGTTCAAGACATTCCCTCTTAGCCTCTTTATACTGATCTCCAGTTCTGAGACGAGTTCTCATTGCAGTACGAGTCATCTCTAATGGAGTGCGCCAAATTTGAGTGTAATTATACCACTTAGTCGGATCATAGGCAATAGCATCCGGCATTTCAGCTCCCTCAGAGTTAATGTTACCGATGATCAGAGCGGTATCACAATCACTAAGATCTCCAGTAGAGGAGTTATCATCAGCTTCCAGAAGCATAACTGTGAGGAAGGAATTAGCACCAGCATCAGTTCGATCCAGTACCTTCACATTCACATCTACTGTTAAATCTGAGGCATCTCGCAAAAGGACCTGATGCCCAGCACGGAATTGAGAGATATCAGCTGCACTCATCTTCACATACAGAGTGTCTCCATCTGCACCACTGGATACATAGGCTGTAGCCAATGTTGCATTAGTATAGACTCCAGTTACAGTAGCTCGCTGAGTCGGAAGACCTTTGGTCCACCAGTTAAACTCCGGATCATCTACTTTCTCAGATCCCATCTTACTCAGAATTGCAGTAAGAGGAGCTGATCCATTGGGATATCTGTAAAGAATAGCTTCACGCCAATTCTTTGGCCTCTGATCAGTTGCCCAATCACCATCACCACGCATACCTAAAAATGCCATTTCTGTTTCTCCTTATACTTTAGTTAAATATCTTATCTTGTAGTGTTAATGTTTCTCATAATGTGACTGGATAGGTTCTTACTCTCACGCACCTTAGTCTTCAAGAAGCTCCATTATCTCATCACGTTCACCTCCACCAGTAGGTCTACTTCCTGTAGTAGTCCCACCTGGAAGTGTAGGTTTACTCTTTTCCCTAGGAGAGGATGAAGAGGCCTGTGAAGTACTGGGAATAGCTACAATTCCTAAACTCTCTCTAGCTCTCTTAGCGCTCTCCTCCAAAACCTGAGCTACTGTGAACTCAGGATTTTCCTTACTCACTTCATTAGCAATAGATGCAACATAAGGTTTTACTACTGCTAAGTCCTTATTCTGACTGTAGAAATTATCAGCAACTTCCTTCATTGTAATTTGATTACTGATAATAGGAGTAGCATACTGAGGAAGAACCTGCTGGAATGTACGAATAGTTTCATTCTTCACACTATTCATAGCATCCTTGAAGAATTTAGTAAAGTTCTCCTTAGACTCCATAATCTCATCGAAGTTAGTATCTTCTAGAAGTTTCTCTATTGTAGGAGTAGTATCATCTATATCTGAAGTAGAAGTAGATTGAGGAGTCTGTACTCCAGGTAACTTCCCAATAACCTCCATGAGTTTAGCATTCTGAGCTTTTAGAAGTTCTAACTCTGATTGCTCAGTAGGAGTTTCTACCTCTGGAGTAGTCTCTACTACTGGTTCCTCAGCAGTTTCAGGTGTAGACTCTTCAGGAGTCTCAGTAGAAACTTCAGTAGGAGTCTCAACTGTAGATTCCTCAACTGGAGTTGGAGTATCTTCTGCAGTAGGCTCATCACTCAAAAACTCTGCGATAGAATCTCCACTGACAGTGGCCGCTGCATCCTCAGTAGGGATTGTATTCTCATCTGCCATTTTATGCCTCATTTTCACTAGTGTCTTTATCAGACATTAAATTATTAAGGAGATCTTCAAAGATCCCTGCCACAAGTCTCATAGCCTTAATAGCACCACGAGTTTCTAAATACTGTTTAGAATCACACTCCTCATTGAAGTCTCTCATCTGCTCTATCCTAGAGGCTATCTCAGTTAGAAAGTCTTGATAGAGAGTACTGTCTAGGAAATCCTCAAGAGAGATCCTAGAACTTTTTATTTCAAAGTTTCTGTTGGGACTAAGTATATCATCTAACTTCATTGTCCACCTCCTTGTGCTTCTACCTGATTAGGTGCCCCGCCTGGGAAGGGGATAAGATTACCTGCTTGAACCTGCTGTTGAACTTGGGCATTTGGCATGGTAGTGGGCTGAATATTACCTCCATGCTTTATGAAGTCAGTAACATCCTTCGCTCCCATATTTCTAGCTATGTGAGTAAATATTCTAACAACATCAAAGTTTTGAGCTAACTGAGGATTAGATCCTAGGATTTGAAATAGTTGGACCCAATTCTGAGTGTAGTTTCCACCAGGAATTGATCCATCTCTAACAAGAATATTATAGTTTATATCAAGTTCATCTGGACTAACTTTGATTCGACCTCTATCTATATTAGCCCCATATTCCTGAATAAGTACATCCTGCCAATCTCCAGCTAGTTTAATATAAGATTCACTCTCCATCAGTTGTTTATTATGAGCACCGAAGAATAGTCCAGTGTCTTGAAGTGATTGCATTCCTACTACTTTAGCAATCCTATCTAGACGATTAACTCCTCCTGCTCTAGTTCCCTGAAATTCCTGTCCAGTAAGTCTCTCTGGACCACCTTGACGAAGGGCTCCCTGTAGTGAGGAATCTGTACCACTAATACGATCCATCCATTGGACAATCCATGAAGAGTCTGCAACATTTCCTCTAGTTACATCATTGATGTTAAGTTGTTGTGCTACATCCTTAACACCCTTACCCCAGGCTGGACGTCGGAGACGAATAAGTTTTCCAGGTGCAGGATTCTTCAAATCCTCTCCATTAACCAAGAATGGATCATAGAGAATCATGTCATTAATAGCTTTTCTTACATTAGCAATGTGACTGTTGAATAGGAAGTCCAACACTCCTTGCATTCCATGAAGAATTTCAATCCTACTTACTGGCCCCATCGAGTATCCATCATAGTCAGGAACCATAATACTAATAGGAAACTTCCCATGATCAAGACCAGTAGGCCTAGCCTGAAGTACAACTTCATCACTTCCCAATTCAAAATACCACTTCTCAGGATACTCATTTGAGCTAAGTCCCCAGTCATTAGGAATAAGATCAATAAACATTCTAATAACATCTACACTCTTTGATGTACGGTCAAAGATGTTATCCTTAGATGATATTCCAGTCTTAGTCCCACGTCCTGAATTATCCCCTATTGCGAAAGATGAGCGACGGCCAATAAGACTTTTCAAATACTTAACATTAAACAAATCCTCGGAATTCTTCTCATTTCCAAGTAACTTGTTATAATTTGTAGTAGCAATCCATCCTACATATTCACCCTTCTGAGGATCATGAATAGGAACTGTAGGATCGGGGAGGTATAAGTATGGATCAATATTCTCAAGCGCATTCCCTTCGAAGAGAAGTTGGTTGTCTAGTGTCTGACGTATAGTTCTACTTCCTAATCCCAGGAATCCTCCTTGCTTAGTAGAGATAGTCTTAGAACCATACTCTTTAATCCAAGTTGGAGTGACAACTCCTAGTCCATAAGAGAATGCATCTCTAGCCTGAGTATGAAGAGCTAGGCCTACCTTAGTCTTACTACACTGGAGAGATATAAGTTTCTCCAACAAAATAGCTCCAATTATATCACTTGGTCCAACTCCCTCATAACGAAAGATAGGATCCTGAACAAATGCTGCAACGAAGAAGCTAAGAAGAGTCTCAAGTACAGTATATGAATATGGGAAGACTATACTTACAGGCTTACGATAATCTCTCTCCTTAGTCTTCCTCTCTTTCTCATCTACAGGAATATAAGCTGTAAGAGTATGATCAATAGAATTCCAACTTCCATATCTAGAACTCATCACTCGAGAACTATTCCTAGCCCTCTCAAGAATCTCATTCTTAATTTTGGTATGAAGAGGAGATCCAGGTCTTAGGTTAAGATCATCTGGATAGTTATACTTATAATCAACTCTTAGAATATCAGATTGAGTATAATTAGTATTTCCAACTAGTATATTTGGCATCTAATACTCCATTCGCTTTGTTGCATTTTGAAATGTAGCAATCATATTATGTGACCCATTCCCTCTTCATCCATCATAACGTCGTTGTAAATGTCATCGTATTCTTCATCTGGGACACTCTCTTCCTCCGAGTCCATAGGGTCGAAGTAGATAGAGTGCTTATCCATAATCCATGTTATGTACGCAAGTCCGTCCATCAAGTCCCAGAGTTTACTCCTAGGGAATCCTAATAGTTGACCCTCAAGTCGTCCACAATTATTCTTATTATGATGAATTATTCCAAGCTTATAAAGAGGGGCCAATGTGGCCACTCTCTCAGCCTTAGATTTTTTAGCAGGAAGCTCCATTATCATAGGATGGAGATTTCTACTTCTACATTCATTATCTATAGGTTGAGTTACAAAGTTACTCAAACCTACTGTATCGATTCCAAGGATGAAAGATCCATATCTTCGGACTTGATCAAACATCTCATCATAAAGTCCGTCAGGGTAGAACTTCTTACCAACACACTCTCGAACAAAGATCTTTCCAGTCCTTCTCTCTATAGCCACAGTTAATACAGCTGAATCAGCACTTTGAAGTTTAACAGTACGGGCTGGGTCCACTATTGTAATATGAGTTAGGTGATAAGTCTTAAAGGAATCCTCATCAACTTTCAACTCTATCTCAAGATCTTCGAAGTATCTAAAATACTCCTGTTTGAAGACTGCATCTTCCTTGGAGATAGGAATATTCATCCGCTCCATGTAGAACTCGTCCAATGTCCCAAGTCTACGATGCTCAGCAACTTCAATTGCAATCTCTTCATCTGTCATATAGTTGGGATCAAGAGACTTATAATTATCATCACATATGGAGAGTTGTACAGTAGCCCACTCTGGAGATTCTATTAACTCTACAAGAAGTGCATCCTCATGTTTTATTGTATCTATGTAGATAAAGGTAGTGCCTTCAAGTGAGTAACGTCCCTCAGTTTTCATTAAATCCGCATAGAACCAACTCTTAAGTTTCTTCCTATTGTCAGGATTCTGAATTTCATCCTTATTCTCCAGATCATCTATTATCACTAGATCCGGACGAAAGTTACTCCAGTTAAGTCCACGGACTTGCTGACCAGCACCACGGGGGAGTATTAGTGTATTCCCATAAGCAGTCCAACTACTCTTGGAGAAGGACTCATCCATCAGCACATCCTTTCCAATAGCATCCTTTATATTCCCAAACATTCCCCTCACTTGCTGATTAGTGAGAAGGTCACGCTTCATATTCTCAGTTTGCATCTCTGCAGATGTTGCAGAATTACTAAGATATACGACAAAGTTTGCAAGTCTGAATAGTATTGCTCTATTAGCAACAGTTCTTGCTATAGATGTCTTCCCAATTCCACGAGGGGCAGCAATGGCTATTTTCTTATGACCCTCATCTATAAGTTTAAAGATAGCTTTATGAAGCAAACTGAAGGGTGCATAGAATACCTCTGGAAATAGTACTCCACAGCACACTTCAATTCTCACCACACAAGTTGCTAGGATTTCTTCTAACTCTAGATCAGTCATTACTTTGTAATATCCATAGTTAGAGTATATGTAGATTTAAATAAAGTCATTGGTCCCCAGGTTAGTCCAGTAAGTTGGATATCATAAAAGAACTTGATATTATCCCCACTTGTTGGAAATGCTAAAGCTGGAAGAGTAAATGTCAACTCATTGTTACTAGTTCCACCAACCGTCCCACTTACTTGAGCCACTTGTGTAGAATCATCAGGTGGATCTTGAAGAGAGTCTATAGTTAGAAGTGAGGTAATATTTGTTAGATCTACAGCACTTCCATCATTAGGATCTGTGAGTATCCAAGTTCTATCATATGAATCATTCTTGAATATCTCAATTGCCTGACTTTTATCTATTTTAATACTCACTTATCACCTCTGCTAAGTAGGTAGAAAGTTTAGGAGTTACTATTACATTGTAAGGAACTTTATGAATTAGACTTGGAAATAGTACCTGACCTAAATGCATTGTTGAAGTAATTCCACTTACATTAATATTAGCTTTTCCACTTGTTACTATAGTTCCAATATTAAAAGTTGAGGAAATTCCACTAACTCCAACGCTGCCAATTCCAGATCCAATAGCATCTCCAATAGAGAATGTATCTTGAATTCCACTAATTGAGACAGTAGCTTTTCCTAAACCTTCAATAGATCCAACAGAAAGAGTCGAAGAAATTCCATTTGGGTATGCAGTATTTCCTCCTACAGCAGATGCAACAACTGTTCCTATTGTAAATGTAGAAGAAATACCACTTATAGTAGTATCAGCCTTTCCAGTTGAAGTTATTGTTCCTGTTAAGTAATTTGCAAAAATTCCAGTAACACTTACTAAAGACTTACCTTCTGCAGAAATTGTACCTAGAGCTAGAGTTGAATTAATTCCATTAACTATAGTATCACTCTTTCCAGTTCCAACTACTGTTCCAACTATATAGTTAGATTCTATTCCAGTTACATTAACTAAGCCTGCCCCAGCATGAGACGCTACTACTGTACCAATTGAGTAGGTACTGGACACTCCAGTTGTTAAAGTAGAAGCTTTTCCTTCTCCAGTTACAGTTCCGATTGTGTAGGTTGAAGAAACTCCTAAAGGTGTAGCATTTCCAGTTGTCCCACCCCCAGAACTCAGCCAGATAGTAGGCCGGACGATAAGATCATTATATGAGGCATTGGCGAGTTGTTTTACTTCTATGGGAGAAAGATCCAGATTATACAAGCGAACATTGTCGATGATGCCATTAAAATAACGTGGAATTGAACCAGCGTCGTAATTCCCAATTACTAGAGGC
>Ga0315542_1001521_pt1 | contig 14443 bp, 11 predicted proteins | sample SalMarSW160120MG_FD_202541 | JGI IMG/M metagenome (GOLD analysis project Ga0315542, IMG submission 202541) | Salt marsh sediment microbial communities from the Plum Island Ecosystem LTER, Massachusetts, United States - Salt Marsh Sediment SW1601-20 ...
CGGGCAGGAGGTCATCGAGGAAGAGGTTGTACAGCGCGGGGATCAGTTTCCGCCACGCCAGGTCACCCGTCGCGCCAAAGATGACCAGGGAGATGGAAGAACGCTTCGGTTCGATTTTCATGGTTCAGGCCTCCACTTCACTTTTATTGACTGCAAATCCCAAAGCAACCAGGGCTTCACAGACATCAGAACTGCCGCTCTTTTCATCTCGGTATGACGTCAATCGTGCCCGTCGCGGTAGTAGCGGATGAGGGCGTTCGTCGAGCTGTCGTGGTCCAGGGTGCCGCCGGTCAACTGGGAAGCGACGCGTTTGGCGAGCACTTTGCCCAGTTCCACGCCCCACTGATCAAAAGAATCGATGTTCCATATGACTCCCTGCGTAAAGACGCTGTGTTCATACAGAGCCACCAGTTTGCCCAGGGTTTCCGGTGTGAGTCTCTCGGCGAAGATCGTCGTGGAGGGACGGTTGCCCTCAAAGATGCGGTGCGGCACGAGCCAGCCCGGCGTGCCTTCTGCCTTCGCCTCTTCGGCCGTCTTGCCGAAGGCCAGGGCTTCTCCCTGGGCGATCACATTGGCAACCAGCAGGTCGTGGTGATTCTCAAGCTGATTCAGTGACCGGCGGAAGGCGATAAAATCGCAGGGAACGATTTTCGTTCCTTGATGAATGAGCTGATAGAAAGAATGCTGGCCGTTTGTGCCCGGTTCGCCCCAGTAGACGGGACCGGTCTGGTAGTCCACGCGGACACCGTCCAGCGTGACGTGCTTCCCGTTGCTCTCCATGGTCAATTGTTGCAGGTACGCAGGGAAACGGTGCAGATACTGATCATAGGGCAGCACGGCAATGGTCTGGGCGCCGAAGAAATTGGTATACCACACTGCCAGCAGACCCATCAGCACCGGCAGGTTCCTCTCCAATGGGGCAGTGCGAAAATGCTCGTCCATCTGGCGGAAACCGGACAGCATGGCCGCGAAGTTTTCCGGGCCGACGGCGATCATGGTGGACAGGCCGATGGCCGAATCCATGGAGTAGCGCCCGCCGACCCAGTCCCAGAACTCAAACATATTGGCGGTGTCAATGCCGAACTTGATCACTTCCTCTGCATTGGTGGAAACCGCTGCGAAGTGTTTGGCAACGGCCTCTTCATCGCCAAGCTGCCCCCGCGCCCAGGCACGGGCGGTACGGGCGTTGGTCATGGTTTCCAGGGTGGTGAACGTCTTGGAGGAAACGATGAACAGCGTCTCGGCGGCCGCAAGGTCCCGGGTGGCTTCAACAAAATCAGTGCCGTCCACATTGGAGACAAAACGAAAGGTCATATCTCGGGGTGCGTAGTATTTCAGCGCTTCGTAGGCCATGACCGGTCCCAGGTCTGAGCCGCCGATCCCGATGTTGATGACATTCTTGATGCGCTTGCCGGTGAATCCCCGCCACGCGCCTTCACGGACGCGGCGGGCAAAATCGGCCATTTTGTCCAGGACGGCGTGCACTTCCGGCACCACGTCGCGTTCATCTACATACACATGTGCGTCTCGGGGGGCACGCAGAGCGGTGTGCAGCACGGCCCGCTGCTCGGTACGGTTGATCTTTTCGCCGTTGAACATCGCCGCGCGACGCTCCGGAAGGCCGCACTCGACGGCAAGGTCAAGGAGACGCGCGACAGTCTCTTCCGTGATGCGGTGTTTGGAATAATCCATATACAGGCCGACTGCCTGTACCTTGAACCGGCGGCCGCGCTCGGGATCCTCTCTGAAGAGATCGCGCAGGTGTCGGTCTTTGATCAGCTGATACTGTTTTTCCAGCGCCTGCCAGGCAGGACGCCGGGTGAGGGAAGTCGTTGTTGGATGCATGAAATTGTCCTCCGTCCTGCTTTTCAATTTTTCCTTCGGGTACATCCAGCACCAGGAGCTGAGACACCTGCATGATGCCGTCAATGACACGGTGCAGGCGCTCAATCCGGTTCAGATACGGCGTATCCGCTCGTCAGGAACAGATTTTTTCCCGGGTACATCACGTGCTATGTTGCCGCCTGAAGAAAAGTGTCTACTTCGTAATGCAGGAGTTCTCCGATCTGTTCAAGGGAGATGTCTGCCGGCGGGTAGTCGGCGATTGTATTCGGATCGGTCGCGTAGTGCCCCTGCCGGACGAAAATGGTGGTAACACGTTTTTTCCAATGCTGTTTGATTGCCGTCAGGAGACGCAGCTTATCATCCACGGTCACGTAATGTTGTGCCGGAAAGCGTCGCTCTACTTGCCGGAGTTCCTGTTCTTTGTGGATGCAGATCAAGACTCTGCCTTCAACTGCATCCCAGAGACCGGCGCGTAAAACCTTGCGCGGCTGGAACACCACATCGCCATCGGTGAGAATGACGGTCGTCCCGCGAGCGCTCAAATACTCGATCACCTCCAGGGACCGGGAGTACAGGCGTGCCGCAAAATCATAGTCCAGGAGATAGGTCGAAAGGTGCAGCAGTTTTGGATCGTGCATATCTTCCAGCCGGTAGCGTTGCAGTGCCCCGAGGTAATCGGTGTATCCCGTTTCTTTGACGATATTCTGAAAAATTTCCCAGTAGCGTTTTGCGGCTTTGGGGCTGACCATGCGCCGTATTTGAGAAAGATAATCCCGCTGGCACCTATCGTTGTCGAGCAGCGTATTGTCCACATCCAGCAGAAAGACAATCGGTTCAGTCATTATACATCTCCCGGAATTTGCATTGCTCCCCCCCAATTTGTTTTTTCCGGTGCATCGCTAGGAAATGATGAGGGTGTGCAGGAGAAAATCCCGCAATCGAAACAGCACGGTGCTGAATATATTCCATAAACCGGGAATATTTATGGCGATAATCAGAATGATGAAGCCTACGCCGGTCCGGCCGAGCTTCTCATAACTGTAGCGCAGTTCCTGGGGCAACAGGTATTTGAAAAGATGGCTGCCGTCGAGGGGCGGGATGGGAATCAGGTTGAACATGGCGAGCACGATGTTGAGGAGTGCTGCGTTCAACAACACGTATACGATCAGTGTTTCTGTGGAGCTCCCGGAAATGAATTGAACAAGATTGAGCAGCAGGATCAGTATGACGGCTATGAAGAAGTTTACCGCAACTCCTGCGACCGATACGCAGATGTCTCCCAGGACCGGCCGCCGGTATTGAAGCGGATTGACAGGGACAGGCTTTGCCCCGCCGATGATAAACGTTCCTCTGGAAAGAATATACGCAGCGATTGGTATGATAATGGTCCACACCAGGTCAATATGGGGAATCGGATTGAATGTGATGCGCCCCTGGCGTTTGGCTGTCTGGTCTCCGAACAGCAAGGCCACATAGCCGTGCGCCATCTCGTGGAGCACGATGCTCTCCACCAACAACGCGATTATGAAAATCTTTGCCGTCATTTCGTTCATTAGCAACACCTTTCACCCACCAGTCATCAAAATCGTCTTTATCGCCCCGAGGAACGGGGAGGGATAAACGCCTATCCAGAGCAGCAGAATCGTGAGAGAGGCCAGTGCAATCCACCCGCTCCACGGCATTGTACTGGAAACAGGATGCTCAGTCTCATCCCCGGGAAGCGGTGCAAACATGGTAACAATGACCCGCAGGTAGTAGTACAGGCCGATGACGCTACTCAAAATCAATGAAAAGATCAATACCCAGAAGGCCTTGCTGATGCCTCCAGCCACGAGAATGAATTTTCCCATAAAACCGGCAGTCAACGGAATCCCGGCCAGCGACAACATGGAGAGCGTCAGTACCGCTGCCAGCCACGGGTGCCGCCAATACAGCCCCCGATAATCCTCCAGTTTTTCGGCTTCTCGTTCGGGTGTGGACAGGGCGATGACTGCGCCGAAGGCCGCCAGGATGGCGATGAAATAGGCGGCCAGATAAATGATGGCCGCTGTCAGCGCCCAGATCTGAAAGGCCAGTACCGTGATAAGCAGATACCCCATGTGCGCGATGGAAGAGTAGGCCAGCAGGCGCTTGAGATTCTGCTGCTGCAGCGCCAGCAGGTTTCCGGCGAACATGGAAATCATGGCAAGCACGGCAATGCCCGCGAAGAAATACGGCGCAGCGGGGAGCGCCAGCATCCCGGCGGCACGGAGAAAAAAGGCGAACACGCCTCCCTTGGAGGCCGTGGCGATGAACGCAGCGGTGGGTGCCGGTGCGCCCTGGTACACATCCGGGCTCCAGAGATGGAAGGGAACGATGGCCAGCTTGAAAAAGATTCCTACCAGGACGAGGAGGATTCCCGCCAGCGAGATGATACCTGCATGAGATGTAAACCCGGTCATGGCGCTCAGGTTCAGCACCCCGGTTTCGGCATACAGCAAGGCGATGCCGAAACCCACAAAAGCGGTGGACATGGCTGCAAGGATGAAATATTTGAGGCCGGCTTCGATACTGCGTGATTCGGTACCCTGGTAAGCGATGAGGCCATACAGCGATACGCCGAGCACCTCCAGCCCCAGGAAGAACGCACCCAGGTGATTGCTGACGGCCAACACCATGGCACCCAGAATGGCCATCATAAGCAGGAGGTAGTGTTCATCCCGCTGCTCCGTGCCTCGCTCGAAATAGATGAAGGAAAACAAGGCGACCACAAGGCCTGCTGCAATGACCATCCCCATGACGGACAGGCCGAAACCATCTACAATAAAAAGCGGCGTCACCGAGCGTCCTGAGAAACGCCCGGCCATAAACAGCGAGACAAACGCGAGGACCAGGCCGCTCATCGTCAGGCCCGCCGTCAGGAGATGGATACGGCGGACAGCGACGGTCAGCATAACCAGAATAATGGTTCCGGCCACAAGAATCAATGGCAGAACAGCAAGCAGGTCGTCAGTGGTCACGATTATTTCCCCTCTTCCGGTACATACACCGTGTTGTCCTCGTCGACCTTCAATGGGTGTCCGTGGGTGCACGTACTATCCTGTCTTTCCCCGTCCTCGGGTCCGACAGAAGCAATGGTCGCCTGAAGATGCTTCAGCGTGGCTCGGCCTGCATTCAACAGCGGCTGGGGATAGACTCCCAGGCCAACAAGGAGCCCGACGATAACGGTCATGATCGTCAATTCCCTGCGGCCATAGTCTGCGATACGCCAGCCGGCAGTGTTCTCGCCGGTGAAGATACGTTGGATCATCCACAAAGAATAGACCGTGGCAATGATCAGCCCGATGGCCGCTACTACCGCCATCCATGGATAGGTTCGATAGACGCCCACCAGAATCAGATATTCTCCCACAAAATTAACCAGGCCGGGCAGTCCCAGCGAGGCCAAAGCCAGGATCAGTCCCACACGGCTCATGCGGGGGGCCAGAGACCACAGACCTCCCATCCGGGTTATGTCGCGGGTGCCGAGCCGTTGGTAGAGATCTCCCACCAAGATGAACAATCCGCCCGTGCTGAGACCGTGTGCAACCATGATAACGATGGTACCCTGCAACGCGAGGTCATTCCAGGCAAAAACACCCAGCAGGATAAAGCCCATGTGGCTGACGCTCGTATACGCTACCATGCGTTTCAGGTCTGTCTGGGCAAAAGCCAGTACTGCGCCGTACAGAATGCCGATGACGCCCAATCCCATGCCTATCAACGCAAACCGTGCCGCGCTTTCGTGAAAAAGGGGATACAGAAAACGGAGGAGCCCGTATGCTCCTGTCTTGAGCACGAGTCCGGCCAGCAGAACGCTGCCTGCCGTCGGCGCTTCGGTATGGGCGTCCGGCAGCCAGGTGTGCAGGGGAAAGGCAGGCAGCTTGATCGCGAAGGCGATGAAGAATCCCATCATCAGCCAGAAGGCCCATCCGGGGATGAGAGAACTTGTTCCCAGCAGGAGCTGGTATTCGAAGGTGTACGCGCCGGTTGCACTGCCATGCACAAAGAACAGACCCAGGATGGCGATCAGCATGAATAAACCGCCGAGCTGTGTGAAAAGGAAAAACTTCAAGGTTGCATAGACGCGGCGTTCATGACCCCAGATGCCGATCAGGTAATAGAGCGGTATCAGCATCATTTCCCAGAAAAAATAGAACAGCAATAAGTCCACTGCCAGAAATACGCCGGTCAGCGCCGCGATGGCCCACAACAGGTTGAAGTGGAAGAACCCCACGTGTTCCTGAATTTCCTGCCAGGATGTGCCCACAGCAAGCATGCCCAGCAAGCCGCTCAGCGCCAGGAGGATCCAGCTGAGTCCGTCCACGGCCAGATGGTAGCGGGCGCCGATCTGGGGTATCCAGGCTCGGTTGAATTGCAGCCACCATATCTGGTCTGGATCAGGCGTCAGGCGGCCGTTGCCGACGGACCAAAGCCAAAGCACAAGAACGGAATAAGTTCCCAGTGCAATCAGCGAGAGCCAGCGTGACCATACGGGACGCCACAAGCCGGCCAGCCAGGCGGCAAAGCCGCCGAGCAACGGGATCAGAAGCAGCCAGTTCAGCATCATAGGATAATCACCCCCGTGAGAATCAGCACAGCCCCCGCGACAATTGAGAGGGCGTACCAGCGGAGCTGACCAGTCTGGGTGGCTCCCAGTACGGTCGATGCGGCAACATTGACGCGCTCCACCAGTGCGGGTGCCAGGTCGACCAGATCGTTTTTCTGGATGCGGGCCAGCCACAGGAATGGTTTGATGAACAGTTGGTTATCAAGCCAGTCAAATCCCCACCCCACGAACAAGAACCGGTGCAACGCGGCAACGGCAGGCATGGCGGTCAGCCGGCGCAGGAAGGACGGGAGCCGCATGACCAGGACATATGCCAGACCCAGACCGATCAGGGCGGCAAGAGCGGAGAGGATTTCCATGGCGCCTTCGCTGATGTTCGTGGAAACCCGTGCCACCGGCGGCAAAACGTGGGCCAGAAAGTCCGAGAGCGGATGAAACCCTCCCATCCATTTTGGAAGACCCAGGAGACCTCCTATCACCGACAGCACGGCAAGGATGACCAGCGGCAGGTGTACGCGTATTCCCGGTTTCGTCATGGGAGAGTGTTCCCGGACAAACGGCCGGGGATCGCCGAAGAAGGTGAGGAACACCATTCGGAAGGTGTAAACGCCGGTCAGCAACGCGCCCAGCAGGGCGGCGGCCCACAGCCAGGGTCCGCCATGGGCTGAAGACCAGGCATCCCATATGATCGCGTCTTTACTGTAAAAACCCGCACTGATCAGGGGGAGGGCCGCCAAGGCGTTCGCCCCCAGAAGAAAGGTCCAGAACGTGAGGGGGAGTTCCTTGCGCAGGCCGCCCATTTTGAACATGTCGTGATCATGATCCAGGCGCGCGATGACGACGCCCGCTCCGAGGAAGAGCAATGCCTTGAAGAACGCGTGAACCATGAAATGGAAAACGGCGGCACTCCAGGCGCCTACTCCCATGGCCAGAAACATGTATCCGATCTGGCTGATGGTGGAATACGCCAGCACGCGCTTGATATCCCATTGGGTGACAGCACTGAAAGCGGCCAGCACCAGCGTCACGGCGCCGACAACTGCGACAACCGCCATGACCGACGGCGCCAGCATATAGAGGACATGGGTTCGCACGATCAGGTATACGCCGGCCGTCACCATGGTGGCGGCATGAATCAGGGCGCTGACCGGTGTGGGGCCGGCCATGGCATCCGGCAGCCAGATCTGCAGCGGCAGTTGTGCAGATTTGCCTACCGCGCCGCCCAGCAGCAGAATGGCCACTGTCACGGCGAGGGATGAACCGGTGGGCCATTGATCGACGGCACGCGCCATCAGGGTCTGAATATGCAGAGTTCCCAGGTTGTCGAACAGGAGAAAAAGGCCCAGGAGCAGTGCCGTGTCGCCGATACGGGTAACAATGAACGCCTTGCGTGCGGCGCGGTCGTTCTTCGGATCCTGGTACCAGAATCCGATCAACAGGTAACTGCACAAACCGACACCCTCCCAGCCCAGGTACAGGAGCAACAGGTTGTCCGCCAGCACAAGGATCAGCATCATTCCGACGAAGAGATTCATGTAGGAGAAAAAGCGTGCATAGTTCCAGTCGTCTTCATCCTGCATGAACTCAGACGAATAGAGATGGATGAGTGCCCCGACGAAGGTGATGATCAGCATCCAGGCCAGTGACAGTGCATCCAGCTGCATGGTAATGCTTACGGAAAAATGAGCCGCGTGTATCCAGGTCCAGAGAGTTTGGAGATAGACGTGTCCGGGCGGCGGCGACAGGATAAACGCCACAGCGATCAGCAGGGTTACGACCGCCGATATGGCGACCGATCCGACCCCGATGGCGGCCACAACCCTCCGCGAGGGGTGATGGCTGCTCATCAACGCCAGGATCAGAAAGCCCACCAAGGGCGCCACAGGAACAATTATGAGAAGGCCAAACATCTTTTTACCCTCGCAAGGTCCCGGCGGTGCGGGGATCCAGGGATTTGAAATGCCGGCGGAACCGGAGGGCAAGTGCCAAGCCCACGGACAGTTCCGCCGCTGCGGTCGTCAGGATGAAGATATACATCACCTGCCCATCTGCCTGTCCCCAACGGGCGCCGGCAACGATGAATGCCAGGCCGGCAGCATTGAGCATGATTTCCAGGGAGACCAGCATAAACAGGATATTTCGGCGCACCAGCAACCCAAGCACGCCCAGGATGAACAGGACTCCGGCAAACAGCAGACCATGCGTCATGGGGATTGTTGCCATTTCAGTCTCCTTTCAACCTCACTCGCGGGGATCGCGGCGTCCCACATGGTACGCACCCACCAACCCGGCCAGCAACAACATGGAAGCCAGTTCCACTCCCAGTGCATACGGGCCGAACAAGATCAGTCCAACCTGGCGGGGAGATACCTCTATTCCGGAGACAGGGAACGGTGTCCCGGACGTGAGAATGTAGACGAAGTCGCCTGCCAGGAGCAGGGTGAACAAGGCCGGGCCAAGCCATGACCATGGGGTGACGGGGCTCATATTTTCGCTCCTCTTCAGCGTTTTCGGAGTCAAGGTCATAATCGCGAACAGGAGCATAACCATCATCGCCCCGGCGTAGGTGATTACCTCCAGTGCGGCGGCAAACGGTGCACCCAGCACCAGGAAAGCTACCGCAACCGCCAGCAGTGATACGACGAAATACAGCAGACCATGGATCGCTTCCCGACGGGTAATGGCCATGAGGGTCGCCAGGACGGCGATCACCGCGCTGATATAGAATGCCGCGCTCATTGATTTTTTCCCCTCCGCAAAAGTAATGTTCAGCACCGCGAAACCGCATGCGGGAATCAGTTCGGTTACGGCATCAGCCCGCGAACATCCACCGGCGGCGATTCATTTTCAGCCTGACCTTTGTCTTTCCCTCTGATGCCCACTCCAGCCACATGATAGAAGTTGTAGTCCGGATGTTTGCCCGGACCGCTGATCAACAGGTCCTCCTTTTCGTAGACCAGGTTGTGGCGTCTGTATTCACCCATTTCGGCGTCCGGAGTCAGTTGAATCGCCAGAGTAGGGCAGGCCTCCTCACAAAAACCGCAATAAATGCAGCGGGCGAAGTTGATACGAAAGGAGGCAGGATAGTGCCTGCCATTTTCAGCCACCGCTTCCTGTATGGCAATGCAGTCGGTTGGACAGACCGCTGAACATAGATAACAGGCAACGCAACGTTCCTCGCCGTCGGGATCACGCGTCAGGACGATGCGTCCGCGAAACCGTGGAGGCATATAAGGCCTTTGCTCCGGATATTGCACCGTCTCCCGCCGCCGGACAGCATGGGTGAAAATCAACCAGATAGAACGCAGAATCGAAAACACGGATGCCTCCCGTCAATTACCCCCAGGCTGCCAGCGCGATACCACCGGTAATCACCAGGTTGATCAGCGACAGTGGCAGCAGGACTTTCCAGCCCAGGGCCATTAACTGATCGTAGCGCGGCCGTGGCAGGCTGGCCCTGATCAGGATGAAGAGAAAGATGAACACGAGCGTTTTGAGCAGGAACCAGACCACCGGCGGCAGGAAAGGACCGTACCATCCTCCGAAGAAAAGAGTGACGATCAGCGCAGAGATAAGCGTGATTCCCAGATATTCACCCAGAAAAAACATGCCGAACTTCATGCCTGAATACTCGGTGTGATAGCCTGCGACCAGTTCGCTGTCGGCTTCGGTCAGGTCGAAGGGAGTGCGATGTGTCTCCGCCAAGCCTGCGATGAAAAAGACAATAAAACCGAGTATCTGGGGAACGACGAACCACATGTTGCGCTGGGCTTCAACAATGTCGCCCAAGTTGAACGAACCTGTCAGAAGCACCACCCCCGTCAATGAAAGACCCATGAAGACTTCGTAACTCAATGTCTGTGCTGCGGCACGGATGCCGCCCAGGAGTGAATACTTGTCGTTGGAAGACCAGCCGGCCAACACCATGCTGTATGCGCCCAGAGACGACATGCCCAGGAAAAAAAGCAGTCCGATGTTGAGGTTGGCCACGATGATCCCCGGTGCGACGGCAATCACTGCGAAAGAGAGCAGTACCGGCCCCACCGCCAGGGCGGGAGCGAGGATGAAGAGCGGCTTGTCTGCGAATGGGGGGATCCAGTCTTCTTTGGTTATGATCTTGATCATATCCGCTACGACCTGGAGCAGACCGAAGGGGCCGGCACGGTTCGGCCCATAGCGATCCTGCCACAGGGCCAGCAGGCGCCGTTCGAAATAAATGTCGGCGGCGGCGATGAGCATGGGCACAACCAGCATCCCGAGAATGATCAGGATCATCACGAATGCTTCACGCATCTTCGCTCCTCCTGTGGTGATCGATGCCGGAGTGCTCTCCTTTTTCGGAACGAAGGATTGTGCACCATCCCGGCGTCTGAACATCGACCAGCCCGGCCGGAAGCCCGGCCGCACCTTGCGGCAGGGAGTGGAGGACCTTGACGGGCAGGGAGATCTTGCCGTTGAGCAGGGCTGTTTTTCCTTCCGCAAGTCCCAGTCTTTGCACGTCAGCGGCATTCAGGGCCAGGTAGGGCTGCGGGGCCAGCCCGGCCACACCGGGCGTCAACATGCTCAGCGGTTCAGAGCCGAAGATGTGGTGGATGGGCACAAGCAGCCAGCTTTCTTTCTCCGGGCAAAAGCCCAGCGGCACGTTTTGGAAGTACGCCCTGTCCTGCCGGGCGGACCGTTCGATGAGCCGTTGTCCGGGGTCTCCACCCCGCAGCGGGCCCCCCGTCTCCTGCTGGAACTTGTTGAGCGCCTGGACCGAGTTCCAGCCCGGGGCCCAATACCGTGGGATCAGGGCGGCAGGCGGTGGTCCATCGAACCCTTCCATGGAGAATGACAGGGGTGCATCGAGGTCCTGGTGCGGTTTCTCCACATTGACGTCCCGGTCGGCGTGAATAGCGGTCCGCCCGCTGTAGCGTGGGGATTGCCGGGGGATCTTCATACCGGCCACACGATAGTCCGTCAACGGGACGCCGGTCGGGATCGAGGCGAACTGGGGCATCTTTTCCGCCATGGATTTGGTGATGGCATCCAGGTTTTCTCCGCCCATGGTTGCGATTTCAGTCAGCCACCGGTGAGCGGGAAGCACGTCACCGCCAGGCTCGAAGACCTGGAAAAAGCGCTGGGCGCGGCCCTCATAGTTGACGTGCGTGCCGCTGCACTCAGCAAACGCGGCGGTGGGCAGCAGCAGGTCGGCTCTCCGGCTGGTGGTGGTGTCCAGATAGTCCAGCACGATGACCTGGTGGACGGCCAGCAGGGAATCAGCGTCCTCTTTTTGCATGCGCCGGTACAGGTCATTCTCCAGAATAATGATGCGGTCCGCCTCCCCTGCCGCGACACGTCCGCGGGCGGCATCAAGGTCCATCCCGCCCATCATGGCCACTCCCATGGTATTGACCTCCGGGGTCAGGAAGGCAAGGCCTGCTGTCCGTTCTTCATTACACAGCGCGAAGGCCACGTTGGCGGCCGCCTGCACTAAAGCACTGCTGCCCTGTGACACCCCGGCGACAACCAGAGGATGTTTCGCCTCCGCCAGGTCGCCGGCGATGGCTTCAGCCAGCAGACGCTGATCATCCGTCAGGGCATCCACGGCGGGCGCCTGCGGGTCCAGCAGGTGGGCAACGGCGAAACCCAGCCGCGCCAGATCGTCCGGCACAGCTCGGCAGGTCAACGTCGCCACGTCATCGATACGTGTAGCGGAAGGGGTCGCGATGAAAAGAGGACCTTTCTCATCCTGAACAGCCTCCCGAACCCCCATGTCCTGCCAGAGGGGAATGTGCAGCCTGTCGAGTTCCCGGATGGGTTCCTGGCGGATCGATTGACGCAATGCCAGGGCCGCGCGCGGCATCACGTTGATCACGTCTTCACCCAATACGAATACCGCATCGGATTGCTCCATGTCCCGTATGGAGGGAGAGTGGGCCGGGCCGTTTTGCAGGATATCAAGGATCAGGGCCAGGAGCTCGGCTTCGGAAGCCGGGAGGCCTGTGGAAAAATGTTCCGCTCCCACCAGGGTCCGCAAGGCGTAATTGGCTTCCAGCGAGGCGCGCGGAGAACCGATGCCGAGGACCCTGTCAGGTTTTGACAAGATAGAAGTCAGGTGTTTCAGTGCCTCTGTTTGCGGGATCGCTTCCATTGCCCCGCCTTTTTCTGAACGATGCCATGGCTTTCGTACCCTGTTTTCATCATTGACGAATTCATAGCCGTATCTCCCGCGGTCACACAGGAAATAACCGTTGAGGTCGTGATGGTACCGGTTCCGGATACGGCGCAGAGTTCCATATCGCTCGCCGGGGATGGTGTTGCAGCCCGCTCCGCAAAGGACGCAGACGGAGGGCGCTGTCTGCAAATCCCACTTGCGCGTGTAATGGTGGTGCAGGGGCTTGTCGGTGAAAACTCCGGTGGGGCATACCTCCACCAGGTTGCCGCTGAATTCGCTCTCGAAAGCACCGTCCTCAAACCGGCCGAAGTACACGTTGTCATGGGCGCCGAAAACGTCAAAATCACGCCCGCCCGCATAATCACGGTAGAAGCGGACGCACCGGTAGCAGGCGATACAGCGATTCATCTCGTGCTCGATAAAGGGGCCAAGGTTCTGATTACGGTGGGTGCGTTTCGGAAAACGATGGTCGCGGAACACGTGCCCGCTCATCACGGTCATGTCCTGCAGGTGACATTCCCCGCCCTCGTCGCAGACCGGACAATCGTGGGGATGGTTCGCCATGAGCCATTCGATATTCGCCGCGCGGAACTCCTTCGCTTCAGGATCATGAATGGAGATCCGCATCCCCTCCTTTGCGGAGGTCATGCAAGCCATGACGATACGGCCTTCCGTGTCGTTCTCATCTTTGAACTGCTTGACCGCACACTGGCGGCAGGCGCCTGCCGAACCCAGGGCAGGATGCCAGCAGAAATACGGTACATCGAATCCGAGGCTCAGACAGGCTTCAAGAAGATTCCTGCCCTCGGGGACCTGGTATGGTTTTCCTTCCACGTAGATTGTTACCATCAGGGTGGTCCTCTCAATGCCATGGGCAGCGTTTCAGCCGGATATGTTCCCGGAAATCGTCTTCGAAATACTTGAGCGCGCTCTGCAGGGGTTCCATGGCTCCGGGTGCCAGCGGGCAGAACGTATTGCCGGGATTTATGAGTCTGGCATGTTTGCGCAGACGTTCCATGTCTCCAGGGCAGCCCTCCCCGGCTTCGATGGCACCCAGTATGCTGGCGGTCCAGGGCAGTCCCTCCCGACAGGGTGTGCACCAGCCGCAGGATTCCCGGGCGAAAAAGCGCATCAGGTTGTGCAGCATGCCCACCGGACAGGTCTTGTCATCCAGGATGATCATAGTGCCGGTGCCCAGACGGCTCCCGAGGGCGGCGACCGATTTGAGATCCATACGCACGTCCAGGTGCTCTGCCAGCAGAAAGTCGGTAGACCCGCCGCCGGGCAGAAAACCGCGCAGTTCGTGGCCATCCAGCATACCGCCCGCGTGTTCTTCTATGATTTCCCGGGCGGTGGTCCCCATGGGCAGTTCCCACCAGCCCGGCCGCTTGACTCTGCCGCTGACGCCGTACAGCTTGGTCCCGCCCTCATCGGTGTAGCTCAGGCTTCTGTACCAATCCGGACCGTTCCGCAGGATGTGCGGCACATTGGACAAGGTTTCAACGTTATTGACATCGGTCGGTCGTCCCCACAAGCCGACCGCGGCGGTATGGGGCGGTTTGGCGCGCGGTACGGGCCGGCGGCCTTCCAGGGCGCTGAGCAAAGCTGTCGCTTCCCCGCAGACGTACCGGCCGGCGCTGATATGCAGCTGGATTTCGAGATTGAAATCCGTCCCCAGGATATGCTCGCCCAGATAATTGGCCTGTCTCGCCTCGGCGATGGCCGCTTGCACGCGCCGTGCGGCTTCCTTGTATGCCCAGCGCAGAAAGATGTAGGCGGTGTTCGCGCCGATGGCATGGGCCGCGATGATCATTCCCTCGATCAACTGATGGGGGTTTCCTTCCAGGAGCACC
>Ga0315542_1001523_pt1 | contig 14442 bp, 11 predicted proteins | sample SalMarSW160120MG_FD_202541 | JGI IMG/M metagenome (GOLD analysis project Ga0315542, IMG submission 202541) | Salt marsh sediment microbial communities from the Plum Island Ecosystem LTER, Massachusetts, United States - Salt Marsh Sediment SW1601-20 ...
CTTAAACATTCTCTCCTCCTAAAACAAATCCTTTCAATATCCTTATCTCCTATTTAATATCTTTCTCCCTTATCAAAAGCCTGCCCCCGACAACTTGTCAGCCGGAGGAGATCCTCGTCCATCTTTATAGAACGAGAGCCAGTCCCGGACTTGATGCGGGACAGAGGGATGTCTCCCTCTTAGAAAGAAAAAATCACTCATTCTCAAACAACGAAACCATCCGTGCCTGATACACCTTCACAGCAGATTCCAGGCTTGGATCCAGTTTAATTGATTTCTTAAAAGAGTCTTCCGCTTTTTTCTGTAACTGGATCATCTTCTCGTTATCCTCTTCCTGTTTGGCAAGAAGAGCCTGCTCGGTATAATCCCTCGCTTCCAAGAAATGTTTGAGACCTTTTTTCAGGCTCGGCTCTGCTTCCTCCTCACCAATTTTATAGTAATCATGCAGAACCTCGCTAAGCCCTTTCATAAACTCCAATCCTGCATCGAGAGCCAGGACATCGGGTTCTTTGAGTGATCCCTTCACCTTGATAGCTTTTAAAATGACGGAAGTTTCGATATCGATGATCTTCAATGTCAAAAAAGTCTGCGCGTATACCTTGGTTACCGAGCCAAAAACCGCTAACTGCGCGCCTTTCATTCTGCCGATTTCGATGATCTGATCCTGCGTCAGACCGGCCTGCTGTAATTTGATCTCATCCAAGAGTTCGGAAATGTGCTGCCGGTCCACAACCTCGAAATATCCTGTGTTGATAAACTGTCCCGCCAACAAATCATAAAGCAGGTCATTTAATCCCGAAATTGTCTCCCTTTCCTCGGAATCAATCGATGCAAAATGAAACGGGAAAATTGCCGCGGTCTTTTTATCAGTTGTCGGTTGGGCAGATGAAAAAGAATTATACATTAATGTTAAAAGAAGAAACAAAATAAATTTATTAAATATTTTTCTCATAATTTTATCCTTTATATTTTTTAAATATCTAAAAATTTCAACAACCCATTATTCCAGAATAATACAAGTGGCTAGTCGAATCATCGGGATCGAAAAGACTCGAAATGTTATTTCTTACTTAAAATTTTATTGATAATCTTGATTGTTTTCTCGGGTGTGACATTTCCCTTGTAGGCGTAATAGCTGGCTCCAAGATCCATTGTTTTTTGAACTTCTTCCGCTTCCTTCACATCGGTCAGAACAAGCACGGGGATGTCCGTAGTAAATTTATTGATCCGTATTTTTTGCAGAACTTCCAAGCCATGCATGTCGGGAAGGATAAGATCAAGAACAACCAGATCCGGATTGTAATGCTGTACCTTTTCCCATCCCTGTGTCCCATTTTCCGCTTCGAGTACCTGAAATCCATAATCTTCAAATGCTTTTCGATACGCCAGTCTCGTAGAAGCTGAATCTTCAACAAGAAGAATGGTTTTTTCTTTTATATCCATAAATGTATCCTTCTCATTTCTTAGATGAGTTATTCACAGTTGTATTGAAAATAACAAATCTTACATAAGGTTATAATCGGTCAACACACATTCTACCGTCAATGTATCGGGAACAGATATCAGTGTATCTGACTGCACAACAACACTTTCAAAATAAAATATTTTTATTCGCTTAATCAAACCACATGAACTGATATAATCATATCTAATGAAATCATCGTCCCATTCTCCGTTACGATCAATATCAAACAACCATTGAATTTCATAACATCGAAATATACCGGCCGGCACCTCAATAGTCACCATACCATTCACTTTTTTATCAATTGGCCAATCAATATTATAATTCCATTGGAGAGGATATATTAAAGGATATTTTAAACTCATACGAGGAGGTACATATAAATATAAAGAATCATTTTGAAATAACATTCCTGAATTTGTCCCGATATAACGATCAAGAAAAGATGGATTGAACATTTCCAATAATGGGTATTTATTTTGTGTTTTTGGCATTATTAGATTTGTACCGCCTTTGTAACCATATTCATAAAGACCACTTTGATCTTGTTTATAATAGCACTCACTTCTATACTCCTCTTGAGTATCATTTGATTGATAGAATTCTTTGAAAACATAAGTATCAACTGTATCGTTTATTTCTTCCATATAATCAATAACCATATTTAAATCTGCATGCAGTGTGTCAAAAATAATATAAGATGTATCAGATTCTAAAGTATCAATTATAGGAATGATGCTGACCCCGTAAGATGTCATTTTGTAATCCCAACTGTTCCCGATACTGATTGGATAGATAAATTCATGTTCAACCGGATTGACAGGATTACTCTTTTTCTGGCAAAAAAATGTGGGTATGATAATAAGAATGAATAGTAAACGTACTTTAAATTTCACTTTGGTCTCCATTTATTTCAGATGGTTATATACTGGCTTGTATTGTCCTCCTTTTTTTAATGAATTTCAAACTATCTAAATGGATTACAAAGAAGTGCATAAGAATTAACGCTTAAAATTAAACGACTTGCTAATAATTAAAAAAGGAATACCCAAAAAGTCAAGTAATTTTTACCGGCACATCCATAATCAAGTGCCTGATACGCTGTTCGTACCAGGCACCTAAAAATATTAAAAAGATTTATAATACACAATGGAACCGATAACCGATTCCGGAATTAAGAACCAGTTTAAAAACCGACCAATTTCACATTGGCCTCTTCTCTGATTTCTTTAAAATAATCATTCAGAATGGATCGAGATCCTGAATTCTCAAGTTTTTTCACCAATTCATCCCGAACTTCTTCCAATGGTTTATTCCCGGGGTTACGGGAAAGAATCTTGAGAATGTGATATCCGTATTTCGTTTCGACGATATCGCTGATCTTGCCCACAGGTGTGGAGAAACAGGCATCTTCAAAAGGTTTCACCATTTGCCCGCGAGTCACATCCTCGTACAACCCACCTTTGTCTTTTGAGCCTGGATCTTCTGAAAATTCCTTCGCAAGCGCATCAAACGACTCTCCGCTTCGAGCCCGGGATAAGATTTTTGCCATTTTATTCCGAATGGTTTTCTTTTCCGCATCGGATTTGCCGTTCGTTAAAAGCAATATATGCTGTACATTTACAAGCGTGTCTTTCAGAAATTCCTGATAAGCTTTTTGAATCCGATCTTCCGAAATCTTACTTCTTGTTTCAATGATGTGGTCAAGATATTTTTCAATGGTGAGATTTTTCTTTATACTCTCCTTGAAATAATCAAACTGAATATGATTTTCCTCCAAACCAGACATCAATTTTTCTTCTCCTCCAGCTCTTTGATATTGAACATTTAAAAAGCTGTCCACCTCGGCAGGAGTCACCTTAATTTTTGCCTTCTTCGCAGCTTTTAAAAGTAATCTTTCATCTGCATACTGAGTTGCAATGTCTCCGATTACGTTTTTCAACTGCTCCGGAGACATATTTTTTAAGCCCTCTGTTCTGTTACCAAAATTAGCCTGTAGCTTGGACAGCACCTCACCCGATGTAATATCAAAATATTTCGACGTAACAAGCACTTTGTTCGAATCCGGATCCAGAGCCGATAAAATCGGGGAAAGAGCTTTCCCCAGTGCATATGCCGGCTGATCGGGTGTCAGGGATACCAACTTCTCTTTCTTTCCGCAGGCTGTAAAAATTAAAACGGAAAGAAGCATCACTCCAAACAATCGTCTCATTCTTTCTCCTTATTAAAAATTAAGTATATGCATTATATCAAGTAATCCCGTCCTGACGGGATCAGGAGGGTACTTCCTGCTGTAAATAAATAACAACTTTTTAAAATAAGGAAAAAATCAATCGATTCATAGTAAATAATGAAAATTAATGATATAAAAAATAAATGAAATCGGATGAGTTGCCATTTAACAACGACAATCCTGTTTGTCCGGTTTATTCTGTAATTTCAATAAAACTATCTAAATGTCTCCCCAGTTTTTTTTCTTGATTTTAACATGGAATAATAGTAACATTAATGATAAAAATAGTATTCACGAAAAACCTTGATAACGGGATCTTTTCAGTGCAATAAAACGTAATCCCTTTAATGTAATATAAATTTCGGATCAACAGGAGAATGCCCGTGGAAAACAGCAAGGAAAAAAGATTCAAGGAACTTCTCATCCCACTCGAAGAGGAAATGGATTTCTTTTTTTCCAATTTCTTCGGAAGCGCCTATCCAAATCTCTACCGGCATGAACTTTACTGGAAACCCCCGACCGACGTATATGAAACCGAAAAGAACCTTGTTGTGACGATTGAACTGGCACAAATCGATCCAAAAGAAGTCAACGTTTCACTTCAGGAAAATATTCTTTACATCAGGGGAATACGCAAGTCAATTCCTTCATCAGAAAAACGGCGATACCATAAAATGGAAATCAATTACGGCCCTTTTGAACGGCGTATCGTTATTCCCCAGGAAATTGACATGGAAAAATTAACAGCATCCTATGACAATGGCTTCCTGGAAATAAAACTTCCTAAAAGACAAAATCTGCCTACCGGCGTTATTAATATTGAGGTCGAATAAAAAAATGGATGAAAAAAAGAAACCAGGTCAGAACTCACACCCTCTCGCCGGCGAATTCAGCGATTTACCGGACATCCCCCTCGAATTGCCCATTCTCCCCATGAACAACATCCTGATTTTCCCAAACATTGTCGCACCCATGATCATTAATGAAGAAAGACAGATCAGCGTCATTAACGAAGCGTTGAGCGACCGAAAAATTGTTGGCCTCTTTGCCCAAAAAGCCAGAAAACTGAAAGAACAGAACGACACGCTGTACGATATGGGAACAGCGGTTTTTATCCTTAAAATGTTCCGTATCCCCGATGGGAACATGGGATTGATGGTCCAGGGATTGTCCCGTATCCGTTTGGAAAATATTATACAAACCGATCCCTTCATGAAAGGAAGAATTCGTATCATTCCCGAAGATAAATCCCGATCCGTGAAAACGGAAGCCTTGCTGAGAGAAGTAACTGAAATTTTTCAACAGATCGTCACTCTTTCTCCATTTCTGCCGGATGAACTGAGCCAGGCCATTCAAAATGTGGAAAGCCCGAACCGTCTGGCTGATTTCATCGCTTCGAATCTGAAATTCGATATTGAAGAACGTCAGTCCATCCTCGAAACTCTGAACGTAGAGGACCGGTTAATCAAACTCCTCACCCTACTCAACCACGAGCTGGAACTGCTCAAACTCGGAAATAAAATCCAGGCCGAAGTGAAAGACAAAATCGAAGACAGCCAGAAAGAATATTTTCTCCGTGAACAGATGAAGGCCATCCAAAAAGAATTGGGTGAAAAGGACGAACGCACGACTGAAATCGAGGAGTTGAAAAAGAAAATTGACGCAGCCGGTATGAGCGAAGAAGCAAAACAGGCCGCAGAAAAAGAGCTCGACCGTCTCTCGAAAATGCCGCCCCAGGCAGCCGAATATACGGTTTCCAGAACCTATCTCGACTGGCTGGTCAGCATTCCCTGGGAAAAGAACACGAAAGATGAAATTGATATAACCCGGGCCAAAGAAATTCTGGACGAGGATCATTTTGATCTGATCGATGTAAAGGATCGTATTTTGGAATTTCTTGCTGTGCGGAAATTAAAGGCCACCTCAAAGGGCCCGATTCTCTGTTTTGTCGGCCCTCCGGGCGTGGGAAAAACCTCTCTGGGCCGTTCCATTGCCCGGGCCATGGGACGGGAATTTGTCAGATACTCGCTGGGAGGCATGCGGGACGAAGCCGAAATCCGGGGACACCGCCGAACCTACATCGGTTCCCTGCCCGGACGCATCATCCAGGGCATGAAAAAAGCCGGTTCAAATAATCCGGTCTTCATGCTCGATGAAATTGATAAAGTAGGAACGGATTTCAGGGGCGATCCGGCCTCGGCCCTGCTCGAAGTGCTTGACCCGGAACAGAACGTCGAATTTTCAGATCACTATCTTGAAGTGTCATTTAACCTTTCCAAAGTCATGTTTATCACCACTGCAAACGTGCTCGATACAATCCCGCGTCCGCTTCTGGACCGGATGGAAGTCCTTCGGCTTCCAGGATACATTCAGGAAGAGAAATTACAAATCGCAAAACAATATCTTGTTCCCCGCCAAAGAGATGAAAACGGGCTGAAAAAAAGCCAGATCCGCTTTTCGGACAAGGCCATAAAAAAGATAATTGCAGAATACACTCGCGAGGCCGGTGTGCGGAATCTGGAACGTGAAATCGGATCATGCTGTCGAAAAGTGGCCCGTTTGATCGCTGAAGCTAAAGAGAAAAAAGTGGCCGTCGATCCGGACCAAGTCGTCAAACTGTTGGGGCAGAGAAAATTCTTTTCGGAAATGGCTCAGTACAAAGACGAAATCGGAATCGCAACAGGTTTGGCCTGGACACCCGTGGGTGGTGAGATTCTTTTCGTTGAAGCCACGGCCATGCCGGGCGGAAAGGGACTGGTACTGACAGGCCAATTGGGGGATGTCATGAAAGAGTCGGCCCAGGCAGCGCTCTCGTTTATTAGGTCCAGGGCAAAAAGTTTTAATATCCCGGAAGATTTTTTTCAGAACAAGGATATTCATATCCACGTACCCGAAGGAGCCACTCCCAAAGACGGCCCCTCTGCGGGTGTAACATTGGCTACGGCACTGATTTCTCTTTTAACGGAACAACCGGTCAAACACGATTTCGCCATGACAGGAGAGATTACATTGCGCGGGAAAGTACTGCCGGTCGGCGGCATCAAGGAAAAAGTGCTGGCTGCTGCACGCGCCGGAATTAAAAAAATCATCATGCCGAAATTGAACGAAAAAGATCTGGATGAGATTCCTGAACATATCCGGAATAAGATGAGTTTTACTTTTGTCGAGTGGCTCAATGAAGTATTCGATATTGCATTAAAACCTTCCCGAAAAAACGAACATGCTGGAAAGCAAAATCATAAAAATACAGATAGAATAATCGAAAAGAAAAAATGAAAGAGATTTTTAAAACACTTGGCATTGAGAAAATCAATGCCGGCGGATATCACGGAGATTGGTTGACTGGTAATACCGGAGAAATACTCGAATCCCGCTCTCCCGTCGACAATCGAATCATTGCCAGCGTCAATCAGGTTTCAGCTTCCGGTTACGAGAAAATCATTGCAAAAGCCCGGAACGCCTTTCTCGAATGGCGAATGGTGCCGGCACCGAAACGGGGTGAAGTGGTTCGTCAAATGGCTGTGGTATTTCGAAAATACAAAAAAGAACTGGGTGCCCTGGTCACCTATGAGATGGGAAAGATCCGGGCCGAAGGTGAGGGAGAAGTTCAGGAAATGATCGACATCGCGGATTTTGCAGTCGGACTCTCCCGCCAGCTCTGCGGCAAAACCATGCACAGCGAGCGTCCTTCACATCGAATGTACGAACAGTATCATCCTCTGGGTATCGTTGGAGTCATCACCGCTTTCAATTTCCCTGTGGCCGTTTGGAGCTGGAATGCCATGATCGCTCTGGTGTGCGGCGACGCCGTGATCTGGAAACCGTCCAGCCAGACGCCCCTGACTGCCATTGCCTGCATTAAAATTGCGGACCAGGTCTTAAAGGCTAACCATGCCCCGGAAGGTTTGCTGGGACTTCTTGTCGGAAAAGGCTCCATTGTCGGCACGAAACTCGTCGAGGACCGCCGGGTTCCCCTGATCAGTTTTACGGGAAGCACGGTTCAGGGTAAAAAAATCGGCGGAATCGTCGGCGGCCGTTTGGGGAGAACCATTCTCGAACTTGGCGGCAACAATGCAATCATCGTTTCCGAGAATGCCGATCTTGACATGGCAGTCCGGACAATTCTTTTCGGCGCAGCCGGAACGGCAGGCCAGCGCTGCACCACGACACGGAGAATTATTGTTCAGGAAAAAGTATACGGCGATGTCCTGAAACGTTTGATTAAGGCCTACGAAAGTATCCGGATCGGCAACCCTCTCGAAGATGGCATTCTGATGGGGCCGCTGGTCAACCGGTCCGCCGTTGAAAATATGATAAACGCATTGGATGTCATTAAAAAACAGGGAGGGGAAATAGTATACGGGGGAAAAGAACTGAAAGGGTATCCCTCCGATTGCTATGTTTCCCCCTGTATTGTTGAAGTGAAAAACGAAATGCCGATTGTAAAAGAAGAGACATTTGCCCCGATTCTCTATGTCATTAAATATAAAACAATGGATGAAGCCATCGCCATCCATAATGACGTGCCTCAGGGTCTTTCCTCAGCGATCTTTACCCTGAATTTACGGGAAGCCGAAACATTCCTTTCCTGCAGGGGAAGCGACTGCGGTATTGCCAATATAAACATCAGCACTTCGGGAGCGGAAATCGGAGGTGCATTCGGCGGAGAAAAGGAAACCGGCGGAGGCAGAGAATCCGGTTCCGATGCATGGAAACAGTACATGCGCCGTCAAACCAGCACGATCAACTGGTCCGACGACCTGCCTCTGGCTCAGGGGATTCAGTTTGGAGAGTAAATTTCAATTACGGTAACTTAAATTCAATACTCATTATCGATCGTTAATCATTCATGAAAAAGAACATTAAAAAACTTTTATATACCCGCTGGTTACACGGCTTTGAATAAATCGTCCTTCCTGTTAATCCAATCCATGTTTTTATCATTAATCAATTCAGGGAGTTTTTATGAATCCAAGACGCATACTCATCATGGGAGCTGCGGGAAGAGATTTTCATAATTTTAATGTCTGTTTCAGAGACAACAAGGAAGTTGAAGTTCTTGCATTTACAGCGACCCAGATCCCCAATATCGAAGGAAGGATTTATCCGGCCGAGCTGTCCGGGAAGCGCTATCCCGAAGGAATACCGATTTATCCGGAAGATCAATTACATTCCCTGATCCGGGAAAAACGGATCGATGAGGTCGTTTTTGCTTACAGCGATATCTCTCACGAATATGTGATGCACCGTGCATCCGAAGTCATGAGCGCAGGCGCCGATTTTAAATTGATGGGACCCCATTCCACACTGATCGAATCGAAGGTGCCCGTCATCGCTGTATGTGCGGTCCGTACCGGCTGCGGAAAAAGCCAGACCACAAGACGTGTCGGCCAGATACTCAGGAAAAAAGGAAAACGTGTGGTGGCCGTGCGCCATCCCATGCCCTACGGGGATTTGGCCAGACAAAAAGTGCAGCGATTTGAAAAATATGCCGATCTCGAACTTCATCAATGTACGATTGAAGAACGTGAGGAATACGAACCGCATCTCGATATGGGTATCACCGTTTATGCGGGCATCGATTACCAGGCAATCCTGCGGCAGGCAGAAAAGGAAGCGGACATCATACTGTGGGACGGCGGCAACAATGACATGCCGTTTTTCAAGCCCGATCTTCTTATTGTGGTTGTCGATCCCCATCGGCCGGGACACGAACTCGGCTATTTCCCCGGAGAAGTTAATTTCAGAATGGCCGATGTGATTGTGGTGAATAAAATCGAAACAGCGAAAAAGGAAAATATCGACCTGGTTAAAAGAAATATCCGGGAAACCAATCCGAAAGCAGTCGTTATCGATGCAGCCTCCCCTTTGACGGTAAGTCATCCCGAGCAAATTCTAAATAAACGGGCTCTCGTGGTCGAAGACGGCCCCACATTGACGCACGGCGGGATGAAATTTGGAGCGGGCTATATCGCTGCGCAGAAAAATGGAGCCTCGGAAATCGTGGATCCCCGTCCGTGGGTAAAGGGATCGATCGCCAAAACATTCATTAAATATCCAGAGATCGGTACGCTTCTTCCGGCGATGGGATATGATGAAGCCCAGATTCACGATCTGGAAGAAACAATCAACGCGGTGGACTGCGATGTCGTGGTGATCGGAACACCCATCGATCTATCCAAAATCATGAAAATCGACAAGCCGGCCGTCCGCGTTCAATACCATCTTGAAGAAATTGGAGAACCGACTCTAAAAGATGTCCTTAAATCGTTCTAAATTAACCAAGCCGGTTGTGGTAGCCATTGGCGGAAATGCCATCACGCGGGAATTCGAGGAAGGAAACATCACCCAGCAGTTCGCCAACACACGGCGAAGCCTGACAGGTGTGGCCGAAATGATATCCGAAGGGCACCGTTTGGTTCTGACGCACGGGAACGGGCCGCAGATAGGCAATTCCCTCATCCGTGTGGAAGCCTCGCGCCACCTGGTCCCTCCGATTCCTCTTGGTGTTCTGGTAGCGGATACCGAAGGGGGTATGGGGTACATGATCGAGCAGTCCCTGCAGAACATGCTGCACCGGCGTAAAATTAAAGGGAAGACGGCTACCATTCTCACTCAGGTTATTGTGGATAGAAATGATCCTTCGATTTCAAATCCAACCAAATTTGTGGGGCCCTTTTATACCAAAAATGAGGCGGATAAAATTCACAGGGAAAGGGGATGGATTCTCAAGGAGGACGCAGGAAGAGGATGGCGCAGGGTAGTCCCGTCTCCCCATCCTCTCGAAATTGTTGAAAAAGAATTTATTTGTGAACTGATCGAACATGATGTGGTGGTTATTGCCTGCGGCGGCGGCGGAATCCCTGTCTACGTAGAGGAGGACGGCACCTACGAAGGCGTGGATGGTGTTATCGACAAGGATCTTGCAGCCGCAGTTTTGGGGAGGGACATACAGGCACATCAATTGATCATTTTAACGTCTGTGGATCGGGTAGCGATCCATTTCGGAACGAAGCAACAGGTTGATCTGGACCGGCTCTCTGTTTCAGAAGCCAAAATCCATCTTGCTCAGGGGGAGTTCCCCGCCGGCAGTATGGGGCCAAAGATCGAAGCGGCCATCCAGTTTTTAGAACAGGGAGGGCAGGAAGTATTGATTACTTCTGTGGAAAAAATGACGGAAGGACGTCACGGTATCACGGGAACCCGAATCCTTCCAGACAAATAAAACGGAGATCATTTATGTTGGAACGAACACTGCTTATCATCAAACCGGACGCTATTGAAAAGAATCTTGAGAATGAAATTATCAGAAGAATTGAGGCTAATGGATATTGCATCGTGGCTAAAAAGAAGCTGCATCTGACCAGACAGAAAGCCGAATCATTTTATGAGGTTCATCAGAATCAATACTTCTTTGAGAAGCTGATCAACTATATTACATCCGGGCCCTGTATCCCAGCTGTTGTTGAGGGAGAGGATGTGATTAAGGGATTACGTAAATTGATAGGCGCAACAGATCCCAAAAATGCGGCCGCTGGAACCATCCGAAAGGATTTTGCCGAAGACGGCACCCGGAATGCAGTTCACGGTTCCGACGGACCGGAAACGGCTGCCCGGGAAATTGCTTTTTTCTTTGATTAAAAAAATCTATTTGATCCCGTGCGTAATATTTAATCATGATTTTCTTTAAAAAATAAGATCGAGGAGAACCCATTTTGACGATTCGAAAAGAAGATGCCCTTCGGTACCACAGTCAGGATCGACCCGGCAAACTCGAGGTCGTACCGACCAAACCCTGCCTCACCCAGAGGGACCTTTCTCTTGCATACACACCCGGTGTAGCCCAACCTTGTCTGGAAATCCAAAAAACACCTTCGGATGCATTTCTTTATACGAACAGGGGGAATCTGGTGGCTGTCATTTCCAATGGCACCGCTGTTCTCGGACTGGGTGACATCGGGCCTCTCGCCGGAAAACCGGTTATGGAAGGAAAAGGCGTTCTGTTCAAACGGTTTGCGGACATTGACGTTTTCGATATAGAAATTGATACCAAGGACCCGGATAAAGTCATTGAAATTGTAAAAAGCCTCGAACCGACATTTGGAGGAATCAATCTCGAAGATATCAAAGCGCCCGAATGTTTTTACATCGAGGAAACTCTGAAAAGGGAAATGTCCATCCCCGTTTTTCACGACGATCAGCACGGTACCGCCATCATCAGCGGAGCCGGTTTGATCAACGCTTGTGAATTGACAAAAAAAGAGATCTCGAAAGCGAGAATGGTTGTTGCGGGCGCCGGCGCTGCAGGAATTGCCTGTACAAAAATGTTTGTCCAACTGGGTGTGGATATTAACAATATTATTATGCTGGACACCAAGGGCGTCATTTACAAGGGTCGAAAAGAGGGTATGAATCCGTACAAGGAATTATTTGCCACTGCTGAAAAGTGCCGGACACTGCAACAGGCTATCGAAGGAGCAGAAATATTCATTGGGCTTTCCAAGCCGGACATCCTGACTGAAAAGATGCTGAAGAAAATGGGGCCCAATCCGATCATCTTCGCGATGGCTAATCCGGATCCGGAAGTCAAACCCGATTTTGCACGAGGCATCCGCCCCGATGCAATCGTTGCCACAGGGCGTAGCGATTATTCGAATCAGGTGAACAATGTTCTGGGATTTCCTTTTATTTTCCGCGGTGCTCTTGACGTCCGTGCCACAACCATTAACGAAGAGATGAAAATAGCGGCGTGCCAGGCGCTGGCCGGTTTGGCCAAAGAAGATGTGCCTGATTCTGTGATTCAGGCTTACGGCGGCCAATATTTTAAATTCGGACCGGATTATATCATTCCGAAACCGCTGGATCCTCGCATTCTTATCTGGGAAGCTTCTGCAATTGCCCGAGCCGCAATGGATTCCGGTGTCGCACAGATCAAAGTGGACATCGACACGTACAAGCAGCAGCTCGAAAACCGTCTGGGCAGAAGCTACCAAGTCGTACGCTCGGTTTTAAACAAAGCCAGGACGTCGCCAAAACGCATTGTTTATCCCGAAGGTGACAACGAAAAGGTATTACGCGCTGTTCAGATTATCGTTGATGACAATATCGCCGAGGTCATTCTTCTGGGAAATGAAAAAGAGATCCTGGAAAAAGTGAAAACATTGAATCTGGACCTCGGAAAAACAAAGATCATCAATCCTCTCGATTCGGACCGATTTAAAAAATATTGCGAAGAATACTATCGTCTCCGCCAGAGACACGGTGTGACTCTGTCTGATGCGGAAAAGTTAATACGGCAGCCTCATTTCTTCGGTACGATGATGGTGCATCTTGGAGATGCCGATGGCTTCCTGGGAGTCAGTGAACACTACCACGAGGAAATGCTTCCAGCCAGACAGATCTTCCATACGGAAACTGAAGAAAATGGTCTGGTAGCCGCGCTCTATATTTTGATTTTCAAGAAAAAAGTCTATTTTTTGGCAGACACGCATGGTATTATTGATCCGACAGCCGAGGAATTGGCCTCCATTGCCATCCACAGCGCCAAGATAGCCCGGCTATTCGATCTCGAGCCGCGTATTGCCATGCTCTCCTTTTCCAACTTCGGGAGCATCGACCATCCCGTAACACGAAAAGTCCGCCGCGCCGTCGAAATAGTCCGCAAGAAAAAACCCGACCTCATGATTGACGGGGAAATGCAGGGCGATGCAGCAGTGATACCGGAAATCATCGAGGAAATATTTCCATTCAGCACGCTCAGGGGCGGTGCCAATGTCCTGATCTTTCCGGAACTGCAATCCGCCAACATCACAATGAATCTGCTGAAGCGTCTGGGAGGCGCAGAATCCATCGGACCCATCGCCATCGGTCTGACCAGTCCTGTTCACGTAATTCGTAAAACAGCAACTGTCGAGGAAATTGTCCGGTTAACGGGTATTGCTGTTGTCGATGCCCAGAAGTGGTTGATGTAAGATGATTCCAAAAATAAAATCTTTTTTGGTAAAATAATAATATCTTATTTTATTAGATCAGAGTCGGGATAGAATCCCAACTTACGAACGTACCTTTTATAGAGGTATTTTAAAAAAGATGTGCTAAATCCCGACATGCCTCATTTGAGTCTGTGTGTACAGGTATTGGAAATTTACTTTAGAGACTTCTCATCCAGTATCTGTGAACTGTAGATATAAATATCCGCGCCGGTTTTCCAGGCATCACGTGGCAGTCCTGCTTTTTCCATACAGCAGTGTTCCAGAAATTCAGTTTTATTCCAGCCCAGTTCAGTAGCGACTTCCGGCAGATAAGTCCCCCCCCGATTGCCCTGCCGAATCCAGATGCCATGTTTGCCGATTTCAATTTCGTCAATACTTTCTATTTTCTTTAATGGCGAAAGAATCGAAATTTTAATATCGATTTCTTTCATTTCCTCGGCCGTGATCGGATCATAGTAAAAGCGGGGATCCTGTGTCGCAGCAGCAACCGCCATCTGCTGCACAATTTCACAGAGCGGATAATCCTGCGCGAAATGTCCGATGCAACCACGGAGCTGACCGTGGTTGGTCAGCGTGACAAAAACACCCCGTTTGTACAACAGATTTTTTTCGTCTGCAGAGATTTTGGAGACCGGCTTCCGGTCCAGAGCCTGAAGGATGCTTTCTCTCGCAATTTGGAACAGTTTATTCTTCTCCTCATCAGTGAATTTAATTTCGTCCAAAGTGGCATCTCCTATTTTATCACTCTTATT
>Ga0315542_1001524_pt1 | contig 14437 bp, 8 predicted proteins | sample SalMarSW160120MG_FD_202541 | JGI IMG/M metagenome (GOLD analysis project Ga0315542, IMG submission 202541) | Salt marsh sediment microbial communities from the Plum Island Ecosystem LTER, Massachusetts, United States - Salt Marsh Sediment SW1601-20 ...
ACATTAATAGGAATTGACGTGCGAATCTACCAAGATCAATACCGTAATATAATCAAAGATCTCAAAAAAGATTCGAATATCTCTACTAAATTTTTGTGCTTGAAATATCTCGATTTAGACTCTGAAATAAGAGATAAGGATTTGGATTTTCTACTTCAGAATCAGAAAGATGACGGTGGTTTCAGTTTAGAAAAAGGAGACAGCCAGATTGATGAAACTTTCTGGGCTGTAAATGTTTTAGAAGCATATTCTTGGTTATTGGATTATAATCCAGTTGGAATTTATTCATTTATAAATAAGAAGTTACAAGATATATTGGTAGATAATGTCACAAACTTAAGTAAATACCTTCCCCAAATTTCTAAATTAATTATCATCTTATGCGTGATCTGGAAGAAATTTATTGAACACATTGAAAGATTACTATTTAATCAATTAGAAAGACAGGAATATATTGATGTTAAGCAACTTGAAAATTCATTTGGTTTAGTTCATGGAATTGATGAAATAATTTTATATCTGAACCTTAGTTATACTTTTAACCTAAAAATAATCAATAATGATACTGAATTTCAAATTTTCCTCTCCAGATTGGGAGAAAGAGAAAAATTATACATGAGAGAATTCTATAAACAAATTCACGATAATAGTATAGTATCTTTATCAGATATATACAAAAAGATGAAGAGAAAAAATGAAAGCCTCAAACTACGAGAAGATATAATTCCAATTATCAATAATTTAATTGATAAAAATTTCTTCAAAGGAAATATTAGAACAAAAAGAGGATTTACGTTAAAAACAAAGTATTATTTTTACTTAGATTTCATCCTTGAAAAGATTATAATTTCAGATACTTTAATCAATACTGAGAAAATTTATGAAGAAAAACTAAAGTTAGAGGACATTAAAAATGATATCTTTAACATGACATTAGAATTAAATATCACTATAAAGAATATAAAGGAGGAAATCGAATCTTACCTGCTAATTGATGAAATAAACTATGCCCGTCAGCGTTTAAAGTATTTAATAAGAGATAGCTTGATGGAAGCTGACTTTTTAAATGAAAATATAGAGAATTCATTTAATGAAAATCTTACATACATAAATCTTCAAGCTTCACTTAATAATGAAATTTCAACTTGGAACAAGTTATACTCTGCCTTACAAAGAAGATTAGCTGAGACTGAGAATTACTTGCTAGAAAGAATCAATGCTAAAGAAGAATTAAGAAACTTTCATTTGATTTTGGATGAATTAGAGTCTAAGATTATTGAATTGGAAGAGAATGTAAAAAAGAAATTGAGTTCTTTCGGAAATGATATAATTAAATTATTCGAATCTAGCTATGATGACTCCAAATTTGATTTGATAACAAGCAATTTGATGAAAATTTCCCAAAAAATCAATACCTATGATCAGACAATATATAAAGTATCCCAGCAAATTACATCTAAAGATAAAAAAATAACTAAGAAACACAAGGCAGTTATTGATAATTGGTTAAAAATCAAATCGAATTTTGATTCCTCTTTTAGTTACTACGCATCAGGTTTCCAATTCTTTAATGAATCTAGAGAAAAAATAGTTCTGATAAGTCAAAATACTAAAAATGAAATAAATGATATTAGAGATAATACTGAGACATTAATTAATGATAATAAGTTTAAACAAGCCTCAGAAGCAATTAAAATGCTATCTGATCAACTTTTTGAAAAAGAAAGAAAGGAAATTCAGGAGTTAAATACGATTATAAAAAAGGAGATTAAGAATCGTCAAAAATTAATCTCTTTATATCGTCATTTAGAAGATATGATTGAAAAAGTTGATGAAGATCTGCTTGAAATGATTGCGCAGGAACGGCAGTCTTTACAAGAAAATGTTGTTGAAGAGAGAAATCGGGTTAAGATAGAGGACCTTGACAAGTTTATCTCAAAAAATGTTCAATCATTTAAAAATAGAATATCAGAATTTGATATCACATTAATTCAGGCAAAGAAAAAGAGTATAGATGAAGTAACAAGCGAAATTGAAAAAATGATTAACGATTTTGAAATTGTTGATAAGAAGTTTTCGAAGAAAGTCAAAAATCTTGAAAATATAATTGATGGATTTGATGATAGTTCGATAAATATCATCCAATGGGCAAAATTTAAAGAATCATATCTGAATGATATAAAAGAATTACGAGAAAAGAGTATAAATCAAATCATAGCAGATGAAATTTCAGTTCTAACAAACGAGACTAAAAGTGATAAAATTAGTATAAAAGAGTTATCTGACCGAATAGATTTAAAATGTAAATACATAATCCCCAGAATCAGAGATTTAATAGAAGTTTCTAAATTACAAGCGGAATTGATTGAGGGAGAGAAACAAATTATCGTTTTTACAGAAAATTATTATAAATTCAAAGAATTAAGAAATTTTGTTGAAAAGAAACTGCTAAAAAATGTTCAAGAATCAATTGGGAAATTTCTTGCACTCCACGATTCTTGTATTAAAAAAAGAACTTTAAGAACAAATTTACTTGAAATTCAAAATAGAATTTCCGACTTTTCTGGATTTGATAATAGATTAATGGAAGATTTTAAGAGAAGAGTCGAACATCTTTCAATAGATTCAGAAAGACTTGAAATTAAAGAGTTACAGCATCAACTCAGCAATACACTCAAAATAAATAAAGTTGCTGTAAAAGAAATAGAAGCAAATTTATATTTATTCTTAGAATTAGTCAATTTTATAGATAACGAATTTGATGCCCTTGAGATCTCATTAAAGAAATCATTGCAAAAATTCCTAGAGGATTCAAGTAAAACAAACTCTTATCAGAAATTATTTGAGTCATTCAAGACAAGGAAAGAAAGAGTTGAGCATCTCATAGCAAATACTCAAGAGAAAATAGAAGAAGAACTTAGAATTAGATTTAATAAAACGAATGAAATTCAAAAATTTGAAACTGAGATAAGAGAATACTATGTAAAGAAAAAACAAGATTTTAATAAAATTTATGAAAAATTAGTAAAGCAAATAGATCTTAGGATAGATACATTAAAGTTTGAAACTTATCGTTCTGAATTATTGGAAAGGATAAACAAAGAAAAAGTTCATTTAAGTCAACTATTAGGAACTCTACAATCACGAGTAGAAGATTATATCGAAACGGAACAATTCAAGAAAGCATTTGTAAAAATAAAAAAAAGAGAAAAAGACATTGAAGTTGCAATTAAAGAATCAAATAAAAAGATAAATTATAGTATACGAGAGTTTAACAAATTTTCAAACAATTTTGAAACTAAAAATAAGCATCTAATAAAGAATTTCGAATTATTTATTAAAGAATTCAAAGAGATTGTTATTGAGAAAGTAAAATCTTCTGAAGAGCAAATTCTTCAAGCATATGTTCAAATGGCAATTAAAGCAATTGCATTCAAAATGTTAACGGTAAGTTTTCTACAAAGTGAATTAAAAATTAAGAAACAAAAAATACAAAAATACTTGATTTCCTTGATTAGCTCAGGAAAACTTAAAGGAGTATACGATCCTCGATTAGGGATCTATTACGAAGATCCAAAGGCTTTAGAACAACTTAATGAAGAAGAATTAGAAGTCATGAATAAGATGAATTTTAGGCTTCAGAGGATTATGAGTCGCATGAAAATTTTTGTTGGACAGTATGGGAGAATTTTAAGCTTTTTCGCTTCATTGTTTGCCATTTCTTATTATATTTTTATGATGACAGGTCAAAATCCGTCCATCTTTATAATTGCTCTTATAATAGCATTTATACTACTCACTTATCTTCTATTTAAAAAGAAAAAGGAAGAAAAAATTTCATAATTTTTCTTTATTCACAATCCATTAAGAAAACTACATCTTCTTTATCTTTTTTAAGATACCCAAGGTTGCATGCGTGATTAAAATGAACATAAAATTTTCGCTCAGTAATATCTTCTTCACAAGCGAGTTTTTCAAAGCTGGAAAACTTCAACCGACCATTATTATTATAAAATTTCGCAATTTTAACGAGTTGTCTTAAATTATTATTTAAATATTGTTTTGGTCGTTTGCCAGGTGATTTTATTTTTTTCGATGTTTTATTGAGCGATTTTTTTAATTTTTTCTTGTTTAATTTTACAAGATCACTATAAAACGTGACTCCATACTCCTTGAATTTCTGATAAGTCTCACTCTTAGCAAATTCATCGATTTCATCTAATATCTTTTCAATTGTATTATCTATAAGAATTTGTTTTTCTCTTTTCCTTCTTGCTTGAAAATTTCTAATCGTAAACATTCGAGGATCTTCTTTTAACAAGTCTGAAGTGTCGATTGGAGATCTCTTTATTGTCTTATTCAATTCTAATTCATCTGGAGAACTTAAGACATAACTCATCGTGGTTTCTTTTCTTTGAGCAACTCTTTGAAAGGGAATATCAACAGTACTTTTCGTTAATAAGATGTAACATCTTCCAGGAGAGTGCCTTCCGGTTCTCCCTCTTCTTTGGATTAGACGAATTTCTGAGGGAACTGGTTCATAAAAGATTACAGCATCGACATTAGGTATATCTAGCCCCTCTTCTGCGACACTGGTAGCAATTAAAATGTTAATTTGTCCATTTCTAAATTGATCGATTAAGGCAATTTGTTTTTGTTGTGGGTATCCGAAATCATCGATTTTTGAGGATTGCCCGATAAATTTTTCAATAATGCACTCATTTGAAAATTCTTCATTTAGAATTTTCTTTAATTCTTCGGCCATTTCCCTGTATTGTGTAAAGACTAAAATTTTTTTATTCTGGTACTCTTCAATCTCATCCTTGAGTATTGTAAGTAGTTTATCTACTTTTGGATGACTTCGGATTGACTCATTATTGGAACATAAATTGGTCATGATATATTTATTTTGATCAGAATTGACTATTCGTTTAGCTGAAAGAATGTCTTGTTCTGATTTCCACTTCAATCTTTCTAAAAATGAGAGAAAAAGGGAGATATTTTGGGTTTCTAAGAGATCCTTTCCATGGAGAATAGAAATGCAACTCGAGCAATAAGAGAATATAGTTTGTATATTAAGATTTTTTTCTTTTACGATATCATATATCCTTGGAGATGGATAGTAGAGCATTTCTTCAAACTCTTCTTCATTGATTCCAAAATAATCTCCATTCTCGTACTTAATCGAGATTGTAAGGTCTCTAGATAATCCCAGAAAATCCATCTTTGAATAATAAGGTTTATTCGGGGGGATGAGTTTTGATTCAAGGAAAAATTTGAGATATTTCTCGAATAAGTTATACCAAACTGCACTTATTTCTAAATACTTAATGGGTAGATCTACATATTCCATTAACGTGTCAATATCATACATGTATTTTGCTACGTCATTATCATGATATGATTTAAAAACGATATTTTCAACATATAAGTTATTACATAATAATTGAATATTCAAAAGATCTTTTCCCGGAGAAGCTGTTAGCCCCAAAATTTGAGGATCCGTGCAGCTATCCATGTATTCATCTGCAAGAAACGTATACGCATAATTTCCCTTAGTTTTATGAGCTTCATCAAAAACCATGAGGGATACATGGTTTAAGAAATATCTTCCTCTCTCTACATCGTTTTTTATTACTTGAGGTGTCGAGATTATAATTTTTGATTTTATAAACAGATCTATCCTTTTTTGGGGTGCCACTCTCCCAGTAAATTGTACGATCTTATCTTCTTCGATATCAAGAAATTCAATACAAGAATTGTAATGCTGCCATATTAATGGTCGTGTTGGAGCGAGAATTATAATCTTAGATTCGGCATATTTTTGGAGATTTTTCACGATCAATAATATTGCAATGATTGTTTTTCCTAAACCCGTTGGTAAAACTACTAAAGAATTTTGATTATTACACTTCTTTAAAATATTGTATTGATACTGTCTAAAATATACTCGATTTTTCTTTAAGAATTGATCGTTGAAATATTCCAAATTGCCGGGTTTCATATATAGTTAAAAGATATTATTTAATTTTTAAAAGAAAGAACTCTGAAAGATTTTTAGTATCTAAATATTTAAAATCAATTATTAAAAACCTAACAACTTAGAAAAAAAAAGTGATAAACTTAAAGTAAATTTATCACCAGATATTAAATCAAAAAATATGAAATAAATTGGTAATGCATCCAATATATTGACAGATATTTATCTGATTTAAGTGTTAAGCTTTATAAAAGTAAGAAAAGATGAAAATATGATTATATAATATTTGTATTTAAAATTTCGGCAGCCATTCTTTTTCTGCTTCAAATAAATCATCAACCATATCCCGAACTTCCCGGGGAGAACAAATACTTGCAGTGTTTGGATCCAATAAGACGGCATGGTAAACTTTTTCGCGATTTAATTCGAGAACGCCTTCTACCGCAGCTTTTTGAACCATTATATTAGACATGCAAAGTGCTTGACAGATTGTTGGCAGTTCAATTCCACCTTGAGGATGGATTCCGTGATGATCTACAAATATTGGAACCTCAACGCAACAATTTTCCGGTAAATTGGTGATGAAGGCACTTTGTTTATTAACTATATTACCATTGAACCGAAATGGGTTATTAGTTTCAATAGCATTAATGATGTGAGAAGAATATTCATCCGAAGCTTCACTTTTCAACTTTAGTTTGTTCCTATTCAGTATGCGGTGTAAACGTTTTTCAACTCTCTCAGCTTCTAATGTATCGAATCGCAACACTTCTCCGTGCAGAAGACTATTATGAAAAGTATCCGAACCTTTAAATTTATCAAGTAATTCAGCTCTCTTTCGATAGTAGGGTAAATACTCACTTAAATGTCCAGATGATTCTGTCATAAAATAACCCGTAGCTTCCATCATATCCCAACGAAGTTTTTCAGGACCCATTATTTCTGGATTCTCTTTTAATTTCTCAAATAGCAAGGGATAGGCATTTTTCCATACTTTATTAAGATCATCACGTTCTTTATACCATAGTTGTAAAAACCACGCCATGTGATTTATACCAGCACATAAAAAGCTATAATCACGTGGTTTAACACCAATCCAATTTCGTAATAATGCTGCAGTAGCTTGAACACCATGGCAAAGGCCTATGGTAGAATCTGGTGAAAGGGAATTGCAATACCACGTGTTCATGGCCATCGGGTTCGCGTAGTTAAGAAACACCGGTTTGGATGTATCCTTTTCAGGTAGATATCCCACTTCTTCGATAAATTCGATTATTTTTTTAAGAGCAGTAGATTGTCGTAAAAAACGAAATACACCTCCAGGTCCAAGCGTGTCTCCAACACATTGAGTTACCCCATATTTATAGGGAATTTCAATGTCGTATTTGAATGCATCCAACCCTCCAACATGTATCGAACTAATTACATACTTTGCATCTGTTATGCTCTTTTTGAGATCTGTCGTTTTTTCAAATGAGACGCCTTCTAATTTCTCTGGATTTAATTCTTTATACTTAAGCATCATTCTATACATTAAATCCAAGCGATTGCGGTCAATATCTTCCAAGCATATAATAGAATCTTCTCTTAACGCAGGATGGGTTAAAATGTCAGTTAATATATTTTCCCCAAACACAACACTTCCCGCACCAATCATTGTAATTTTCAAATATATCCCTCTTACATTCTTTAGTGAATTCTAAGAAGCAGAATTATAGAAATTAATTATAGTTTATTGATAGGAAAAAATTTTATCACTTTCTCACTTTCTTCTCGCCTAATGACTCCTTGATCCTCGAACATTTTTAACGTTAAACAGACCCAGCCACGAGCGATCTCTTTCAACATTCCATTTTCATGAGTATAAAGTTCATCGATAATCTCATCGGGAGAAACTCCTGCATTGGAATGATTCCTCACTATTTCCATTACTTGTTCACTCCTCGATTCTCGATGATCTAAAACCTGCTTTATTCTCTCTTTTGGATTTGTTATCACATCTCCATGAGCTGGCAATATCAAATTCAAATTTGGCAGCTTTTGAATGTAGTTAATGGTATTCATGTAATCATCTATATCACTATTTGGAGGACCAAGCCAAGTAGTTATTGACTTAAGTATATTATCCCCTCCTAATAATATTCCCTTATCTTCATTATAAAGGGAAATGTGATCGATAGCATGCCCTGTAGAAGGAAATATCTTCCAGATTTCACCGTTGATGGAAATTTCTGTATCATCATCTATAATTTCATCAGCATCATCAATATAAGCTAAACCATAGATGCGTTTATAGAGAAAACGAGTAAAAATATTTCCAATAAAGTCCCTTATCTTACTTCTTAAACTTTTTTTTACGAGCAGATAATCGGAATAGCTATCAGCTTTAAATGAGTTCATGAAACTCTTTTTGTCACTTATTATACTTGCCGTTTTTTTTGTTAATACTACTCTTACACCCAATTCTTCTCTTATTTTCTTAAGACCCGAGAAATGATCAGGATGAGAGTGACTCGGAATAATTCGTGTTAGATTTAATTCATGTCCTTGACTTTCATACAGTGATTTAATCTTATGGAATTCATCCTTAAAATGTTTGATAGCGCGTCGATTTCCAAATCCTGCATCAAATATCAGACCGTCTTCTCCAGCGAATATGTAAATATTTATTGAAGGTTTTATATTACCAAAAGAACCCTTTTCATTTATAAGAAATATTCCAGGGTATACCTCTTTCATTATCCTTCATCTAAATATTTACTTTTACTATATATTAATCTCAAGTTTTTCTTGTTTCTTCTTTTCGATTTTATGTGCTTTTCTTAACACAAAATACCCAATTATTGAACCTACAATAAATGGAATCAAGATTTGAAGCCAAAAAAGTTCAATAGGTAATAAATAAGTGGGTGGTTCATGTTGAGGATTGGATGGAAGCGTTCTTAAATAATAAGAGGTCGCTGCAGTTATCCATGTATATGACCAAGCAATGAAAGTTGCAATTCCTAACCATTTCCCCTTTCTATAAACAGAGGGTTTTTTGAAATAGGAAATATACGTCTTCCAAACGATCACGACGATTACAGCAAAGCTGGGCCACGTGTGTATGTTATAACTAGGACTTGTGGCTTCAAAAGGAGGATTATTGAAGAAAATACCTCCAAAAAATCCGACCATACCTGCGAACAATCCTAAAAAATAAAGCGTAGTAGCAAAACTACCGAATGCTCTGTGAGCCCGAAATAAAATATCATTTGTTTTAAGAGTAGCCGTCCTTTTCCGATAATACGCGGCATATATGCCACTATAGGATTGAACTGTCGCACATAAGCACCCTAACATGGTTATAATGGTATTAAATTCAGCAACACTATAAGTTAGTCCAGCCAATTTCATTCATCACTTAATTTGAGAATTTTTTATTTATTTTGATATTTCTTAAAATTAAAATTTATGGTTAATAATCTACAAATTTCATATTCATAAATACGAATTTGATGTCTTCTTTGGTGACTTTCTTTCTCTTAGGGGGTCCTAAAATTTTTAAGTTACATCAAATGTCCTCTTTAGTGACTTTCTTTCTCTAAACCAGGCTGAGTTTTTTACAATTTTGTGAAACCTAAATTATAGTACATATTTCGATTGTAGAAGCAGATAGTGTTGAAACAATCATGAATAGAGACTTGGAGAACCAGAGATTCTTAATAAATTTTAGAAAGCGATGCTAAAAATCAATCACGGTGGGTTTTCAATTGGCTAAAAATTTAAGGAATGTGGTAGATATAAATTAAGGTCGTGCAAGTTTTTTATATACTCAATTATTTAATTTAAAAAAAAGAAAAAAATTAAAGTGCAATCTTCTTAAACCTATCTTCACGATATTTAGAAGTATTTGATTGCCAATTGGATGTCTTCTTTGGTGACTTTCTTTCTCTTGGCGTGTTTTGTCAAGTTTAATGCTGTTTTGGTGATTTTTTCAGCTGATTGTCCCATCCAATCAACTAATTCGTCAACAGCATCTCTTGCAACGATAATAGCGCCATTATGTTTCATAAGTCTCCTAATTGGACTCCAACTAATATATTCTGACATTTTTTCATTCCTCCACTTTTAATTTATTAATTAATTTTGATGCTATAATTTATTTATTGAGATTTAGTTACATAGATATATATCTTTTCTATATTTAAAGATTTTGGTATCTCTCCATGATTTCAGAGGATAAAATGGGAAAAAAATTTACGACAAAATTCGGATCTAGGTAAATGATCAATCTGGTGCATCTTACATAAATTTTACCAAAACATTCATTTGGAGAAAAATTAATTCCAAATCCGTTATAGGTATACAATAGAGCATTATATTAGAGCAAATTGTCGCATTTTTAAGAGAAAAAGCAATTTTTGTTAAATACAGAATTGTTGAAATTCATAATTATGCACCAAATCAATGATGTGATTTTTTGTAAAAAAGTCAAAAAAAAGATGAAAAATTTTATGATCCGTTAGTTTAATAGAATTATGAAAAAGCAACCAAACTTTATATTCATTCTAATTGACGATCTTGGATGGATGGATTTAAGTTGTTATGGAAGTTCATTTTATGAAACGCCGAATTTAGATAAATTAGCTTCAGAAGGGATGAGATTTACTAACGCGTATGCTGCTTGTCCAGTATGTTCTCCTACGAGAGCTAGCATCCTTACAGGCAAGTATCCAGCTACTTTGGGGTTAACACAATTCATAGGGGGAGATACAGAGGGGAAACTCATTGAACCATCCTATGTTGATCATCTTTCATTGGATGAAAAAAGTTTGGCATCGGTTTTGAAAGAAAATGGATACTCTACGTGGCATGTAGGGAAGTGGCATTTAGGGGGAGAAGAATATTATCCAGAAAAGCATGGGTTTTCAGTAAATATTGGAGGTTGCGAATGGGGGCTGCCGTTTTACGGTTATTTCTCACCGTGGCGAATTCCAACCCTTAAGGAAGTCCCTGAAAAAAGAAAGTACCTTACAGATCATCTTACAGATGAAGCAATTAAGTTGATCCTAAACAGCGATGATAAACCATTTTATCTTAACTTATGGTATTATAGCGTTCACGTTCCAATTCAAGCGAAAAGAGAGCATGTTAAATACTTTAGAAAGAAGGCGTTAAAAATGGGACTTAAGGAAGTGAATCCTTTTGAAATTGGTGAGAAGTTTCCATGCACTCATAAGAAAGATTACTTAGTTAAAAGGCGAGTGATCCAGTCAGATCCAAAGTATGCAGCAATGATATTCTCAATTGATGAGAATATTGGGCGATTGATAAAAGCTGTTGAAAGTGTTGGAAAAAAGGATGAAACAATTATCATATTTTATTCTGATAATGGAGGTCTATCTACCGCAGAAGGATCTCCAACATGTAATGCTCCGTTATCGGAAGGTAAGGGGTGGATGTTTGAAGGGGGAACAAGAGTGCCATTGATTATTGTTTGGCCCCAAAAAGTTAAACCTGGATTGGTATCAAATACTCCTATTACGAGTCCGGATTTTTATCCAACGATTTTAGACTTGGCGGACATATCTCTGATTCCTGAACAACATTGTGATGGAGTAAGTTTCTTTTCCATACTCGAAGCTAAAGAAAATTTTAAGAGAGGTTCAATTTATTGGCATTTTCCTCATTATGGAAATCAAGGGGGTACTCCAGGGTCATCAATTATAATCGATGATTATAAATTAATTAAATTTTACGAGGATGGCCATTTAGAACTTTATAATCTAAAAGAAGATATTAGCGAAAAAAACAATATTGCACTTAAGGAACCAGAAAGAGCAAATCTATTGAACAGGACATTAAATGAGTGGTTGATTAAAGTTAATGCCCGATTTCCCATTAATAAACAAGACGTAACTTGAACCTGAGTGAACATGCTTATTATAAACCTAACTAAGATATTCATAATCTTAACGATTATCTTTGTTTAAAGAAAATAAAAAAAGAAAAATGAGATTAGAATTAAATCTCATCAAGATTTTTTTGTTTTTTAAGATGAAAGAGATAAACCACTAAACCTATAATAAATACACCTATGTCCATTGATAATGCTCCAACCCAGGTGCTATATACACCCATTCCAATATTAACTGCATCATCAAAAAGGAGTGGCGTTCCAATCGAATTTGGATTGATAACAGTCATTGGCCATCCAATTAGATCCAATATCCAGTGACTAAATACGAGAAGTCCAAATATTAAAGAGACTTTCAATCCCCCCAAGCCCCATACCATCACGTTATTCTCCTTTTTAGATTCTAAAGATTTTATCGAGATGTAAGTTATTGACATTGTAAGGCCTGTCCATACCAAAGCCATAAAAAGACCATGAGAAGACCATAAAGGAGCTAAAATGAATACAAAAGATAATAGGTCAAGAAACATGGCACCGATTAGTAATACCCAGAGTGGTATATGGGGTGTGAACCGCTTGGTCATAAGCGCTATTCCAAAATGAGCTAAAGCTGGCATATAGAATTGATATGAAAAAATGATTATATAAAAATTCTATAGTCCAATATTTTTGTATAATCAATATAAACTAAGAATTGATATTGTTTACAACTCGTAAAAAATAATGGTTCAAGTAATGAAAAAAGTATTAATGATTAGGTCATAAAAGAAAATCCGTCCCATTTATTCCTTTTTTAACTTAATTCGTAGCCAAATTGGTAAATTAGCCAAGATGATTTTTTCAATTGTGTAGTTTGATTGAAACGATGAACTTTCAATGATAGTAAATAATCATGCCCAGACAATTTGTGGAGTATTACAGTTATCACAACTAATTGATTCTCCCCTTTTTGGAAAGTAAGGTAGAACTGCTCCACAATTCTTACATTCCAAGTTAAAAACTTGGGTAGGTGATTCAATTAACTTTCTAAAGATAAGAAGGACTATATACTCGTTAACTAGTTTTGTCAAAACTGATATAATGATATGTGGATTATTACATACGGCGAACCATTCAATCTTATTCTTGGTAATTTGAGCAACTACTAAAACATCTAATCCTGACACTAAATCCATCCCAAAATACCATGCTATTCGACTCTTTTCGATTTTGGTAATTAATTGATAATTTTGATCTTCCATGACTTTCTGGAGTAAGCGAAAAAAGAGGTCTTGATCGAATTTTTCGTTATTCGCGATTCCAATACTTCGTATTGCACGCTTATTTTGAGGATTTTCACTAAATGCTTTTATCTGAGAAGTGGGGAGTATTTTTCGTTCAAGTGTGATTGGATTAAATATCGCTAAAATGGGTTTTGAGTCCAGAGCTCGTACATAATCTTGGCTGTTTACGAAAGTGAGAAAAGACCTAATTTCTCCCTCAGCGTCTAAGTAAAGAGGTATTAAAAAGAAACTATACTGAATTTGTGAATTTGCTTCTATTTTATTAGCTTGAATTTTAATTTGTTTTACTCCGTCTTCCATCTGTTCCAATTGCTTACCACATTCTGGTGGGTGACACCTTATTAAATCTACAAATTCGGGAAAACGTATCTTAAGTTTAGCTTCCAAAATGGGAGCTTTACTTTGGTTGGCAATTAATAGAGTGTAGCGATAGGAACTTCCAAAAGGCTTAAATTCGTGGATGATTTTAATTTTATCTTCTTGATCAACATGCTCCAGAGAAATGGATTCTTGCTCAATGACTTTAGAGCTTTTTTCCTCATTGAATACCACTAAACCCTTGAGGTTTGCATCATTAGACTGTTTTCTTTCGCTGTTCATGTTGTATTTAATATGTTTAAATTAGATACGATATATCGTCGGTATATTAAAAAAGATTCTTATACTTTTTAATCTTTTTTTACCTCATGGTTTTTTTATAAGTGATTCATAAATATACATGAGTGAAGCATGCAATTTGGTAAAGAATTAAATGTCCTTTTTGAAAGTGATACAATAAAACCCACGTTTACTCGTGCTCATGTATTTCTCTCATTATTAGTTTTTGATGCGAATCCTAAAGGTATAGGACGTTATAGATTAAAAGAAGAGTTGCTTATTGGATCCGGCACTGCTAGATCATTAATTGAAAAGCTAAAAAATAAGGTTAGATTTATAGAGGTAATGGGTGATGATGGATCTATATCAAATAGAAGACGTGGGCACGTTCTTACTAAAAAGGGTAAGTTATTTCTCAATGAATTTAAACAAAAGATACCATTATTATCTTTAGGGGATTTGGGCATCTTAAAAGAGATCATAATTGAATCGGAAAAAAATGTTGCTACTATTTGTTTGGTAAAAGATGCTTCTGATAAAATGAAATATGGTGTGGAACAAAGAGATGCTGCAATCATGGCTTCTGGGTCTGGCGCTACATGTTTGCAATTTGATGGGGAAGACTTAAATTTCCCGCTAGCTTCTTCAGGCAGAAACATCGATGAAAAAGATTCTGTG
>Ga0315542_1001525_pt1 | contig 14436 bp, 17 predicted proteins | sample SalMarSW160120MG_FD_202541 | JGI IMG/M metagenome (GOLD analysis project Ga0315542, IMG submission 202541) | Salt marsh sediment microbial communities from the Plum Island Ecosystem LTER, Massachusetts, United States - Salt Marsh Sediment SW1601-20 ...
AGAAGACCCTTACCTCCGCGACGGCGACCCGCGTATTCGAGTGACGCGACGACCGTGAACAAGGTCATCAATGATGGGAAGAAGACGGCGAAGGTCAGGACCGCATGGATTGCTTTCCACGTCTGGGCGATGCCGGGGTCGACGAACTGGTGGTGGAAGCCGACGGGCACCGAGAGGAGCAGGAAGAGCCAGAAGGCGAGGCGCGCCAACGAGTCACTGAACAGCTTCCCGCCGGCCTGCTTGGGCAGCATGCCGTACCAGGACAGGTAGGCGGGCAGCAGCCAGAAGTAGACGAGCGGATGGCCAGTGAACCAGAAGTAGGTGCGGGCGAGCTCCGGATCGAAGCCGGAGGTGAGGCCGAGCGTCGCTGGAAGGAGCATCGTGAGAATCTCGGCGGCCACGCCCAGAGTGGCGAACTGCCAGAGGACCATCGTGATCAGGCCGGCGAATGTGATGAACGGTGTGCGAACTCCCGGGTTTTCCTTGCGCCAGGCGTAGTAGGTGAAGTACATGCCCCATCCTTCGACCCAGCTTCCGACGACGACCAGTGTCAAGCCCAGATAGAACGTCCACGTGGCTTGGAGCGGGGCGTAGAAGGTGTAGAGGACCGTCGCCTGGTTCAACAGGATCGGCACTGCTGCCGTGAGGAGCCCCACGACCATCATCCAGAATCCGACCTTGTTCAAGGTGGGGTACTTGAGTGGCCGTTCGAGGCCTTTGATGGTGGTCAAGGTGAGGAACCCGGTGATGAAGAACGTCGTCCAGATCAAGGCGTTCAACACGCCGTGCAAGGTGAGACCCTGGTAGTAGGACTGGAGTACCGGCTGGAGATAGCTGTAGAGGTCGACGCCTGCATGTTCGAACGCTTGCAGCGGACCGAACAGCGTTCCGATGGCAAGCGCGGTGATCGCGACCCACAAGTGCAGGCCGATGAACCGTTTTTCGGTTCGGGTCATCTCATAGGTCGATGCGAACATGGTCTCCCTCCCGCCGCGCGACTGGTCGTTCTCACTGCTCGACGGTCAGGCTGCCGTACATCGCGGCATGGCCGGCGCCACAGAACTCGGTGCAGAGGTAGTCGTACGTTCCCGGCTTGTCGAAAACTGCGGTGAGCTTCGACACCTGGCCCGGCACCACCATCATGTTGATGTTCGTCCCTTGCAGCTTGAATCCGTGCTGCACATCGACGGACGTCACGTAGAAGGTGACCTTCGATCCCTTCGGAATGGTGATCTCCCTCGGATCGAACGACCAGGCCCTCGCGATGATGTATGCCTCGTAGGTGCCTGGCGAGATCTCGCGGATACCGGGATCGGCGAATGGTCCGCTCTCGGTCACGGTCTGCGGATTCACCCGTTCGTAGTCGCCAGGGACCTGGAACCCAAGTGCAAAGCCGGCGATGAAAACGAAGGCTGCAAACACGACGAGCGTGATGATGCCGATACGCATCCAATTTCTCTCGTAGCGATCGATGTGCATGTGATCGCTCACGACGTCACCCCCCGAGTCCACATGATCAGGTAGATGGACCCCCACAGGAGGATGAGCATCACGATGAAGATGGTCGCGATAACCACGGTTCCTCTCGGGTGGAACTCGTCGCGTTCGGTCTCTTTGTCGGTCACTGAAACTCCCCTCCCGGCCGACGGACCAGACGTTCTGAGATTAGAGAGTGAGCAGGTGCCGGTGCAAGGAGTGGACTGAATGAAAGCCGGTAGGGCCGCGCACTATGATGCGACGAGCCGATGGCAGGGAGGGACTGAATGAGTCGCCGGATGTTCGCATCCGCCGCGCTGATGGTGTTCGCGTTGCTGTGTCTTCCCGCGCTGCCCGCCGGGGCCCAAACGGATACGACGGTCGAGGGAACCACGGATACGACGGTGCCGGCGAGTGGGAACAGCGCGCAAGTCGATGAAGGTCGGACGATCTTCGAAGACAACTGTGTTCCGTGTCATGGTGAGGATCTCTCCGGTGGTGTCGGGCTGCCTCTGAACGCCGGTTCGGCGGCGGCGACCATGACCGACCTGGCTCTCACCGAGATCATCACCAACGGTGTCCAGGGCACGGCGATGCCCGCTTGGGGCTCGACCTCTGCGCCGACACAACTGTCTGACGCACAGATTGCCGCTGTGCTTTCGTACATCAGGGCATATGAGGCCGGAACGTACGTGCCTCCGTCGTCGGGCGCGACGCAAGAGGAATCGACGACCCACTTCCCCTGGGGCATGGTGTTCATTCTGAGTGCCGCAGTGCTGCTGTCCGCCGGAGGGATCGTCATGCTCGTCAATCCAGGACAGGGGACGTACACATGGAAGCAGGCGTACGCCCGCGGCTTCGTCATCTTCTTCTACTTCTTCCTGCTGACGGTGTGGATACCGTCGACGATGTTCAGTGAGGCGCCGATCAACGGGGCGCCCGCACTCGTTCAGGATCTCGTGGTGTCAGGCGAGTGGTTCACGATGTTCGCGGTCGGGGTCGTCGGGCTCCACTTTCTCCAGAAGGCGCGGCGCGTATGACGATCGGCCCGCTTCAGTTCTACGACGAGAACATCCCTTGTCTTGCAGCTTGTCCCGTTCACACCAACGCCGGCGCGTACGTTGCGGCGATCGCCGACGGAGAAGATGAGTTCGCGTACTTGACGGCAAGGCTGCCCAACCCGTTCGCATCGGTCTGTGGCCGAGTCTGCGCGGCTCCGTGTGAGGATGCATGCCGTCGAGGAGAGATCGATCGACCGATCGCAATCCGGGCGCTGAAGCGATTCGTGACCGAGAAGTACGGAGTCGAGGCGGGCAGCGACAAGTACAAAGAAGTGGCCGGGCCACCCCAAGAGGAGCGGCCGCAGAGTATCGGTATCGTCGGTGCAGGTCCCTCGGGACTGTCGGCTGCCCATGACCTGCGCCGGCTCGGCTACAAGGTCACGGTGTACGAAGCTGCCGGCCGGCTCGGCGGGATGATGGTGCTCGGCATTCCCGAGTATCGATTGGACCGTGATCTGCTCGACGCGGAGATTCAGTCCATCATCGACTTGGGCGTCGAGGTGAAGCTCAACACGAGACTTGGGACCGACGTTTCGCTCGAGGAGCTGAGGGAACGACATGACGCGTTGTTCCTCGCGTTCGGTGCGTTCCTGGGCCGCGGCCTGAACATCCCCGGCGGCGATGCTGACGGGGTCCTCAAGGCCGTGGAATTCCTGCTCAACGCAAACCAGGGTTTCGAGGTCGAGGTTGGGGAGCGCGTGATCGTGATTGGCGGCGGCGATGTCGCAATGGACGCGGCTCGTACTGCACTGCGTCGAGATGCCTACGAGGTCAAGGCCGTCGACCAGGAATTCGAACGTGCCGACGCCGAAGCCGCACTCACCGAGGCGCTCGACGTCGCGAGGACGGCCGCGAGGTCGGGAGCGGCCAACGTGACGGTCATCTCATTGGAGTCCGAGCAGGAGATGCCGGCCTCCGAGTTCGAGGTCGAGGAGGCGGTCAAAGAGAACATCACCTTCGTGCATCGTCGGGGTCCGGCGCGTGTGCTCACCGGTTCCGACGGCGAAGTGACGGGCCTCGAGACGATCGGAGTGACGTCCGTGTTCGATGAGAACGGGAGGTTCTCGCCGGTATTCGACGAGCAGGACGTTCAGCAGTTCGAGGCCGACACGATCATCCTCGCCATTGGACAGGCCGTCGACGTGGATGCCTTGGGACCGACGGGGCCGGATGTCTCGCCTCGTAGGACGATTCAGGTCGATCCAGAGACGCTCGAGACCTCGATTCCGATGGTCTGGGCCGGAGGCGACGCAGCCAAGGGGCCTCGGACGCTGATCCTCGGGATCGCCGATGGCCGTATCGCCGCTGCACAGATCCACAAGGCATTCGGTGGCAAGATCAAGGAGCAGGAGAAGGGCCAGATGGTCGAACTCCAGCAGTTCCACCGGATGGACGACATCTACGATCGGATTGGCCGTGTCGACGTGCCGACCATTCCAACGGATCGACGAATCGGACTCTCCGAGGTCGAGACAGGATTCACCGAAGAGATGGCCCGGTGTGAGGCACAGCGGTGCCTGCGGTGTTTTGCCAACATCCTGCTGGACACGGACAAGTGTGTGCTGTGTGCACTGTGCGCCGACGTGTGCCCGATCGACGTCATCTCTCTGGTACCCGCCGAGGAGGTCGGCGTCGGTCCGGAGGGATCGACGGCGCTGATGTTCGACGAACGAGCATGTATCCGTTGCGCGTTGTGTGTGGAACGGTGCCCGACCGACGCGTTGTCCGTGGGGCTCTGGACAGGAGTTGGTGTTCCGAAGCTGGGAGTGACGCTATGAAGGTGATGGATCGGGTGAGGTCGTCCACGATTGGCCGCTCCATTTGGAGGGCACCGGATCGGTCGACCGAGCGGGACCGCGCAGCGGGCCACTGGGCGAGCTTCCTGTTGCACATCTACCCGGTGAAGATGAGCAAACGTGAGGTCGGGTTCCGCTACTCCTGGTACCTGGGCGCTGCGGCCGTCGTGCTGTTTGGTTCGCTCGTTCTCTCGGGCATCTACCTGATGTTCTTCTACGTGCCGTCTACCGCGCAGGCCTACTTCGATATCCAGAACATCCAGTCGGGCATTCCATTCGGCCAGTACGTGCGGAACGTGCATCGGTGGTCCGCGCACCTCATGGTGTTCATCGTTGCTGCTCACATGGCGCGGGTTTTCTACAGGGGCGCATACAAGAAACCGAAGGAGTTCAATTGGGTGATCGGCGTGGTGCTGCTGCTGATCACGTTGCTGCTGTCGTTCACCGGCTACCTGCTGCCGTGGGATCAGCTGGCGTACTGGGCGGTCAATGTCGGGACGTCGATGGCGGCCTACGTTCCGATCATCGGCAACATCGTTCAGAAGGTGTTGCTGGGTGGTCCCGAGGTCGGGGCATCCACCCTCCTGAGGTTCTATGTGCTCCACGTGGCGGTGTTGCCGTCACTCCTGTTGATCATCATCACATTCCATCTGTGGCGCTGGCGCAAGGACTCGATGCTGACCCAGGAGGCGTCGGAGGAGGGAGGAGGTGCCAATGGATGATCGTGAGCCGGTCGTGATCGAGGGTTACCGCGTGCTCGGCGTTGTGCCGGGCATCCCGCCCGGGGGCGAACGCAAGGTACTGCCCGAGGAGGAACCGGTGATGGTGTGGCCTCACCTGTTGGTGCGCCACGCGGTCACTGCACTGGTGATCATGGTGGTGGTCGTCGGTCTCGCTATCGCGTTCAACGCTCCTCTGCGTGAGATCGCCAACCCCAACTTCACGCCCAACCCGGAGAAGGCGCCGTGGTACTTCGCGGCTCTCCAGGAGCTGCTCTCACACTTCCATCCGCTCGTCGCAGGTGTGCTCGTACCGGGTGCCATCGTCATGGGCCTCGCTGCGCTCCCCTACATGGATCGCAACCCGGAGAGGGCGCCGAGATTCCGAAGGGTCGCCGTCGCGACATTCACCATTTTCCTGGTTACGTGGATCATCCTGACGCTGATCGGGTTCATGTTCCGTGGTCCGGACTGGGGATGGGTCTGGCCATGGAAGGAGTGGTACGGAGAGCTATGAGCAAGATCAATCGCAGAGAGCTGCTGTCGAACGCATGGAAGTGGGGCTTCGGCCTCATCGGGGTCGCCGGGCTCGTAACCACTGCCGACATGTTCAAGCCGCTTCCCGTCGCCGGGTTTGGCGGCATCGTCAAAGCCGGGAAGGTCGACGACGTACCCGACACGGACGTGAAGGCCGTGCAGGCGATGCGAGGGTATGTGACCAATATCGAAGGCGAGATCCTGGCCCTCTCATGGAAGTGTCCTCATCTCGGCTGCCGGGTTCCGTGGTGTGAATCGTCAGGGGAGTTCGAATGTCCGTGCCATGGATCCAAATACAACCGCAAGGGGGAGTGGCGTGAGGGGCCGGCTCCTCGCGGGATGGACCGATACCCGGTTTCTGAAGACAACGGCATCGTGGAGGTGGATACGGCTTCGGTGATACCTGGCCCGCCACATGGTCCGGAAACCATCGATGAGCCGTTGCGCGGCCCGAAGTGTGGGGGGAGCGAGAGTGCCTGAGCGAGCACCCGACCCGAAGATGGACGCCGTCACCGGCAAGTGGATGCTGTTTGGTGTTGGAGTGATGGCCGTGCTCCTTCTCGCGTTCGCCGTGTACTTCCCTTTGGAGAACAACAAACGGGCCCTGGCGAAGACAGACCTCGTGGATGCCCGCATCGAGGCGGGCCAGGCGCTGTTCTCCAAGAACTGCGCGGCGTGCCACGGCGCGAACGGCGAGGGCTTGATCGGGCCGGCTCTCAACTCGAAGCAGTTCCTCGGATCGGTGACCGATGACCAGATCGAGTCGATCATCTCGACCGGTGTTCCCGGTAGCCAGATGAGCGCGTACAGCCAGGAGTACTTCGGTCCACTGACCTCCGAGGAAATTGGCTCCCTTGCCGCCTTCCTGCGGTCGTGGGAGGAGAACGCCCCTGACCGGCCCGACTGGCGGGACATGCTGTATCAGTCGTCGACCACCACCACGGCGGGCGGATAGCGCCCGCTCAAGCGACGCTGCTGCGTTTCATCCTATTTTGCACTACGGCCGTAGTGCTAATAGGCTGAGCGTGTCATCGAGTGGGAGGGACATGTCCGGATTCCTCGTCATGCTGCGCGAGGGTGTCGAGGCGGCATTGATCGTTGCGATTCTGTTGGCCTTTCTCGTTCGATCCGACCAGCGCGCCGGCGTCCGTTGGGTGTGGTATGGAACGGCAATGGCGGCACTCGCATCGCTCGTGGCCGGCGTTCTGATCTTTCGAACCATCGGTTCTCTCGAGGGACGCGCCGAGCAGATCTCCGAAGGATCGGTGGCACTTCTGGCCGCGGCGCTTCTGACGTGGATGATCTTCTGGATGGGATCGCATGCCCGGTCGATCAAGACGCAGCTCGAAGGGGAGGCGAACGCAGCGCTGGTGTCAGGAGGCATGTTTGGACTCGCCGCGGTCGCGTTCATCGCCGTTGCGAGAGAGGGACTGGAATCGGCGCTGTTCATGATCTCGGTTGCCGTGGGATCGTCGTCCGAGACGGCACAGTTCGTCGGCGGGCTTCTCGGCCTGGCCGGCGCGTTGACGGTCGGATACCTCGTATATCGGGGCGGGCGGAGGATCGACCTGCGCTTGTTCTTTCGCGTCACGGGAGTCTTGATCGTGGTCGTTGCGGCCGGCCTCGTCGGCAAGGCCGTGCACGAGTTTCAGGAGGCGGGCCTACTGCCCGTGATCATCGAACACGCATGGACGATCGGCTTCCTAGGATCCGGCCAGCTCGGAGCGTTCACGGAAACACTGTTTGGTATCTCTGCAGATCCGTCGGCGATGACCGTTGCCGTCTACTGGATCTACCTCGTGCCGGTGATGGTCGAGTTCCTGCGCCGAACGAGCCGTACCTCGGTGGCCGCCGCTACGTGACGTCGGCCACCCACACGGTCCACGCAAGGTGTGCCGTGAGACGCTCGTACTCGTTCCTCATCGAGCTCTCCGCCATGGCGACGTGGTCAGCGCCAGGATCGTCCGGGTGGGCTTGCGCGTATGTACGTGCGGACTCGATGACGAGTTCGTGATAGCCGCGCCATGCGGACTCGTCGGGAACGATCTGCGTGATGGGTTCGAGGTCAAGCGATCGGAGCGAGTCGACCTGTTCGCCCTCGGTGAGCGATGCCGCCTCCGGCGCGTCACCGAGCGCCACTCGATCTGCCGGGCTCCGAAGCCGAAGATCTCCAATGGCGATTCGCCGACTGGCGCGGGCCGCGAGGGCTGCGGCGGTTCCTTTGAATCCGTCCCAGATCCACGATCCTCCGAGGCAGGTGGTGATGTCCCACGTGTCATCGGGTGTGGCGGCACCATCCCCGAGCCACCACGACAGGCGGGGTGCCCTGGCGATCGCTCGCAACAGGACCCACGGCGACAGGTCGATGCCGGTCCCGTCGATGTCGGCGCGTTCGGCCATTCGAGCGAGCAGTTCGCCGTGACCGCACGCTACGTCCAGCACACGGTCCCCGTCGCGGGGATCGAGTGTGGCCACTACTTCGTCGAGATCGTCGGATGTCAAGGGGTCACAGATCGTGTGGAGGTGGTGGAGGGCCTCGAACGGGTGGAAACGTTCCCAGGCGTCCTCGACGTCCGTTCCTGGAAGCACTGCGATGGTGTCGGGGAGTGGCGGATGGTCCATATGGCGGACCCTATCGGATGATGCCCGGGCCAACGTGGGAATTACTCGACTCGTACTCTGATCAGTGGACGAGCAGTGGGATCTTGAGCTCTCGTTCGTCGAGCCCGCCGTGGTAGCCGACGAGTCTCGAATCCATGCCGGAGGGCAGCAGGACGTAGCCGGGATCGGCGACGAGCATGCCGTCGGGAAGGCGCCCGGCCAGATCGAAATGGCGGGGCTCAGGACCCCACCAGTCGACCATCCGGTCGATCGGCATCCAGCGTCCGGGCACAGATTCGGCGAGGTGCGCCGCCACCGCCGCCGGTCCTTTCACGGCGACGCCTCGCGGATCCCCGAAGTAGGTGAGTTCCGACGGCCGGGGGAGGTGAACCTTCGCCTGCTGTGCGTAGGTGAGCATCCCGTGATCCGCGGTTCCGACCATCACTGCGTGCGTCGGGAGCGCGACGGCGATGCTGCTCCACATCCTGTCGGCGAGCTGCATCGCCTCCGCATACTGGGGCGAATCGATCCCGTTGACGTGAGCGGCGAAGTCGATGTTTGGCACGTACGTGAAGATCAACCGTCCCGGTTCTGAGGCGAGTTGGATGGTGGCGTCGACCAGTTCTTGCGTGCTCCAGATCGGCTCGACCCGACAGCCCCGGTACAGCGCACGTGTGAGGGGGCTCGAAAGAAAGGCACCGGGTTGCACGGTGATGGGCTCGATGGATGAGGTCGCCAATCGCTCCCACAAGTTCGGAGCGGGAAGGATGCCGTTCGTGTCGAACGAGACCGGGGTTCCGTCGACGGTCCACTTGAGCGTGTTGACGACCTCTCCGTCGAACATCGAGAGGTGGGCAACCAGTCCGTGCTGCGAGGGGGGGAGGCCCGTCACAAGCGAGGACAGGTTCACGCTCGTCGTTGTGGGAAAGGCCGCGTCGAGAGAGCGAACACGCGCCGCCCGAAGTGCGGCTGCAGCAGGATGGTCGAGTTGATAGTCACCCAGCCCGTCGAAGAGAACGACGACGTAGGTGTCGGCAGCAGGGATGGAGTCGGCGATCTCGGTGTGCAGGCGAACATGTGGGGTCGATCCGGTGAGGCGCGACTCGAGTTCGGCCGACAGATTGGCGATGCATCCGCCCTGGTAGTCGGGCAACCTCATAGACCGTGCAGGAAGCCGGCGATTGCCTCACCGATCTGGTGTGGCGAGTCCTCCTGGATGAAGTGCAGGCCCGGAACCGTGACCTCCTGCTGTGACGACCATGTCCGACAGAACTCTCTCGGGCGACCGGTGAGGATGATGCCTGGGTCGGCGTTGATGAAGAGTTTCGGAACGAGCGACGACGCCAACCATCGCGAGTAGCGGGACACGATCTGGTGGACGTCGGCAGGATCTCCACCGATGGGGATCTCTCGTGGCCAGGTGAGCGTCGGCCGCCGATCTTCGCCGGGCTTGAGGTATGGGCGTCGATACTCGGACATCTCGTCGTCGGTGAGTGTGCGCACGATCGAGGCTGGGAGGATGCGTTCGACGAACACGTTCTTCTCGAGGACGATCTCCTCGCCGGCAGGCGAACGCATCGCCTCGAAGATCGGCCTGGACTGCTCCGGCCACTCCTCCCAGGTGACGGGCCGGACGATCGCCTCCATGTACGCGATGCCCTTCATGGCAGCCGGGTGGCGGTGGGCCCAGTCGAACCCGAGGGCGGAACCCCAGTCGTGTACCACGAGCGTTACGCGGTCCTGAACGTCCATCCTGTGGAGGAAGGCGTCGAGGTAGGCAGCATGATCGACGAAGCGGTACTGGGAGCCGGGGATCTTGTCGCTGTCGCCCATGCCGATCAGGTCGGGCGCGATGCAGCGTCCCAGCCCTTCGATGTGAGGGATGACGTTGCGCCACAGGAACGACGAGGTCGGGTTGCCATGGAGAAAGACGATCGGGTCGCCCTCACCAACCTCGACGTACGCCATCGAGTGACCAAGAACGTCGATGTACTGCTTGGGGTGCATAGAGCAAGGGTACCTGTGGATGTTGGGTGGAAGAGGCGAGTCGTCGGTCATCAGTCGTCTGTAGGAACGCGGCGGGGGAGACGGTAAGACACCAGGGCGTGACCGGCGTCCGTGGGCTGAAGACTCAAGACTGAAGACTCATGACTGCGAGCGAAGCTCGCTGGGTTCGGAGGCTTGGTTTTGCCTTTCTATACTGCGCACCGACGGGGCGGAGTGCCCCTTTGTGACGAGAAGGGCGGGGCGTTGAGCGCCTACTTTCAGGACTATGTGAGCGTGGCCGCGTTCGTTGGCCTCGGGGTATTCATGATCCTGCTTTTTCTTGCGATCGCAGCCATGCTGCGTCCTTCCCATCCCCACCCCTCGAAGTTGATTCCGTATGAGTGCGGAGTCGATCCGGTGGGTTCGGATTGGAGCCAGACTCAGATTCGCTACTACATCTACGCGCTGCTGTTCGTCGTGTTCGATGTCGAGGCGGTGTTCATCTTCCCGTGGGCGCTGGTCCTCGAGAAACTCGGCGCTTTTGGTCTCGGTGAGATGCTTCTGTTCATCGCCGTGCTGCTCGTAGGGCTCGTGTACGCCATTCGCAAAGGGGTCCTCAAGTGGGTGTGATCGACAAGTTCGGCATGCCGAAGCCGGTGTCGTGGTTGCTCAACTGGAGCCGCAAGTACTCCCTGTGGATGTTCAACTTCGGCCTCGCATGCTGTGCGATCGAGATGATGGCCGCCGCAGCACCGCGCTACGACATCATGCGTTTCGGGGTGATCCCGTTTCCTGCCTCGCCACGACAGGCCGATCTGATGATTGTGGCGGGGACCGTCACCGACAAGATGGCGCCGTCCATTCGGCGTCTGTACGAGCAGATGCCGGATCCCAAGTACGTGATCTCAATGGGCTCATGCGCCAACAGCGGGGGGCCCTACTGGGATTCTTACTCGGTGACCAAGGGTGTGGATCAGATCATTCCGGTCGACGTCTACGTGCCGGGATGCCCCCCGCGCCCGGAAGCTCTGCTCGAAGGCATCGTGATCCTTCAGCAGAAGATCCAGAACGAGGACCTTCGTGAGAAGTGGAAGCAGCATGAGCGACGCCCGGTCTGAGTCGCTCACTCCCCACGAGGAGTTGTTCGCATACGGCGAACACGTCTACGACGTGATCGGATTCGCAGACCCCGTGGCCGTTCGCAACAGGACCGTGAAGGCGTTCGTCAAGCGCGATCGGTGGGTAGAGGCGTTCCGCAAGGCTCAGAACGACCTGGGTCTGATCTACTTCTCGTGGCTGTCGGCCATCGATTGGGTGAACGAGGTCCAGGTCGGCGATCCCCCCGAGAGCCATGTCAAGGAACGTTTCGAGGTGCTTGCCACGGTTGCCGACATCACGGAGGGCCGGCGGGTGACCTTCACCACGGACCTACCCAAGGACGACGCACGGATCGACAGCCTGTCCGGGCTGTACGGCGGCGCCAACTGGTTCGAGCGAGGAGCGTTCGAGATGTTCGGCATCGAATTCGTCGGTCACCCGAGCCTCCGCAAGCTCTACCTGCCCGAGGGTTTCGAAGGCAACCCGATGCGTAAGTCGTTCCCGTTGCTGAGCCGGGAGATCCGTCCATGGCCCGGCTCCGTCGACGTCGAGCCCATGCCGGAGGCAGACGCGTGAACCGCGATCCGATGATGCACCTCGCGGACGCGGCCATCTCGCTGGAACTCGAGACGCCCGAGATGACGTTGAATGTGGGGCCGCAGCATCCGTCGACCCATGGTGTGCTCCGTCTGAAGGCGCGGATCGACGGGGAGCGCATCATCGACGTCGACCCTGTCATCGGCTACATGCATCGCGGGTACGAGAAGTTGGCGGAAGTGAGGACGTACCCACAGATCATCGCGCTGCTCAACCGAATCGACTGGGTGTCCGGGTACGCCAACGAGATCCCGTTCGTGGTCGGAGCCGAGCGCCTCATGGAGGTCGAGCCGCCGCCTCGGGCACAGTACATCCGGTTGATCCTGACGGAGATGGCACGCATAGCGTCGCACTTCCTGTTCATGGCGTCCTACCCCATGGAACTCGGGGCCGCCTCACCGTTCTTCTTCGCGTTCAGGGAGCGGGAACGGGTTCTCGATTTGATCGAATCGGTGACCGGAGGACGGTTCCATCCGAACTTCAATCGCGTCGGCGGAGTGAAGCCTGCAGCGGGTGCAGGGTCGACGACCAAGACGGTGATCCAGGACCTCCCTGCCGGTTTCTACGCAGAGACCCGGATCGCCATGGACAAGGTCCTCGCGGTATGCGACGAGCTCGATGATTTGATCGTCGGCAACGAGATCCTGCATGCCCGGACCAAGGGTGTTGGCGTGATGAGCGCCGAGCTCGCGGCATCCTACGGGGTGTCAGGTCCGAATCTGCGTGCGTCCGGCGTCGAGTTCGACCTGCGCAGAACCGAGGACTATCTGCCGTACGAGGATTTCGACTTCTGGGTCCCGACCGGCGAGAACGGCGACTGCTACGACCGCTACGTCATGCGCGTCCACGAGATCCGCGAGTCGGCCAAGATGATCCTCGCCGCGATCGATGGCATCCCGACCGGTCCGATCATCGCCAAGGTCCCGAAGGTCATCAAGCTGCCAAAGGGTGAGATCTACATGCGGGCGGAGAGCCCGAAGGGCGAGGTGGGCTACTACCTCGTCTCGGAAGGTGGAACAGGACCGTACCGTCTGGTGGTTCGCACGGCGTCGTTCTCCAACGTTTCCGTACTTCCGGTGCTTCTCGAAGGGGTCCTGGTTCCCGACCTGGTCGCCATCTTCGGCAGCTTCGACTTCGTGCTGGGAGACGTGGACAGATGAGTCTTCAATCTTCAGTCTTCCACGTCGTTTCCTCCCCCGGCGAGGCCCCAGGGCCGAGCGTTGGGGGAGGTGTCCCGAAGGGACGGAGGGGGCCGTTCTCACCAATAGAGGTGGGTCTGCGGCCGTCGGCTGTCGGCTGTCGGCCCGCCGAACCGGAGGTTCGCACGTGAACTACCTCGAGCTCGCCATCAAGCTCGTCGCCATCTTTGCGATGGTGCCGACGACGGCGCTCGTCGTCGGGTACGCCGAACTGAAACTGTCGTCGCACATGCAGTCCCGCATCGGTCCGTACTACGCCGGTGGCCGATGGGGATGGGCACAGCTGATCGCCGACGGCGTGAAGTTCCTCCAGAAGGAGGACATCATGTCCGAGAACGTCGACCGGCCGGTGTTCTCGCTGGCACCGGCCACGGTGATGATCTCCACGGTCGCCGTGTTCATGATCATCCCGTTCGGCCCGAGCGGATATGCCGTCGGTCGCAACCTCGACATGGGCATCTTCTACGCGATGGCGATCTCGTCGCTGGGTACGCTTGGTGTGCTCATGGCCGGATGGTCGTCGGGGAACAAGTATTCGCTGATAGGGGCCCTTCGTGCGGGTGGCCAGCTCATCGCCTACGAGCTGCCGATGGTGCTTGCCGTCGTCGGTGTCATCATCCAGGCCGGGACGCTCTCCATGCAGGGCATTGTCGAGGCGCAGATCGCCCAAGGATGGCCGTTTGTGTTCACTCAATTCGTCGGATTCGGCCTGTTCCTGATTGCTGCCCTCGCGGAGATGAACCGGACTCCGTTCGACATGCCGATCGCCGAGTCGGAACTCGTGACCGGTTACCTGACCGAGTATTCGGGGTTCCGGTTCCTGTTCTTCTTCCTGGCCGAATACGCGAACATCTTCGCGTACTCGGCCATCGCGTCGACGTTGTTCCTCGGGGGATGGGCGTTCTGGGGAAATTCGTCACCGGTGGCCGCACCGTTCATTCTGGTCGCCAAGGCCCTTGCTCTCTCCTTCGTCGTCATCTGGTTCCGCTGGACGTTCCCTCGGTTCCGTGAGGACCAGCTCCAGTCGCTGGCGTGGCGGTGGCTCGTTCCGATCGCTCTGGCCAACATCGCCGTGACGGCGATCTTCAAGGTGGTGATGTAGATGGCGACCGGTATGGGACTCCTGAAAGGTCTGTGGGTGACCTTTTCGACGATGTTCACCAAACCGGTGACCGTCATGTATCCGGATGTGAAAGAGGTTCCGGTCTCCAGGGCGCGGGGTGTGATCGCCCTCGACGAGGATGCGTGTACGTCGTGCATGCTGTGCGCCCGCCAGTGTCCGGACTGGTGCATCTACATAGAAGGCCACAAAGAGGAGAAGGAGCCGAGCAAACCGGGTGGCCGTCCGCGGACCCGCAATGTGCTC
>Ga0315542_1001526_pt1 | contig 14420 bp, 18 predicted proteins | sample SalMarSW160120MG_FD_202541 | JGI IMG/M metagenome (GOLD analysis project Ga0315542, IMG submission 202541) | Salt marsh sediment microbial communities from the Plum Island Ecosystem LTER, Massachusetts, United States - Salt Marsh Sediment SW1601-20 ...
ATTCTTAATAATACAACAAATGAGCTCGTTACCTCTACTCAATAAACATATTTTTGAAGAAATCTCTTCTTTTTGTATTTGAACTTATAAAACTAAAAAGATTTTAAATAAAGAGTTTACTATTATTTACTAAAATATGCTTTCTTTAGGAAGTTTTTGAAAAGCGGTGTTAATTTAATGGTTGAAATTATACATATTAGTGATCTGCATTATGGAAGTGAATTTGTTGGAGATTATTTTGAAAATATCATTAAATATATAGAAGAAATAGAACCAGATATAGTGATTTGCACAGGTGATATGGTTCATAAAGGAAGAATCAAACAATTTAGAGCAATACTTCCTTATATAGAAAGAATACGAGATATTTCTCCTTTTTTAGCAGTTCCTGGTAATCATGATGCAAAAAATTCAGGTTTAGTTTATTTCGAAAAAATTATTGGTCCTAGGCGATCACGAAAGGTTCTAGAAAATAAAGATACTGTAATCGTTGGGCTCTGTTCTGCTAGGGATGACATGAGTGAAGGTATGATAGGCGATGAACAGTTAGATTTTGCAGGAAGGTGTTTTGATAAAAATCTGGAAAATCGGATAATTGCGCTTCATCATCATTTGATTCCGCCACCTCTTTCTGGTCAGAAATTTACTACTGTAAGGGATGCTGGAGAAATCCTTGAATTAACACAATTATTTGAAGTAGATCTCGTTTTAATGGGACATAGACACGTACCCCATGCATATATTCTAGATAATAATAGAACAGACACGATCTTTTTATATTGTGGAACCTCTACTTCAAATAAAGTTCGCGCTGATGATATTCCTAGTTTCAATCATATACGTTTAAATGAAGGTGATATAGAAGTTTATATGGTATACTCTACGAATCTCGAAAAAAACTTGCTCCTTGAAAGGAAAAGATCTAGAACAAAATTTGTCAGACCCCGCCGAACTAGAATAGAACATTTATTAAGTTCAGAAGTTTGGGATGTATAAAAAAGAAAAGTGAAACGAATGACTAAGCCAATCACACCTCTCGTTGCTGTAGATGCTTTAATTAGATATTCTGATGATTCCATTATTTTGATTAAGAGAAAAAATCCTCCTTTTAAAGGGATGTTAGCTCTCCCCGGAGGTTTTGTTGATATTGGAGAAACAGTAGAAGAAGCATGCATTAGAGAAGCTTTCGAAGAAACGAACATAAAGGTGAAGATCAAAAGATTGATCGGTGTATTTTCGAAGCCTGATAGAGATCCAAGAGGACACAATATCTCAATAGCATTTTATTGTATTCCTTTATCAAAAAAAGAATTTCCAAAAGCTAAAGATGATGCAATGGATCTAGAAATTGTTCCAATAAAAGGAATTCCAAAATTAAATCTTGCTTTTGATCATAAAGATATTATAGATGCCTCTGGAATTTTAAATAAATAGTCTTTACAAGGGAAATAGTTTCTTATAACATCGGCAACAAGGAATTCCAATAAAAATATTCTGAAAGTGTTTATTTTCAGATTCGTATAATTCATCCATCAGGTTTAATAATTTATTCCGCATTTGGATTGAATTAATATCGTTAGAAAAGTAAATTCCTTTAATTGTTTCATAATGCAATTGACTTTTACAAATAGGGCATGTTGAAAAATTTTCTAGAAATTTTTTAAAATCTTCATCCTCAAGTTCTCTTGGTATTATCGAGAAATTTTCAAGTGGATAATCAGGATCTATCAATCTAACTAAATACTCGAAAATCTCTTCTTTTGAATCTTGGTCCTCATATATTGAGGTAAAGAATACGGTTTCTAAATGGTTTTCTTCGACAAATTGAATTATTTCATTTTCTTTAATCTCTCGGTTATCTAAATCCTTTTTTGTTCCAATTAGAATTATAGGTACATCTCCTGCCCCTTTCCGCACAGTCTCAATCCAACGCTTTAATTCATTGAAAGAACTCCTATTGGATAAATCAAAACAAATCAATCCAGCACAAGCTCCTCTGCAAAAATCTTTAAACATGAATCGAAATCGTGGTTGATCTTTCAGATCCCACACAAGAAATTTATAGCTATCGTTCTCATTAGCATAGCATTCAACTGATTTAAATGATACACCAATAGGCCAATCATTTTCATTAGATCCATTTATGAATGAAGTTTTTCCTGAGCCAGATGTCCCTCCTAATATCAATTTAAGCTTGAAAGATTTGCTTATATGGATCACTTCATCCAATTTTTAAAACTTAATAAGAGTTAAACCTATTTTTCTAATGTATATTCATTCTAAAAAGGTTTATGGTGATTTAATTTCATATAAATTTCCATATTTGTCTTTCAAAAATAAGTAATAATTTTTTTCATCCCCTTCACGTGGGACTTTCATTACTTGATATTGTAACTTTTTAGCATTTTTTACCAATTTATCTCGATTTTCAATTATTAAACAGGAATGGGTAAAGACATCCATTGCTCTACTTTTTCCCTTAGTTATGAACACCTCAAAATTAACCTCTAAATTGCTATACCGAATTACTTTATGCTCATCATTAATACCAAAAAATTTCCTCATTAGATTACTTGAAACGTTAAAAACTCTCACCTTTTCTAATTCAAGTAATCTTATAAAAAATTCATCACTTTCTTCTTCATTATTAGCTGCTACCGCTAAATGTTCAATTTTCATAATATCTTCATACCAAATTTTTCTGATAAATTATAAGAATCAGTTCCATAAAAGCATTTTAGCACTTAACAAAAATATAATTTTTTCCATAAAAAACTCATCAAGCTTTTTAAATTTTGAAGTTTATTAATTATTAAATTAATGTGATCAGTTGAGTTAAGGTTAAGGTAAAGTAAGAATGACGAACGTTAGAGAGAGTGAATTTATCAATAAATTATATGAAGAGGTGTACAAACTCTCCTCCATCTCGAAAACGCAAGTTTATCGGTTTAAAAAAGAGTGGAATTTGCACTTAACCTCCTTTAAGACTAAACCTCATTTGATTCGAAACATTTCAGTTCAAAAGGATAGATTTCTAAATGATATTGATTATAGAATTTCTATTTTAAATACTGTTAAATTAGCTTTTGAAGATTGTTTTCACACAATCAAATCTCTTTTAATTGTGTTATATAAAGAATATCTAAATGAATCAGATTTATTTTTACAAGGTTTTAATGAACAAGATCAATTGGTTCTAAAATACTTCATCGCATATAAGATATTAGGTGATCTAATTCAATATAATACGATGGATCACGATACTATTCCAATAAAGTTTAATTTATTGGCGAGGAACTATTTAATGTTCAAAATGAAAGGCTTGAATGACGATGAAATCTTAGAAAACTTGAAAAAAATCAAAATTTTACTCTCTTATGAAGAACTAAAAGATGTTTTAAACCAAATTATTGAAGATGGATTTCTAATGAAATCTAACGATAATAAGTATACCTTGAAAAAAGAACTAATATTATCTAATGAAGGGGAACAGCAGTATAATAAATTGCTTAGACCTTTAATTGATTGGCCTACAGGGATGTGGCGCAGTTTCTATAATATACGAGAATTAAATGTCAATATTAGTAATAATGGAGAGGAAAATGTTAAATTAAATAAAATTCTAGAAAAATCAGCGACTCAAGGATATGCCGCTTGTCACTATGTTTTTGATAATTTGATAAAATATTACGAGCAATCTAAATAACTTTTTAATTGAAATCCTTAGTTTTTAATACTGGAATGTCAAACTCTTCCAATATCGGAATTAAATGCTGTTTTCCTTCAGAATTAATTCCCTTCCAGTCAATTACAAAACAGTCAACTTTCTCAACTGTGTTCTTTATCATGAGGTTAATAATTGAATCATCAAGATCCATGATGAAATATTTAGGGCATATAAAGGAAAAAGCAATATCATTATAGATTAATATCCGACTAAAATTTGGAGCATAATGCGTTCCTCCAAATCCCAGTCCTATTCGATTATCAAGATGACTCATAATCTCATATTTAGTTATTGTATTGATAATACTGTCGGCAACCACTTTTGCAGCCTTTTCATTTTTCCAATCTTTAATGGTGCTGCCTAATTCCATAAAGATTAAAGGCTTATCTAAGATCGTAGGTCCATGATGAGTCACTTCCATATCAATCGGAAAACCGGACAATCCTGAAGACTTGGTATTTTCGACGAGACATTCATATCCAGATTTAAGAAGTAAAGCACTCGCTTTTGATAAATCTTTAGGAATTCCTCCAAAATCGGCATCTTTATTCCAATTTCCCGTCGTATGTATCAGTAAAGAAGGTCGAGAAGTTTTCGACACATGCCTACTAGCAAATATGACAAAATCTGGGTCAAAATTATATAGTTTTAGATCATCAAGATATATCAATCTTTCATCGGTTAAACCAAGATATACTTTTGAAGATTGAGATCCTTCTGTAGACCTTAATTGATACAAATCATTCTCGTGCCATTTAAAGTCAGTTTTATTAAACTTATATCGGCCAGATTTTAATAAATTGCATCGGATATTCATCGAAGCTTTATCTTCAGTTGAACTAATAATTAAAAAGCTTGACATTGTTATTATCTATTATTAATTAGTAATAAACTATGTAATCTAAAAAATTTAAAATATCTTTTTGATAAAATAAATATAATGGCTATTCAATTCTTATTAGTTATATCGATCTCGTTAGTGATGGGGACAGTATTTTTTTTCACAGATTTATATGAGAAAAAACATCCAAGAATGCATATCTCCCTAATAGCTGGTATTTCGCTTTCATATTTTTTCTTAGTTATCCTCCCTGAGATTTCGGAAAATATTCCAGAATATCCTTTTAACATAACAATTTTTGAATATCTTTTTGTTGTTTTGGGCTTCGTGTTTGTACACGTTTCCGAAAAAATGATTCTCCAAAAAGTAGAGCTTAATTCTCAGAAAAGAATGAGAAAATTAATGATTAAGGAAAGAACTCTCGAAAATGTAGAAAAAAATATTGAACTAGTTCTTGCAAGAGAAATTAACAACGAAAAATTAGATGAATATGCATTAAAAGATATTGCTAGTGCCTTAAATAGCTTAAATAAACAAGAAGAGGAATTTAAATCAGAAATCAATCAATATAAAATAAAAATCCAAACGCATATTAGTGAAGATCTAAGAAGGCTTCGGTTTTTTACTAATTTCACTTACCATTTTCTCATAGGTGTGATTATTGTAGGATTATTAAGAGATGAGCTAATAACTAATCCCATAATACCAACGATACTATTCTTCTTTTTTGCATGGTTTAGAGCTTTAATTTCACTTAGGACTGAGGCTCCTCAAATTTTTTCTGATCTTGATATTTGTGAAATAAACATTGATAGAAATTCCAGACAGAGATATTTACTTTCAGGCTCAACATTATTAGGAGTAATGATTGGACTAATTTTAGAAATAGTCTATCCAATTCAACTTGAATTAATATACGTTCTGTATTCCTTCATATCTGGTGTAATCATGTATTCAATATTTAGAGAAGTAATTCCTCAGAAAGAAAAAGGAAAATCCTTATATTTCCTAATTGGATTTTTTGGATTTACCGTATTAATAGTTATAATAAACATATTCACGAATATACTATAAAAATAAAAATAATAAAATTAGATCCCTAATTTCTTTCGATTTTCTTCGATGTGATTAAGAATTGACTCAACTGCTTCTTGAGTATCCACTTCAATATGTAGAATGCCTCCCGTGATATTTTTACAATCTTCAGTTAAAAGCTTGACCAGATCGGGGCCTCCAGTAACAGTAGGAACAGGATTCACATACGTATATAATCCAAAAGCCAAGGCAAAAACTGCATCTATCGTAGCTTTCTGTTCCATGTATTCGGGAGCTACCGCAACAACAGGTAAATCAGGGATTGAGACACCTCCAAGAGCTTTTGAAATTTCACCAACTAAATCAGCAACTCTTCCTGTATCTGTACATGTACCATAGCTTAAAACTGGTGGAATATTCAATTTTTCACAGAGAACTTTTAATCCTGACCCTGCTAATTCTCGAGCCTCCGGTGAGCATAATCCTCCAACTTGTACTGCTCCATTACCGCAACCCATTGACAAAACTAGAATATCTCTCTTTATCAATTCTTTTGCCATATCGATCACATGCACATCTTGACCAAAATCTCGTAATGTAGTACATGAAACTAATGCAGCCACACCTCGGATATCACCTCGTTTAATCGCATCAAGTAAGGGTTCAAGACTTCCTCCTAATGCATTTACTATGCTTTCCGTTGAAAATCCAACAATTGCCTCGGTCATATTTAATCCTCTGACAGGTTCGATTGAAGAATGACGATCCGCAAAATTATCAATAGCCATTTGGATGAGTTGCTCAGCTTGTTTTTCGGCAAATTCAGGTTCGTAATTCAAACGATCTTCTATCCCTTCAAACGCAACGACATCACTTACTGGAATTAATTTAAATTTATACTTTTCAGCGTATTTTGGATCAATTGGCATGGAACAATTCATATCACAAGCAAATAAATCTACACATCCACTTGCTAATACTGCTTCTTGCATTATCCAATTACCTGTAAACCCATAAAAAACATCGTCCATTTCCCATCGTTGGATCATTTCTTGACCAGTTTCAATATTGGCTATAATTCTTAGTCCTTTTGCCCCAACGGATCTTGCTTTTTCTTGCCATTCTGGTTTTCTTGCTGCCTGCACCATCGCAAACCCTAAGAACGGTTCATGCCCATTTGGTAGTATATTAACATAATCTGGGTCCAAAACTCCAAGATCTACCCGCATTTTATGAGGTTTGGGAATATTGAATAAAATGTCTTGACAAAATTCATTGACAATTTGGCTTTGATATGCCATTGCTATTCCCAGTCGCATCGCTTTAAGTGCTAAGCTTGCATAGTATCCATCCACATTCGTAAGACAAGAACTTGTAGAGAACATCATTTCACCATGGATTCCTCCTGGAAAGATATCTAATTTTTCCCAAACTTCTTGCCTTTCTTTTGGAGCAAGAGCCCTTACAATCTTACTTTTCTCATAATGGGGTCTATTGAAATCTTCTATGACAAAATCGCATAGACGAAATGTAATTTCCTCCGTTGAACCAGAAGTATCTAATCCTAATCTCTCTGCAAAAGATTTAAGCTTCCCTGGTTCAGATATCTTAAAAGGAGTTTTTCCCTCAACTGTACTTCTTAAAGTCTTGATCGTTTGATCTGTGTGATAATGATAAGTTGAAGCGCCCATTACATTTCTCAATAACATCATGCGCATTGCCATTCCATCTGCCGTGATTCCACACACCCCACGTTTATCAATTGAAACATCAGCACGACAAGGACCATTAGAACATAAATCACATCTCGCTCCTTTTAAGCAAAATGGACATCTTTTATCAGGATCACTTCCAAAACCTTGAGCTTCAAATCGATCCCATATGTTGTTCATTTCATCTTTTTTAATACGTTCATAAACCTTTCTGACAGAATCGTGATACGACAATCTTTTACCTTCCATTTTAATACCTCTGATAACTCTTTTTAATTTATTTGTTGTTTTAATTTGAATTTATATCATTTTATTATAAATATAAAGATTAATACGAACAAGTTCTAAATATGCCAGAAAACTCTTTTTTAATTTTATTGGATATAGATTAAATTAAGAAAAATCTTGTATAATCCTATACCGTTTTCCTAACTTGTCGTAGGCTTGATGAAAGCGAACATGAATTCATATAATTCCATTCTTTTTTAAAATAAAATATTTATGAATTAAAACTTTTAATTGATAGTAACCAATAAAATCTAAGATCATGATTTTTATATTCTTTGATTAATAGTACGAATCTTTATATCTATTATACTTGATTCATTACTAGAAAGGTGAGATACTCATTATGATAAAAAAAAGTTTTAATGATTTATTGGAAATCGATGATGACGACAAGAAGATTATCGAGATGATAGAGCGAAATCCAAGCATTACTCACTCTGAAATTGCTCGAGAGATCGAAAAGTCACAACCAGCAGTCGGAGCACGTATTATCAAGCTTGAAAGGAAGAATTTACTTACTAAGCAAGTAGGGTTTAATATAAAAAAGGTTGACATTAAAACAGCTATAGTATTTATTTCTACCAAAGATGTGGACTATGTTGTAGAAAAAGTAGAACAATGTCCTTTTATTAATCATGCATTTAAGATCTCCGGCGAATTTAATCTTCTATGCTTTATTTCGGCAGCAGATCTCCAAACTATTGAAAAGCTAGTTGATGTATGTTTTAGAAAAGATCCAAACGTCATAAATGTGAAGACTAATATATTGATTGACTCAGTTCATGATTTTGTAGTTCCAATTGATTTTCAAATTGAAAAGTTTGACTTTCATGCTGCTAATTGCGGTCCAGAATGTAACATAAACGTAAACTTACCAAAATATAAGTTTACCAAAGTTGAAGAAGAAGAAGAAGAATAAATTAAAATTCTCTATTTATCCAGCAAACCTTTTGCTTTAGCAATCTTATACTTGCATTTATCCCCACAGCCATCTTCTAATGTGGGATCGTGATTTTCTGAATCAAAATCAATAGGTAAGATGAGATCTTTTGCAATTTCAGTAACAACTTCCATTGAACTTGCTTGAACATCTGGATTATTTCGAAAATGATAATTCACGATATTATCTAACTTATCAAGTTTAGAACTGGCAAGGATGATGCAAATATTATGGGCTCCACTCAATCTGAAAGCATTCAACATGAATGGGCAACATTTAGCCATATCAATAATCTCTTCAGGTTTTCTCGTGTTAACTTCAACGGTAGCAAGGAAAAGATCAACTCGTTTAAAGTTAATCCCCGGTTGGAATTGTAGAATTCCTTCTTTCTCTAGCTTCTTTATGCGCATGCCAACAGTTGGTTGGCTTCGATTAATTCTTTCAGCAATTTCTGTATGGGTGAGGTTTGGATCTTCTTGAACAAGAGTAATAATTTGGCGATCTATATCATCAAGCTTTAATTTGTCTGAAATCATAAAATTATCCCTAATTTGTTATATTTTCCTTATTAATTAATAATTGCTCATCATTTATAATTTATAAGGTATTTTATCAAGAATGATCATTCTCATAGCCTTTTTGATTCATAATCGAAATTAATTCGAAAAAGCTTAAAATCCTTTATTTAAAGATAATTATTTTTTAGATCTTAGTCCAGAATAAGTTAATCAATTGTGATCGCCTCTAATTTGCAAGCTGTGGTACACATATGGCATTTTACACACCTATCCTCCCTTTCTTCGATCACAATACTTTTTGGTTCGCTGTCTTTATTAATAACTTTATAAATTCCTCGAAAACAAGCATCTTCACAACTATATGCTTTACATTCTTTACACTTGTTTGTGTCAATATGATGGAATTTATAATCATCAATACTAGTCGACTTATCAGTGTCACTCATTAATTCTAATTAACTAATCAGAATTATTATCTATTAAGATTATATTCTATAATATAACCATTTAACTTACAAACATTAATACTTAGCTTAAAGTTAAGAAAAGGTTTAGGATTTTTCATGGAATTCAGCCACATGCATTTATTCACATTACCAAATTTAAAGGAGGGCACCTTTCTTGATCGTCCTAATAGATTTGTGGGTATTATAGAATATCGATCAAAAGTTTATCAAGCTCACATTCATGATCCAGGAAGACTTACTGAATTATTGGTAGAAGGTAGGAAAGTATTGTTCAACGATTCTCGAGGGAAACTTGATTACTATATTCGTGCAGTCAAGACTGATGAAGAATGGGTTCTCATTGATACGGCACAACATTCTAAAATTGCGACGCACCTTTTTGAAAAACTTCCAGCTTATTCTCACATAAAAGATATAAGACGAGAGGTTCCAGTTGGAAAAAGTAGAATCGATTTTTTGTTGGATGGAGTCCCTTTAGAAGTAAAAGGAGTTACACTAGTAAAAGATGAGTTGGCGTTATTTCCCGATGCCCCAACTGAACGAGGTACTAGACATGTGAAAGAAATAATAGAAAATAAGGGGAAAATTATGTTCTTGATATTTAGAGATGCTAAACGCTTTGGACCGAATCAAGAAACAGATCCAAAATTTACTCAAAAATTATCTGAAGCTAGGTCAAAAGGAATTCAAATAATTACAGCTAAGATAAGTTTTGATGGTTCCAGACTTTATTATGAGGGAAGCATCCCATTGTTTGATTTTTAATTGACGTTCCCTATATCTTTTTTTAGACTATAGCTAAAGACATTAATAATTTTATATTTCATTAGCAGAAGTTTTAAAATAGCAAATTTTCATTAATGAATGTCGAAAATCAATTTGAATATAAATAGGAAGTGAAATTATGACAGAAGAAAAAGAAAAATTTATATCATCTCCAGATGTTTGTTCTTGGGCGGATGATGAGACGGAGAACTATCATTTTGAAATCACTATGCCCGGTGTCGAAAAAGATTCGATTAAGTTAAAAATTCATGAAGATTCATTTTTTGTGAAAGGGGAGACTGAAAACACGGTTTATGTTGGTAGCTACGCAATATGTTGTCCAGTTAAACCCGAAGAAACTAAAGCTGTATATAAAAATGGGATTCTCAAAATAGATGTTCCATTTAAAGATCCGATGGAAGATTCTGTTGATGTTACCATAGAATAAAACGAGTAAGAGGGATATAAATGTCTGAAGAAATAGAAAAAACTTATGTATCACCGGAATTATTCATGCATCCGGATGATGATCATAAAAATTATTTGATAGAAATTAATCTACCAGGAGTAGAAAAAGAGAAAATTAAGCTAAAAATGCTTGAAGATTCATTCTTCATAAGAGGTGAACGGGAAGATACAATATATATTGGTACATATGCAGTATGTTGTCCAATCTCGCCAGAAAAAGCGAAAGCACGATTAAAAAACGGTCAATTGAAAATAGAAGTACCTTTCAAGGAATCTGAATTTCACAGCATTGAAGTGAATATCGAATAGCTTTTTTTCCTTTTCTTTTTTTTAATATCATATGAATTTAGAAAAGATTATTATTTTTATTGATAATAGTAATTTGTTTCATTCCTTTCAATCACTAAACTTTCATTGTGATTATAGTAAACTCAAAACAATAATTACTGGAAATAGAAATCTGGTAGAAGCAAATCTTTATACAGGGCTGATGTATCCTGTTAGAGAAAAAGAGAAGGCATGGTTTAACTCACTATATAAAATAGGTTATACAGTGAAGACTAGAGCGATTAAAGTCGCTCCTAATGGTAAAAAAATTGAAAAACGAATTGATGTATTGATGGCAGTTGATATTATCGTTTCTGCTTATGAAAAAATTGTTGATACAATAATCATAGTAAGTGGAGATAGTGATTTTGTGCCCGTTGTTAAAAAAATAATTGGATTAAACAAGAATGTCGAACTTTGGTCATTTAAAAAACTTCTTTCTCGTCAATTAAGCGAAATCTTAAAACTAGAACAGATTTTCTATATTGATGATTATTTGGATAAAATTAAGTTAGTAGAATAAAGTTTGTTTACATTAAGTTTAATATTATGTAATTTTGAAAACCTATGCAGCAGTAAATGCTGCTTCTTTTCATCCTCAATTTATTTAAGTTTTAGTATTCAATTTTAACTTCTTTTAAATAATCAAAAGCAGAGTAAGCAGCAATCACTCCTTCAGCTACTCCCGTAATTGCTTGTTTAAAAGGAGCATTAGCAACATCTCCGGCAGAAAAAACTCCTGGGATATTTGTTTCCGATTTTCTATTGATAATAATTTCTCCTTTTTCATTTATTTTTACTCCTAAATTTTTTGCCAACTCTGAGTTAGGAATAGTACCTATTTCTATAAAAGCACCATCTATTTTTAATTTACTTCCTGTGTCAAAAATTATCTGCTCAACTTTAGAATCTCCTTTAATTTCAACTACATTAGTGTTATTGATGATCTCAATTTTATTATTAGCATACACTCTTTTCTTGTTAATTGGCTCTGCCCGAATATCTTCTCTGCGATATACAATATAGACTTTATTAACATTTTGAGCTAAAAAGAGTGCTTCTTTAGCAGCAGAATCGCTTCCGCCAATAACAGCTACTACTTTATCCTTATAAAACGGGCCGTCACACGTGGCACAATAAGAAACACCTCTCCCGGCAAATTTTTCTTCGCCAGGAATTCCTAATTTACGCCTTTCAGAGCCTGTTGCTATACAAATGGCTCGTGTCTTGAATTTCTGAAAAAAAGAAGATAACACGAAATGAGCCCCGGCATTTTGTATATCATTAATCTCATCGGAAATATATGGGATCTCCAATGAATTCATGTGATCTTTAAACATATCCATTAAACCTTGACCACTAATGGAACTAATTGCTGGATAATTCTCAACTATATCTGTCGTTGCAATTAATCCTCCAAATACTTTTCCGATAATTAAAACATCTATTGCAAATCGAGCAGCATATATAGCGCATGCTATTGCGGTTGGACCCCCTCCTACAACAATCAAATCATAAATTTTATCTGGATCAAAACTTTCCATGTCAATATTATACAAATTAATTACCTCTTATTAGTTCTTTTAACACTTCATTAGGACCTATTATTCCCTCAAATGTTTTTCTATCATTTATTACTGTCAAAGGAACGCTTAATGTATCAAAATTATTGCCAATCTCTGGATGAGCCATGATATCAATAATTTGTGATTTTATTTTTCCATTTGAAGCTATAGCAAATTGATTTACAAATGAAACTATCTCTGGGCAATAAGCACATGACTCAGTTATCATCACTTTAATAACTGAAGGAACCATTGTATCAAGATTTTGTTGAATTACTGAACCATAATAATTCAATTCCCCAGAGAAGGTTACTAAAGTATCTACAAATGGTTTAATCTCTGCTCCAAATGGATTCGCTTGATAACGAATGATTTCTTCATTTTGAGCATTGAAAAATAATATGGCGGGTAAATATTCAATTAAATTCTCTTTTAAGAAAATCTGGTCAGAAATTTCATTAACGGTAAGTAAATTTTCTGAACTCTCTTCATACGTTTTAATAACCGTTCTTAAATAATCATTATTCTCTTCATTCTTACTCAAAATAAATGTAATTTGAACGGGTTTTTTAAGCCTCTCCATCTCTTTACGAATCAACTTATTATAAATATAGGATATCGGCATTTTTTTTTAAATGATGTTTATTTATTCGAAATACAATTTTAGTATTGGACCCGAATATTTCCCCCAATTAATTCTCGAATAATTTCATTTGCTCCAACCATTCCAACTAACGTTTTTTGATCATTAATAATTGTATATGGAACTCCTGCAGCATCATAATATTGACCTATATCAGGATTTGCATTAATGTCGATTACAACAGTCCTTATTTTTCCTTCAGAGGCTAAAGCAAACAAAGAAGCAATTGTGACTACTGATGGGCAATATGGACAAGAGTTTGTAATCATTACTTTTATTGTCGTAGGGTTAATCCGATTAAGATTTTGTTTAATGGCTGCCTCATAATAATTTGGAGCTCCTGCAAATGTAAACAAAGCCTGGATAAATGGTTGTATCTCAGGACCTTTAGGTGCGGCTAAATATCTTATATATTCAGTTCCATTCTCATCAACGAATAAGATTGTTGGAACACGTTGAATATCATACCGTTTGACAAATTCGGGATTATTATCAATTGAGAGTTCCTCAACTGTTAAAAGTCCGTTGGAATTTTCTTCGTAAATCCTTAACAAACTCATAAATTCATTACAATCCATGCAGGCTCTTATTGTTGTTCCATCCGGTCGAGCACTTTGAGAGGTAAATACTTTTAACTTTACTGGTCTTTTTAGTTTCGTCATTTCACGTTTAATTATATTTCGATAGTTCTCATCTTGGGACAAGACTTCTCACCTTTCTCTTTAATTTTAATTAAGCATACATCCCACCAAAATCTCTTTGTCCTTTTGTTAATTTATCTAAAAGATCTTGAGGGGTAAACATTCCATAAATATTATCTTTTTCATTTATAACCGTATGTGGGACACCCTGAACTTGATATTTCATAGCTATGTCGGGATTCAAATTTACATCAATAACTTCTGCTGATATTTTACCCTTCGAAACTATTGCGAATAATGTTAAAACTGGCACGGTCTGTGGACAGTAAGGACATGTAGGGGTGATGAAGATCTTTATGTTAGATTTAGGAATTTTATCAAGATTCGTTTGAATTTGATCCGTATAATAGGGTCTCACACCGGAGAAATATTGAATACTATTCAAGAATGGCACAAACTCCGAGCCTGAGGGATTTGCAGAAT
>Ga0315542_1001527_pt1 | contig 14418 bp, 15 predicted proteins | sample SalMarSW160120MG_FD_202541 | JGI IMG/M metagenome (GOLD analysis project Ga0315542, IMG submission 202541) | Salt marsh sediment microbial communities from the Plum Island Ecosystem LTER, Massachusetts, United States - Salt Marsh Sediment SW1601-20 ...
AAAAGAACGTTCAGGCCTGTCGCGCCGTGTTCAAGCATGAACTTGATGCGCTCGTTCGTGGCTTCGGGAGATCCGAATCCGGTCAGTTGACGCATGGTAAATTTCCGGCCTCGATACATGTTGGGGTAAATACCCCTCGTAAAGGGCTCCTCACCGGGGTTTCCCAAGTCTCGCCGATAGTCCAATCCCGCGTTCGACAGGGGCGTATACACCATTTCCCTCGGGATGCTCGACCCCAAGATGGTGCTGGGCGTCTTCATCCATTCTTCCCGATCGCCATCGGCTACCTTGGTGCTCTTCCATTCCTCGACCTGTCTCCGAATCGAGGACAGCGCTTCAGGGCTGTACAGAGGAATACGCTCCTTTTCTGAGAACGCGCTGTTGAGAATTTCTCTGGTGGTTTTGCCTTTTGTCACCACACTTCTCCTCATTTCCCGGATCTCGACTCGCAGGGATACGGCCGAATGAAATGTTGTTAAAAACCTTCCCGTTACGAAAGAGAAGGTTCGGAAACACAGGAATGGGGATGGCTGCGGAGGGGAGCCACCTGTTCAATCTGCGCTCGCGAAATCATGCCCTCTCTCAGGATTGCAGGGGGTTCCATCGTAACATCCAGGACCGTGGAAGCGCTTTTTCCCGGTGTAGTGCCGCCGTCCAGAATAACATCCACCTGCCTCCCCAATTGTCGCGCCACTTCATGTGCGGTCCTGCACGGCTGCTTTCCGGTTACGTTGGCACTGGTACTGGTAATGGGACCGCCAACCGCGCCTACAAGTGATGCGGCAATCGGATGACTGGAGACGCGGATTCCGATTTTTCCGGTGCCCCCCGTTATCGTCCGGGGGACACGATCGGAGGCGTCAAAGACCAGTGTGAGCCCCCCCGGCCAGAAGGCATGCATCAGTATTCGCGCCGCAGCGGGGACACGGCGCACGAGGAAATCAAGTGTTTCAATGGAGGGAATCAAAACCAGGATGGGCTGCTCTCTTTGCCGTCTCTTGATCTGAAACAAACGCTCCACTGCTTTTTCTCCGGAGGGATCCACCCCCAGCCCATAAAATGACTCGGTCGGATAGGCAACCACCCCGCCCTGCCTGATGATCTGCACCGTTTCCCGGATTCCCTTTTCGTCCGGCTTCTCCGCGTCCACTTTCACGATCGGTGCTTTTCTTTCCGCCTGCCGGTCGTACACTTCCTTTCCCTTCTATGCTCCGCTCTCGAAATTGCTCCCCTTTTCGAGGGTTTTCCGCGTAATTTCCTCACGATACGCTCGAACCTTTTGATCGATGGAAGGATACTTGAGGGCCAGAATCTCAGCCGCCAGCACGGCCGCGTTTTTTGCACCGCCGCTCCCCACAGCCATGGTGGCGACCGGAATCCCCGGAGGCATCTGAACCGTCGCCAGGAGAGCATCCATACCCTGCAGGGGAGATGAATCAATGGGGACCCCGATAACCGGAAGAGTGGTGTAGGAAGCCGCAACGCCGGCCAGGTGCGCCGCCCATCCGGCGGCAGCGATAATGACCTCTATCCCCCTGCCGGCTGCCGACGTCACGTAATTTCTCGTCTGGTCCGGGGTCCTGTGAGCGGAAAGGACCTTTATCTCGTAGGGGATATCCAGGGCCCGGAGCAGGTCCCTGCACCCTTCCATAACACCGGCATCGGAAGTGCTCCCCATCAGCACCGCGACTTTTGGTTCTTGTGTGGCCATCTCGCTTTCCTCCTTGTATCCGTCTCTACACCCTGTATTCCCGGAGGGCGTTCAGTTCTTTCCTTCCCCAGCCATTCCCATGACGGGGTAAATGATCATTCCCGCCAGCCAGGCGATATCCTCCGCGGAGAGAATATGCGAAATACTCCGGTCGAAAAGGAGGTTCCCGTCAGGAGGAAACTCGTCGTCTCCCTCCCAGAGAATCAAGGCGACCGGCACCAGGGGAAAGGCCTGCACCACCACTGAATGGTCACCCTGGTCAAAAGGTCTGGCCCCGTATACCTGCTGCGTTATGGGGAGCAGTCTCTCGGGGCATCTCCCGAAGGCCTCGACCAGGGGGTTCTTGGCCCTCCTGATAAATGCATCGAGATAGAACTTGCCGTCCGGCACCTCCTGGTAGGCTATCCATTCTTCCTCCACTTTTGCACCCGCAGCCCCGTTCAGGTAGTGCAGGATGAGTATCTCCTGCTGGATGGGGACTTCGTCCCCTGTGCCTTTGAAAGAAATGCCCAGATCCTCCCACGCGATGGAAACATCCCTATGAAGAAATTCCAGTATCAAGGCGGCCTTGTTATCGTCGGTCAGGTCAAAGCGTGCTCCTGTCTGATCAGCGATGCGCTTGGGGTCTTTTCCTTCCAGACTTTTCTTCCCCAACTCCACGGCCGCTCTGTAGTCATCTATTCTTGCCATTTCACACCCTTCGTCATAGAATACATTCGACTCATGATCAGCGACTTCATTGTCGCTTGCGATTGATTTTATGTTACCACAGGTATTTTTTCAAGCCTAACCGGGATAAGTCGGAAATAAATAAATGTCAAAGCTCAAATGTCAACAGCGGTATATGGCCCGAAGAAAAAAGAGAAAAAAAACTGCCGGGGACAGAAACACCGGGGGAAAGACAGTTCCCTTCAATCCTGCGCTGCGCAGACACATACCTCTGCCCGAGATGGACGTCCCGTCTTCACCTCCCTCCGGTGAGGAATCAGGTCCGGCGGATTCCCACCTGAGCGAGGATGAAATACTTTTCGAACAAGCCATGGCCGGCGTCTCTCCCCTGGCTGACAATAACAACCGCTTTCGCTCTCCGCCAAAAACAGATACCAGGCCGCCTCATCCTGCCCCTGACGATGAGCTTGAGACCATAACCCGACTGTCTGAACTGGTGAGCGGGACTGCCGAGATGGACATCACCTTTTCCGACGAATATATTGAAGGGTCCGTACCGGGATTCGACCCAAAACTGATCCAGCGGTTGAAACGGGGGGAATTTCCTATCCAGGGCTACATAGACCTTCACGGACTTACAAAGCAGGCCGCGCAAGAAAGGGTGACCGAGTTCATCCTGAAGAGTTTCCATGCCGGGCTGCGATGCGTGCTCGTGGTTCACGGCCGCGGTCTCAACTCACAAGATCACATTCCCATCCTGAAAGAACGTCTGCCGCACTGGCTTACACGCGGTCCGGCAAGGAAGATAGTCCTTGCTTTTTCAACAGCCAGACCATACGATGGCGGGAGTGGGGCCCTGTATATTCTGCTTCGAAAGAGAAAGGGTGCCTTTTGATCCGGTTTGCCGGGACGAGAAAGAAAGGGAGGATTGCGTGCCATGAAACTGGGGATCGCTGGGCTCCCCCAATGCGGCAAGAAGACCATTTTCAGTGCCCTCACCGGTGCAAGGGGCAAAGATGACGATCACTCCGCTGCCCGAAAAGATACAACAATGGCAACGGTGATGGTTTTCGACGAGCGCATCGAATTCCTTTCCAGTATGTACCGGCCAAGAAAAACCACTTTTGCCAGGGTTGAATACCTCCTGCCTTCTGCAATCCCTGGGGCCTCTTCTGAGAAATCCCGTGCCGGTCTGTGGAACCAAGTTCGCCCGTGTGACGCGCTTCTGCTTGTCTTGAGGAATTTTCCATCACCCGGAGAGGGTTCGCCGGATGCGGAAAAGGACTACTGGGCCCTTGAGGAAGAAATGATCCTCTCAGACCTTGTGGTCGCCGAAAACCGGATCCAGCGTCTTGAACTTGACCGGAAAAGAGGGAAAAAGGAGGAGACCGAGGAATACGCCCTGCTTCTCTCGTGCGCGAAGATTCTGGAAAACGGTGAACCCATCCGCGGTAATGAAGAACTGGCCTCTCACCCTCTCCTCAAAGGTTTCACCTTCCTTTCCGGCAAGCCCGACCTCGTAATCCTGAACAATGGGGATGAAGACGAGAAATTTCCTGATTGGAACAGGAAGCCGGACGGGGTTGATCTTATGATTGTCAGGGGACGTCTGGAAGAGGATATCGCTGCAATGTCGCCGGAAGAGGCCGAGGAATTTATCGTGGCGTATCACGTAACCGAGTCGGCCCTGGACCGTGTCATCCGGCGTTCTTACGCCCTCCTGAACCGCATTTCTTTCTTCACCGTAGGAGAAGACGAGGTCAGGGCATGGCCGATTCCCGCAGGAACATCCGCTCTCGATGCGGCAGGTTCCGTTCACACCGACATCCAGAAGGGTTTCATACGGGCGGAGGTGGTTTCTTTTGAGGACCTGAAAAAATACGGCGGCTTTCAGGAGGCCAAGAAGGCCGGTCAGGTACGACTGGAAGGGAAGGAGTACATCATTCAGGATGGTGATGTCGCACATTTCCGGTTTAACGTCTAGTGATACTGTGGGTTTCTGGGCTTACAATGAACGATTGGCCGCTGTGAGGTGCCTGTGAACAAGATGAGAGTAGGAATTATCGGGGCGGGCGGTTACGGAGGATGCGGGGCCATCGAATTGCTCTGGGCTCACCCCCATGCGGAGATAGCCGTGCTCCTGGATACGCAGGACATGGGCCGCGCCATCAGCGACCTCTATCCGCATCTCAAAGGGTTCTGTGATCTGCCTCTCATGGACCCGAAAGATCCCGCTGTTCCCGACGATCTTGATGCTGTGTTTTTCGCCACTCCTGACGGAGTCGGCCAGCAGCAGGCAGGAAAATGGCTGGAGAGAGGAACAAAGGTCGTTGATTACAGCGGTGATTTTCGATTCAATGATCCTGATTCTTACGAGTCGTACGCGGCGCGGATAGGACGGCAGCAGCCGCACGCTGCTCCGGACCTTTTGCCCCTTTCCGTGTACGGTCTTGCTGAACTCCATCGAAGAGAAATCCGGAAGAGTGCCCTCGTGGGTAACCCCGGTTGCTTCGCGGTGAGCTGTATCCTCGGGCTTGCCCCTGCCATGAAGGAACGCCTCATCGAAATCCAATCCGTTATCTGCGATGCCAAGACCGGTGTTTCGGGGGCCGGGAAGAAACCGGCTCCCGGTTTCCACTACCCCGCCCGGTACGATAACATGAATGCGTATAAAGTTTCGGGCCATCAACATGTCTTTGAAGTGGAACGGGAGCTGGGTATCCTGGCAGGAGAAGGGGTGGTGATGACGTTCACCCCCCACGTGGTCCCTCTGTGCCGGGGCATCCTCACCACCATATACGGACAGCTGGAGCCGGGAAACGACATCGCCCGGATCCTGGAGGCTTACCGGTCCTTCTACCGGGAAGATGTGTTCGTACGGGTCTTTGGCCCGGAAACGCCCCAGAATACCGCCAACGTGAGGGGGAGTAATTTCTGCAATCTCTCTGTGAACGTGGATGAAAGGACAGGAAAACTGTTGGTAATCAGCCACATTGACAACCTGGTCAAAGGCCAGGCAGGAAGCGCTGTTCAGAATATGAACATCATGTTCGGCTTCGACGAAGGCGCGGGGCTCATGAGACCCGGCCTTTTTCCCTAATTGCGGGCAGCCGGCGGGCAGGGCTTTCGAAACGCCCCGGAAAGCATGCACTTTTTCTCCGGCTGCATCTCTCCAGTCTCTATCTGATACAGACCTTGCGGACCTGGATCAAATCCGTGAGGCCGAGACATACCTTTCGGATACCATCCTGCATGAGGGTGCTCATGCCGCTCTTAATGGCCTGGGGCCTGAGTTCCTCCATTCGCGCGCGGCTCTGGATGAGGTCCTTCATTTCATCTCCCACCACCAGCAGTTCGTGGATTCCCGTTCTTCCCCGGTACCCCGTATTTCCGCAATGGGGACATCCATTGGCCCGGTGGAGAAAAAAATCATCGTTGTACTTGAAACCCAAGGCATCAAAATCACCTTCATAGGCCCGTGCCAGGGAATCGAATTCCTTTTGAGTGGGGTGATATTTTTCCTTGCATTCCTGGCACAGCGTCCGGACCAGGCGCTGGGCAAGAACACCCAGGAGCGCATCGGCGAAGTTGAACGGGTCCATTCCCATGTCCAGAAGCCGGGTGATTGTCTCAGGTGCGCTGTTGGTATGGAGCGTGCTTAATACCAGATGTCCTGTCAGAGATGCCTCGATTCCGGTGGAAACCGTTTCATGATCCCGCATCTCACCGACCATGATGACATCCGGGTCCGCCCGCAAGAACGCCCGCATTGCAGTGGCGAAGTCAAAGCCGATCTTGGGCATAACCTGGACCTGCCGAAGGCCGTCTTGTGTGATTTCCACGGGGTCCTCGGCCGTCCAGATCTTCGTCTCCGGTTTGTTGATATAGGCGAGGGCCGCGTGGAGTGTGGTCGTCTTTCCACTTCCCGTCGGACCGACCACCAGGACTATGCCGTACGGTTTCGTAATGACATCGATAAACGACTGGTAGTTCCTTTCGCTCATTCCCATCTTGTCCAGAGGAATGGGCTCTCCCGTGGCCAGGAGCCGCATGACCACATCCTCATTCTGCCCGGCCGTTGGTATGCTCGCCACGCGAAGCTCGACGTCGAGCGGCGCAAATCTCCTGAATTTAATCTTCCCGTCCTGAGGAAGGCGCTTCTCGGCGATGTCCAGATCGGACATAATCTTCACCCGGGAAACCATCGCCTTTTTGTAGGCAAACGGGATGGTCTGATAGATCTGGCACGCACCATCGATTCTAAAACGGACAACCGCATTTGCTCGCCCCTGGCGCGGCTCGATATGAATGTCGGAAGCACCCCGGTTATATGCATCCACGATCATCTTGTTCACAAGCTGGACTATGGCGCCGTCTTCCTCACTGACACCTTCCACTGCCTCATCAAAGTACTCTTCGGACCCTTCGAGCTGTCCGAGAATGTCTTCGATGCTCCCCGCGCCATGGAGCATTTCCGTCCTGTCCACATCAAAGAAGAGATCAATCATCTTAAAAATGTCTTCTCTGAGCGAGACGCAATATTCAAATTTCCTCCCCGGGATAATTCTTTTGACCGCATCTCGCGCAGGCAGGTAATTGGGATCTTCCATGGCCACGACAACATGGTGATCGGATTCGGTGACGGGGACAAAGATGTTGCTTTTCAGGTAGCTTACCCTGAGCCCCTCCAAAAGGCCTCCCGGTATAACCATCCTATCGCTGAAAGGGATGAAGCGGGTCTTGTAAAAACTGGATAATGACTTGCCGATATCGTCTTTGGACACCTGAAAGTCGCTCATCAGGACCGATTCGACGGACTTCTTTGTCTTTCTCGCCCTCGACATTGCTTCCGCCAAATCCTTGCTGCTGATAATATTATTCGTAATCAGATGGTCAAAACGAGTGGACTTTGTCTTCTGAACCGCTCTCTGGTTATTAAAGAAAGCGATACCAAGCACTCTTGCGATATCGACGGCAAAAGAGGAATCCTCCTTGGTAAAAGCCTCACCGGTCTTTTTATTGATAAGCTGAATGACGCCCAAGAGATACTTATTATACATGATTGGAGCAGCAAGGACCTGTGTGGTTCTGTACCTGGTCTTCGTGTCCCAGCTCTTATCAAAGCCGAGCTGAGGATGGATCCGGGTAAGTTCTTGCGAATCGTAGGCATTGTGCACATTCACCACCTTTCCGGCAGCTGCACAATACCCGGCAACGCTTCCGTTTGCGATGGGCACCCGAATCTCATTGGTTTCATTCCCTGTCTTGAAACGGGACACAATTTGCTTCCGGATGCCATCGACCACATAAATAGTGATCCTATCCGCATCGAAGAGCCCCAGAATCTCCCCCTGGAGATTCATGAGGATATCGTTCGTATCTTTCGCGGAATGGATTTTATTGGTGATAGAGTTGAGCTTTTTCTGGAATTGAAGCTGATGCTCGAGTACCCTCTCTGGCGGTTCCGATCGACTCGTCTTTTCAAGAAATGTTGCCATGGTTAACGCATTCTCTCTGTGTGTGTGGGCCTATCCTGGGCAGATTTGTACCCGAAATGGACACAAAACAGCTCACCCCGCAATCTCTCGATTGGGATCTTCCGAATCAGGGGCATACCGCGGGTAGCGCTTCCATACTCCCCATGCCTTCTGCAAAGATCGTTCCATCACGGGCGGAGATCCAAATCGTTCTTTCTTTTCCCAATGAGGAAATGGCCTTTTGAAAAATTTCCGGACATACGCCGCCCACTATTCTTGAAAAATCGGCTGAAATATGCAACAAATTTATATAGTGGCCGGAGAGGAAACAGGGAATTGCCTTTCCGGCACGAGCTGCGGCACTGTCCGCATTCGTCAATCTTTTGACAGGGACAATGGACTTCTCCTTGATCAACGCATCCCACCCGCTCATCCTTGCTTCTGCTTCTCCACGGCGGAAGGCCCTGCTCAAACAGGTGGGATTGCCGTTCTCTGCTTTCCGCAGCAGGATTCAAGAGGAACGTGCTTTCGGAGACCCCATGGAGGCGACCTGTATCCTGGCCAGAGAAAAGGCTCAATCTATCTATAATGCCGGGATACGGGGCTGGATTCTGGGGGCGGATACGATAGTCGTGATTGATCACTGCATTCTCGGCAAACCCAAAGACAAGCGAGATGCACGGCGAATGCTGACCGCTTTGAGCGGCAGGGAACACCAGGTCATTACCGGTGTTGCTCTCCTCAACCCGGCGGGAGCAGAAGTCTTTCACCGGGCAATCAGATCACTGGTTATGGTCAAGGAGCTTAGCGCCGTGGAAATTGATGCATATCTTGCCACGGGAGAACCCTTCGACAAGGCAGGCGGTTATGCCATACAGGGAATAGGCGCATTTATGATCAAAGGCATTCAGGGATCTTATACCAATATCGTGGGGCTTCCCGTCTGCGAGGTCATTAGTGCTCTGAAGGACGCCGGCGCGCTCGGGGCATTTCCCTAATCCGCATTTCTCACCGCTCGGACCATCCTGTCTGGGGGCGAAGGTGCCGCACGTACAGCCCCGCTCACTGTTTCTGCTGCCTTCGTATTTCACCCAGGATGACCCCTGCCGCCACGGAGACATTCAGAGATTCCATGGAGCCGAACCGGGGAATGGCCACCACCGCATGACACCCATTGCGAACAGAAGAACTCAACCCGCGTTCCTCGTTTCCGAGCACCAGGACAAGGTTCCGTTTCCAATCAAATTCGTAGACCGGTTGAGTATTTCCCCCGGCTGTCCCGATGATCCAGAAGCCCTGCTCATTCAGGGAATCAAGCGCCCTGCGCAGGTTCACCACTCTGCATACGGCAAGGAGTCCCGCAGCCCCGGAGGATCGCTTGATCACTTTTGGACTGACCTGGGCGGAACGGTCCTTGGGAATGATGAGGCCGGCCGCCCCGAAAAATGCCCCTGCACGGATCAGGGCTCCCAGGTTGCCCTCGTCGGTAATATGGTCGGCCGCCACGATCAGTCCCCACTCCTGCTCCTTCTCCGCCCGCTGCACTATTTCCGCCAGGCTGCTGTAGGAAAAAGGCTCTGACACGGCTACCATCCCCTGGTGACGCAGACCCGGAAAACGTCTCTCGAGCTCAACGGTCCTGACGAAACGGACAGGGATCCCCTTTTCCTTCGCCATTTCGACGAGTTCCTTTGTCCTCTGAGAATTCTTGCCTTCCGCAAACCATAATTCCCTGATCCGGAAACGCTCATGAATCAGTGCTTCCCGGATTCCGTGGAACCCCGGTATCATGCTGGGAAATCTGTCGGTGGGGGGAGTCATTTTCTTGGGACAGAAGGAACACCCGGATGGGTCAAAATCCGAAAAGTTCCTTGATAGTCGGTTCTCGCCGTCCGCTTCTGCAGCGTTCGGCCAGAATGATGGCCTGTACCTCTGTCACGGCCTGTTCAAGGTCGTCGTTGACTACCACGTAGTCATATCGGCCGTATTGAGCAATTTCACCCATAGCCGCTTTGAGGCGTGTCTCAATAACCTCCTCTGTGTCGGTCCCCCGCTCTCTCAAGCGCGTCTCCAAGACTTCCAGTGAGGGCGGAACGAGAAATATCAGAACGCTGTCGCCGGAATGGTCTTTGATTGCCCGGGCCCCTTGGATATCAAGGTCCAGCAGTATATCCAGACCCGATTTCAGTGGGCCTTCGAGAGCTGAAAAAGAACTTCCGTAATAGTCCTCGTACACATTTGCCCACTCGACAAACGCTCCTTCGTCCACCATCCTCATGAAAGTCTTCTTGTCCACAAAGTAGTAGTCCCTGCCTTCCCGTTCCCCTGCTCTCGGCTTCCTCGTGGTATGGGAAACGGAATATCCTATATGAGCCGTCCTCTTTCTCACTTTCCGGACTATTGTGGATTTTCCCGCCCCCGAAGACGCTGATATGACGAAAAGCAGCCCGTTCATGTCTACTCTTTCAAATCCTCTTCTCTCAGGTTACAGTTCGGGCTGAAGCGTTGCGCGATGGTCTCTGACTGGATGGCCGAAAGGATAACATGGTTGCTGTCGGTAATGATCACGGACCGTGTGCGTCTCCCCTGAGTTGCATCAATAAGCCTCCGGTCCTCTCTTGCCTCGTCCCGCAGTCGCTTTATAGGCGCCGCATTCGGAGAAATAATGGCTATCACCCTCCTCGAAACCACCGAATTCCCAAACCCGATATTCACAAGCCGTGCCGTCATGAGTGCGCCTCCTTTTATTCTACGTTTTGAACCTGTTCCCGAATCTTCTCCAGCTCTGCCTTCATTTCAATCACGATATTTGAAATGGAGGCATCCGAGGCTTTGACGCTCAACGTATTGACTTCCCTGTTGATTTCCTGGATAAGAAAATCCAGCCGCCTCCCAAGGGCATCATTTTTTGATAGAAACTCCTCAAATTGACTACAGTGGCTCCCTATCCGCACCAGTTCCTCCGTGATGTCCGCCTTTTCTGCAAGAATAGCCACCTCCTGGGCGAGTCTTGCATCATCGATATGGAGATCACCTACCATTGAGGCGATTCTTTCTTTCAGTTTTCCGGCCCTCTGGTCCATTGCTTCAGGCGCACGCCTCTTGATCTCATCTACACGGCTTCTCATAGTTCGCAAGCGCCCTCTAAAATCTTCCTCAAGAGCCTTGCCTTCCCTGATCCGCATCAGATCGTAGGAATCCAGGGCCTTGCGGAGGACTTCATGAAAGCCGGGTTTCAACTTTTCAATGTCGGGTGTCTCCGGCTTGGCCACAATGATGTCTTTGAACTGGCAAAGTTGCTCCGCATTTAGATGTGCGTCTATTCCAAATTCCTCGCTGAGCTGTTCAAAGATCTTCAGGTAGGAACGCACAAGCGTGGCGTTCAGCGTAAGCTCGGAGGAAAGCGCTTCTCCGTTTCCCTCTATCTGTACGGAAACTTCGATGCGGCCTCTCCTGGTTCTGTCGGCAATCAATCGTTTCAGGTCATCCTCCAGCGGTTGAAAATTTCTGGGAATGCGAAGAATGATGTCCCGGTAGCGATGGTTTACCGACCGAATCTCCGTGACGAGCACCATCCCCTCGAAATTATGTTCCGCCCTGCCGTAGGCGGTCATGCTCTTGACCACGGCACATTTCCTCCCTTCGCTGAATCATGTATATGTCCCTGAGTTTTCTAAAATGTCCTCTCGTAACAGGATCGGAATAGTCTTTGTACGTCCATGCCAGCGGCTCGAAATAACCCTTGCGAAAAACAAGAGTCAAATCAGCATAGATCCCTTTTGAAAGATATATTCTGTGTACATAGTTTTTGCCGGTTGCCAATACCAGGCGTTCCGGTGAAATATAACCCGGGTCAACATTGATTCTCCTCTTTCCTTCATGGAGATACCGCTTTTCCACCTCGTTGCACCGAAGTTTGATCGAAACAAGCTGTTCCGGGCGGATCAGTCTCTCAAAGGAGATAAAGCGCCTGTGAAGCGGCCACCCCATCTCCTTTTCGTAGTACCTGGTTCGATCAAAAAAACATTCCGGACTTATCCAGTCCACCATGCCGAACATCCCGGATAATTCATCAACGACCCGGTCCAAAAGGCCTTTTTCCGGGGAAAAGAGGCTTGCGATCAGTTTTACAGGATCCGGTTCACGTGGAAGACTCATATCTCACTCCCCTTTATGCTTCCCACGTCATCTCGCTGATCGCTCTTTTCAGGTCTTCCACTCCTACGGTGGACGTCCCGACTTCTCCCACAACAATACCGGCTGCAAGATTGGAGATGACAGCCGCCTTTTTCATATCGAGTCCTGATGCCATCCCAAGGCAGAAAGTGGCGATAACCGTGTCCCCGGCGCCGGTCACATCATATACTTTCTTCGCCGCCGTAGGAATGTGCCGGATCTTTCCTCCACGTTCGAAGAGGGTCATGCCCTGCTCTCCCTGGGTGATCAACACTGCCTGGCAGCCGAGATTTTTCAGTATTCGACCACCGGCTCTTGCCAGTCCTTCTCCGTCAATGATCTCAAATCCGCAATACGCACCTGCCTCCAGGTGGTTGGGGGTGATAACATCTACCCCCTGGTAAAGAGGAAAGCTTTCGACTTTAGGGTCTACCGCAAGAATCCCGTTCCAGGATTTTTTCAGACGTCGCAAGCCACTTATAATATCCGGGGACACAACTCCCTTTCCGTAATCGGAGACAATAACAACATCCATCTCCTGCTTTCTTTCTTCCACGAACGACAGGAGTTTTTCCATCATCCGGGGATGGATATCTCTTCTGCTTTCCCGGTCAACCCGAACGACCTGCTGACTGTGGGCAACGATTCTGGTCTTGGTGCTTGTAGGTCTTCCCTGTTCCACCAGCACGCCTTCCGTGGTAAGACCCAGCTCTTTCATCCGGGCGATTACCTCTCTCCCCGTTGCATCGTCTCCAATCACCCCGCAAAGAACGGGCCTTGCGCCCAGGCTGAAAATATTGTTGATCACATTCCCTGCGCCGCCAAGCGTCTTGGTTTCACCCTGAACATCCACGACAGGCACGGGTGCCTCCGGTGAAATGCGGGAGACTTTTCCCCAGAGGTACCGGTCCAGCATGACATCGCCCAGGACCAGTATCCGCGCGCGATGGAATCCGTCAACAGCATCCTGGAGCAGCGCCTTCTCCCGGTCCGGGACGTCTTCCATATTCCCTCTCACTACATCTCCTCTTTACAGGACACAGGACATCCCGGAAATTCTGTTCGAAATCCTTTGATCGATGTTCAAGACACAAAAGCCGTCAGAGCTGCCTCGCCTGAAAGGCGACATCCAGCACCTGGCGATTGGAAGAAGAAACGGGGGAGGCACGGTGGGAAGACTATTCGTCTTGCAGGTATTCCCCCGTGCCGCCGGTTGAAATGCACTTTAGCATGACGCGCCTCTCTTGTCCACATCATATGACGAACCCTGATCTCCGGCAAGGCATCATCTGCTGTGTTGCCTTCGGTCACTCCTCCTTGCGACGTATTGTTGTATACGTCTCGCTCGTCGCTCCTCGGTGCCTTGCATTTAATGCCTTGCCGGAGATCATGATTCCGCCTCAACCACTCGCCTTCACACACGCTGAGGAAATTCGACGGCGGATTTGGGGCAACCCGGAAAAGCTGAAAGCAAACGAGATCACCTCAAATGAGATGAGCTTTCGAACGCCGGCTCCGAGCAGCACCGAAATTTTCCTTGAATAATTGGGATAGACTCGCTAACTTAGAGCCGACTTTCGCTCAACCGGGACCTGTGAACCATTTAGAAAGAAGCTATACACAGTGATGGCACATGTTCTCTCCAGAGAGTTCCATGAGAAATCGCCTTCGACTCTTTTTGAAAATTGTCTCTTACATCCTTGTAGAAGCGTTTGGAGCTGTCCTTCTGGTATCCTTTCTTTCCATGTTGACGGATGTAATTACGGTTTTGAAATTTGTACTCCCGATCGTCGCGCTCAGCTCTGCGGCAAGTGGCTTTTGCACCCTAGACAAAAGCGTGGACTTGATAATACACAGACACCTGTCCGCCATCGGTACGGGGATCGGGACTGGCTTATTACTCTACGGCATCCTGGGCGTCTTCTTGTTCTTTTTGAGTGGAGAAAACCTGTTCGGTTTTCGAGATTTCCTGGTCTTCCTCGGTATCGGGGCAGGATGCGCCGAACTGGGCGGTCTACTGGCCCTGAAGCGCAGTAGATCTCCACTGTAGTCGCTTATTGTCCAAAAGCAAAAGGAGGGAAAAATGAGAAGGAAATTCAGATTATTGAGTGTTCTGGTTTTTGCAATCTGCTTTCTGAGTGTTATTCCAACCGGGTACGGTGCATCTGCAACTATTTCATCGGCCGACTACAAGGCCGGAGCGGTCGTCACTATCGAGGGTACTATTTCACCCGGGCAGGACCTCTACGTTACCGTCGCTTCCCAATCTACCTTCGCGCCGAAAGACACCAAGGGTGTCAATGAAATCAAGCGACTGAAGAAAGAGGAAAAAAAATGGGATTTCGGCAGTGACACGACCGTTCCTGACCTCTACTATATGCTCAC
>Ga0315542_1001528_pt1 | contig 14412 bp, 13 predicted proteins | sample SalMarSW160120MG_FD_202541 | JGI IMG/M metagenome (GOLD analysis project Ga0315542, IMG submission 202541) | Salt marsh sediment microbial communities from the Plum Island Ecosystem LTER, Massachusetts, United States - Salt Marsh Sediment SW1601-20 ...
GCAGCCCTCGCTCTTCCCCGCTGCCCTCCTGGAAAGGCCTGCTCGGCCGGTCGGCGCCGACGAGGGAGAGCCCGGCATCCCGCTGCCGCGTCCCGTGTTCTTGCCGGGAGTGCCGGGTCTGGTAGGGATCTCGCGCGAGCTGCAGACCTGCTGCGCGGGGTTGCCTCACGTGGCGCGCAGCGGCGTGAACGTCCTGCTGCATGGGGAGAGCGGCACGGGCAAGGAGATCGTCGCTCATGCCATCCACGCGAACAGCGACCGGGCCGCGGGCCCCCTGGTGGGCCAGAATTGCGCCGCCCTGCCGGAGACGCTGTTCGAGAGCGAGCTGTTCGGTCACCGGTCGGGAGCCTTCACCGGGGCCGTCTCGGACAAGGCCGGGCTGCTCGAGGCCGCCAATGGCGGCACCTTCTTTCTGGACGAGATCGGGGACATGCCGCTGTCCCTGCAGATCAAGCTGCTGAGGGTGATGCAGGAGCGGCGGGTCCGGCGCATTGGCGAGCTGGAAAGCCGCCCCGTCAATATCCGCTTCGTCGCCGCCACGCACAAGGACCTGCCCGCGGAGATCGCCGCCGGCCGTTTCCGGCTCGATCTCTACTACCGGCTTAACGTGGTGCGGCTGAGCATCCCCGCCCTGCGGCAACGCCCCGAGGACATCACCCACCTGCTGGCCTACTTCCTGGAGCGGCACGGCGGCGAGGGTCCGCACCGGATCAGCGAGCGCGCGCTGGCGGCCCTGCAGGCCTATCGCTGGCCGGGCAACGTGCGCGAGCTGGAAAACGCGGTCTGCCGCTTCCTGGCGCTGCATCCCGGCCAGTCCCTGATCCGGCTGGGACATCTCTCGCCCGAGCTGCAGACGGCAGCCGGCTGGTCGGTGGATCCCGCCGATCTGGCCACCCTGCGTCCGCTGGAGGAGGCCGGCCAGCTGCTCGAACGCTACCTGATCCGCAAGGCCATCGCCGCCTGCGGCGGTCACAAGGCCGCCGCGGCCCGGCGGCTGGGTCTCAGCCGGCAGGGGCTCTACAAGAAGATCCAGCGCTACGACATGTCCGACCTGATCGGGAATCGCTCGCGGCCATGAACCCGGCGTGGAGGAAGAGGCGGACGACGCTGCAGGTCGGGCTCGACGACCCGGACCGGCTGGCAGTAACGCTCGACACTGCCGCCCGGCCGCTATATTTTGCTGACCATGTCCGCCACCGTGACTTCCTCCCCGCCCGGATCCCGTCACCGCTGGCTCCTGCCGGCCGTGGACGGCTGGGCCGTGCTGGCCGGCTTGATGGCCACCACCGCCATGCCGCCGTTTCCCGGCACCGGCTGGCTCATGATCCTGTCGCTGGCCATCCTCTTCGGCGTCCTCGCGGACGCGCCGCGACCGGCGCGCACGGCCTGGCTCTTCGGCCTGGCCCACCAGCTGACACTCCTGCACTGGCTCTTCCTGCTGATTCCGGCGGCCACCATCTCCTCGCGCGGGCTGGTGCCGGTGGCCGCGCTCTCCACCATCCTGTACGTTTCGCTCTTCTACCTGATCTTCGGCCTGGTCTTCCAGATCGTGCGGGACCGGCTCGGCCGCCGCACGGCCGTGGCCCTGGCGCCCGTGCTCTGGATCGCCATGGAGGCGGCGCGATCGGGGGGCGAGCTGGGCTTCCCCTGGTGCCTGTCCGGCGCAGCCTGGATCAAGACGCCCCTGCTGTCCTGGGCCGCGGCCTCCGGCGAGATCGGACTCGGCGCGGCCACCGCCTTCACGGCGGCGGCTCTCGCGGCGGTGCTGGGCTGGCTGACGGGGCGGTGGACGGATCCCTTGCCGGCCCGCGGCTGGTGGCTGGGTCTGACGATCGCCACCGGCCTGCTCTGGGGCGGTATCGGTCTCGGGACCGTTTGGCGCTCCCCGATCTCCGCAACCGACTCCGGGACGCCGGAGCCGGCCGCCACAGCGGCCGCACCGGCCGCACCGGCCGGGCCGCGGCGGACACCGGTGCGCATCGCGGCCGTGCAGGCCGACGTGGCCCTGGCCGACAAGTGGGAGCGTTCCCGCATCGATTCGACGCGCATCCCTTACACTGAGTTGACCGGGGCCGCCGCGCGGGACGGCGCCAGGCTGGTGGTCTGGGCCGAGACGGCGGTCCCGTCCTACCTGCGCTACGAACCGGCCCTGCTGGACTGGGTGAGCGGCCTGGCCGCGGAATATCGGGTCTACATCTACACCGGGTTCCCGGATGCCGAGCTGACCCCGGGCGGCCGGCGACTGCGCTTCAACTCTTCCGGGCTGTTCGATCCGCGGGGTCGCCTGGTGGACTTCTACGCCAAGCATCACCTGCTGCCGGTCGGCGAGCGCATGCCCTTTTCCTGGCTGTTCCCGGCGGTCGCCCACATCGACGTCGGACAGGCCGAGTGGGAGCCGGGGGAGAAGCCCGTCCCCATCACCGTGTCCCTGCCCGGCGGCGACTTCCGCTTCGCCGGCCTGATCTGCTTCGAGTCCATCTTCGCGGACCTTTCCCGGCAGGCGGTGCGGGCCGGGGCGCAGGTGCTGATCAACATCACCAACGACGGCTGGTTCGGGAAGACGGCCGGCCCGCGGCAGCATGCCGAGCTGGCCCGCCTGCGGGCGGCGGCGTGTGGCGTGCCCCTGGTGCGCTGCGCGAACAACGGGGTGAGCTACATCACGGATGCGCGGGGCCGGCTGTTGGTGGCGGCCGGCCTGGGCCGGCGGGCCTTCGTGGCCGCGGACGTCCTGCCGCAGGACGGGCGCACCGCCTTCGTGCGCTTCGGCGCCTGGCCCCTGGTGGGATTCCTGGCCCTCTGGAGCGCGCTCGCCCTCCTGCTCACCAGGCGCGCGGGGGGGGCATGAAGATCTCCGATCACCACTTCGTCTTCTGCCCCCGCTGCCGCACCCGGCTCGAGCTGCGGGAGGAGGGAGGGAAGGAGCGCCCCTTCTGCCCGAGCTGCGGCTTCGTCCAGTACCTCAATCCCACCCCGGGGGCGGCGGTGGTCCTCTTCCGCGGAGATGGTCTCTGCCTGGTCCGGCGCCGGTATCCTCCCAAGGAGGGGCAGTGGACCCTGCCGGCGGGGTTCATGGAGTTCACCGAGGAGATCGAGGAGACCGCCGTGCGCGAGGTCAAGGAGGAGACCAACCTCGACGTGCGGCTGACCGGACTCTTCGCGGTGCACACGGGGATCCTGCCGCCCGACCGTCCCGTGCTGCTGGTCGTCTACACGGCCGAGGAGCTGGGCGGCGAGCTGCGCGCCGCCGATGACGTGGACGAGGTCGGCTTCTTCCCGCTGGACCGGTTGCCCGGTCCCATCGCCTTCGCCGCCCATCGCAAGGTGCTGGCCGCCCTGCGCGAGAAGAGGGATTGAGGCGGGAGGGCGCCGGCGGTCGACCGCGGCGGCGGCTCGGGTGGACGGAGAGGCGCCCCCGCCTCCCCGGCGCTTGGAGGTGCGATCGTGAGCGAGGCACCGGTACCGGTGGCCGTGCTGCTCTCGGGCAGCGGCCGCACCCTCGAGAACTTCCTGCAGAAGATCGCCGCGGGGTCCCTGCCGATCCGCATCGTGGCCGTGGTTTCCAGCCGCGCCGACGCGCGGGGGGCCCGCATCGCCCGGGAGGCCGGCCTGCCCTGCGGGATCTTCCCGCGCAAGGACTACGATTCCAGGGCGGCCCATTGCGAAGCCATCAACGGCTGGCTGGCGCCCCACGCCCCGCGCATGATCCTGCTGGCCGGATTCCTCTGCTACTACATCCGGCCCACCTGGTTCGCGGGTCCCATCCTGAACATCCATCCGGCCCTGCTGCCCAGGTACGGCGGCAAGGGCTACTACGGCGATCGCGTGCACGAGGCGGTGCTGGCGGCGGGGGAGCGGGAGAGCGGCTGCACGGTGCATCTGGTGGACGAGATCTACGACCACGGCGAGATCGTGGGCCAGCGCCGCGTGCCCGTCCTGCCCGGCGACGACGTGCACAGCCTGGCCGCGCGCGTCTTCGCCGCCGAGTGCGAACTCTACCCCGAGGTCGTGGCCCGCCTGGCCCGGGAGATCGCCGCCCGAGGCTGAGGGCGGGCTCAGGCCTCCTGGCCCGCCGGCTGCTCGGCGGCCGGCGCGGGCCCGGCGCTGCCGGTCGTCAGGAAGCGATGCATGGCCGTGGCGGCCTTGCGGCCCGCGCCCATGGCCAGGATCACGGTGGCGCCCCCGGTGACGATGTCACCGCCCGCGAAGACGTCGGGCCAGGAGGTCTGCATGGTCTGCTCGTCCACCAGGATCGTGCCCTTCTTGGGATGCCGCGCGAGGTCCGGGCAGTCGGCCAGCAGCAGGGGATTCGGGCTCGTGCCGATGGCGATGACCACGGTGTCCACCGCGAACTCCCGGGTCCGTCCCTCGATGGGCACGGGCCGCCGGCGACCGCTGGCGTCCGGCTCGCCCAGCTGCATCTCCTGACAGCGGATGGCGCCGACGCAGCCGTTCCCGTCGTCCACGATCTCCACCGGCGAATGCAGCAGGTGGAACTTGATGCCCTCCTGCTCGGCGTGGTGGATCTCCTCGATGCGCGCCGGCATCTCCAGGCGGCTGCGCCGGTAGACGAGGTAGACGATCTCCGGCTGCAGGCGCTGGGCCGTGCGGGCCGAGTCCATGGCGGTGTTGCCCGCCCCGATGACGGCGATGCGCTTGATGCGCTTGACGGGCGTGTCGGCCGCGTGAGGGAACCGGTAGCCGCCCATCAGGTTGACCCTGGTCAGGAACTCGTTGGCGCTGTAGACGCCGTTGAGGTTCTCGCCGGGGATGTTCAGGAACCAGGGCAGGCCGGCGCCGGTGCCGATGAAGGTGGCGTCGAAGCGCTGGCGGATGGACTCCATCGATTCGGCCTTGCCGACCGGGTAGTTCATGACGAACTCCACCCCCATCTTCTTGAGCCCGTCGATCTCCCGGACCAGGATCTCCTTGGGCAGCCGGAACTGGGGGATGCCGTAGAACAGAACTCCACCCGGCTTGTGCAGCGCCTCGAAGACCGTCACCTGGTGGCCGCGCTGGATCAGGTCGCTGGCGCAGGTCAGGCCGGCGGGACCGGAACCGATGATGGCCACGCGCTTGCCCGTGGGCGGATCGATGGCGGGCAGGGCGTCCAGGCCGTGCTCCATGGCGTAGTCCCCGATGAAGCGCTCGACGCGCCCCACGGCGCCCGGCTCGCGCCCCTTGTCGGGCTTGTTCAGCGTGCAGTGGAGCTCGCACTGGTCCTCCTGCGGGCAGACACGCCCGCAGATGGCCGGCAGGAAGTTCTTGCTCTTGATGAGGCGCAGGGCTTCCTCGAAGTTCTCCTCGCCGATCAGGCGCATGAACTGCGGGATGTCGATGCCCACGGGACAGCCGGAAATGCAGGGCTTGTTCTTGCACTGGATGCAGCGCCGCGCCTCCTGGACCGCCTCGGTCTCGCTGTAGCCGAGCGGCACTTCCTCGAAGTTGTAGATGCGCTGCAGCGGATCCTGCTCGCGCATGGGCGTCTTGGTCTTGGCCTTGTTGATGTTGCGCTGGGACTTCCTGCTGTCGGACATGCCGCCCTCCTAGTTCTGGTCCTGGGCTGCCGCGAGCCTGGCGGCAGCGGCCTCGAGCCGACACGCGTGGGCCTTCTCCAGGGCCAGCCGCTCCTCGGGCTGGTAGTAGGAGAGTCTCTTCATGAGCTCGTCGAAGTCCACCTGGTGCCCGTCGAACTCCGGTCCCTCGACGCAGGCGAACCGGGTCTGGCCGCCCACCGTCACGCGACAGGCCCCGCACATGCCGGTGCCGTCCACCATGATCGGATTCAGGGAGGCCTGGGTGGGTATCCCGTAGGGTTGCGTCGTCTTGCAGACGAACTTCATCATGATCACCGGTCCGATGCAGATCACCTCGTCGAGCGAGCGGCCGCCGTCGATCAGGTCCTGCAGGGCGTGGGTCACCATGCCCTTGCGACCGTAGCTGCCGTCGTCGGTGGTGACGATGGTCTCGTCGCTGAGGGCCCGGATCTCGTCCTCGAGGATCAGCAGCTCACGGGTGCGGGCGCCGAGGATCGAGATCACGGTGTTGCCGGCCTCCTTGAGGGCCGCGACCTGCGGCCAGACCACGGCGTTGCCGATGCCGCCGCCCACGCAGACGACGGTCTTGCCGCCGGCGGGGATCCTGGTGGGCCGGCCCAGCGGTCCGGCCAGGTCGAGGATGTCCTCGCCAACTTCGAGGCAGTTCAGATCGCCGGTGGTCTTGCCCACCTCCTGCACCACGATCGTGATGGTGCCGCGCGCGGGCTCGCGGTGCGCGATGGTCAGGGGGATGCGCTCGCCCCACTCGCTCACGCGCAGGATCACGAACTGTCCGGCGCGACCGCGTTCCGCGATGTGCGGGGCCTCGATCTCGAAGAGCACCGTCTTCGGGGCCAGCTCCCTCTTCTGGACGATCTTGTTGGCCAAGGCAGCAGCTCCTGGGATGGGGGTCTGCGGCGGGGCCGTCCATGGTACGGGGACGGCCAGGATCGGCTCCGGACAGGCCAAAAATGCGGGGCGGGGGCCGAAAATGCAAGAAACTGCGCAGATTATTGGATGGCCCCGCCGGCGGATCAGCCGCCGATCTCGAACATGGGATCACGTGGCCCCGCCGGCTCCGGGCCCTGCGGGCCGGGGACGAGGCCGGGGGTGAGGCCGGGGGTGAGGCCGGGTCCGAGCAGAAAGGGGTGGGACGCCGGCTTGACGCGCGCCGCGTGGGCCAGAGCCCGTGCCAGGACCGCATCTGTCGCGCTGCGACGCAGCAGCGGACGGAGCCGGACGGCCGCCGGGGCGAACAGGCAGGGTTTCAGGCGGCCGTCGGCCAGCAGCCGCAGTCGGTTGCAGCGGCGGCAGAAGCGGTCGCTCAACGCGGCCACGAAGCTGACGATCTGTCCGGTGGCCGCCACGCGGAAGTCCGCAGCCGGCCCCGCGGCGTTGCCCGCCGAAGCGCGCAGCGGCAGGGGCAAGAGGCGGTGCGTCCGCTGCAGTCGGGCCCTGGCCTCGGCCGCGGACAGGAAGATCGCCGCATGGGGAGTGCCCGGCAGGGGCATGGCCTCGATGAAGCGGATGTTCAGTCGCAGCCGGCCGGCGAATTCGACCAGGTCGGCCAGGGCGTCGTCGTTCACGCCCCGCTGGAGCACGCAGTTCAGCTTGACCAGCGGAAAACCCGCCCGGGCGGCGCGGCGCAGGCCAACCAGGACCGGTATCAAGGCGTCCTGTCCGGTCAGCCGCTGGAAACGCTCCCGGTCGAGGGTGTCCAGCGAGATGTTCAGCCGGTTCAGTCCCGCCGCCTTCAAATCGTCCAGGTGTCCGTCCAGCAGGACCCCGTTGGTGGTCAGCCCCACGCTCTGGATTCCCGGCAGGCCCGCGAGCCGCGCGCAGAGTTCGGGCACTCCGCACCGCAGCAGCGGCTCGCCACCGGTCAAGCGGACCCGGATCACGCCCAGGCTGGCGGCCACGCCCACCACGCGCTCGATCTCCTCGAAGCTCAGCAGATCGCTGCGCAGCCCGTGCAGGCCGGCGGCGGCCGGCTTGGCCGCGGCGGGCCGGCAGTAGGCGCAATGCAGATTGCAACGGTCCGTGACGCTGACGCGGAGATACGAGATCTCGCGGCCGTGGGCGTCCACCAGGGTGGTGACGGCTGCACTCTGTCGTGGGCTCATGCCCCTAGTTTGCATCAAGAAGCCCGAATTGACAATCGCTTTGGTGGTCGGGGGCCGCGGGCGGGGTGGCGGACCAAGGATTAAGGGCCAATCTCCAGCCGGCAGGATCGTAGCGGTCCGGGGGGGACGGCCGCCGCTCGATCCGCGGCGCCTCTGGCGCCGCCGGTGCTTGGGTTGGCCCTTGACCCGATGCTGTTTTGCAATCCTCGCGGATCGCCGTCCGGGGCGCTGCAAGGGATGTGCCGGCCAGGCCGCGGCACCTTGACCGGCCGGGTCTTGGTGCCTATGGTGTGAGCCTCCGCCCAGACCGGCGGGAGGGTCGCACCGGGGTTCACAGAGGGGGCGTATCATGGAGAAGCTGATCCGCCAGTTGCTCGAGAAGATCGGCGAGGACCCGGCCCGCGAGGGTCTCGTCAAGACCCCCGGGCGGGTGGCCCGCGCCTACGAGTTCCTCACGCAGGGTTACCATGAAGATGCCGACGCCCTGGTCCGCGAAGCCCTCTTCGAGGCCGAGGGCAAGGAGATGGTGCTCGTCAACGACATCGATTTCTACAGCCTCTGCGAGCACCACATGCTGCCCTTCTTCGGCAAGGCCCACGTGGCCTATATCCCCAACCGGAAGATCGTCGGCCTGTCCAAGATCGCTCGCGTGGTGGAGGTCTTCGCCCGGCGCCTGCAGGTGCAGGAGCGTATGACCGTGCAGATCGCGCGCTGTCTCTACGAGAACCTGGAGGCCGACGGCGTGGCCGTGGTGCTGCACGCGCAGCACCTCTGCATGATGATGCGAGGCATCCAGAAGCAGAACAGCTTCGCCGTGACCAGCGAGATGATCGGATCCTTCCGCGAGGATCCCAAGACCCGCGGCGAGTTCATGACCCTCATCGGGCACAAGGCCTGGTGACCGCTCCGCTCCCCCGACTCAGCGGTAGCTGTGCTTGAGGGCTCCCCAGCTCGTGGTCCGCGCCGGGACCGGGCCGCAGACGCCGTCCGGCGCCGGCTCGATCCGCGTGATGTCGTAAATGCCGCTGGCGCCCGGCATGCCGTCCACGTAGATGTCCCCGTAGACGTCCACGGCGACCGGCTGGCCGACGTACGGCTCGTAGGTGGCCGGATCCAGTTCCGACACGTCGAGGTAAACGGGATGCCAGCCGAAATCCGTGAACCAGCAGTCTTCCTGGCACTGCAGGAACTCGACGTAGACGGCTGGCGGGGAGCCGTCGATCCCGACCAGGTGGCCGCGGGTGGCCACCGCCTCGCCGCAGGCCGCGTAGTCGTAGGGCAGGGGGTCTCCCAGCCCGGCGGCCCCGTGCAGCTCGCCGGCGGCGTTCACGACGTAGGCCCGGTACGCGAAGTACCTGCCGGCCTGGGGCACGTGGTCGTCGAAGGCATAGCCCGCACCCGTCAACAGGGGCGGGAAGGGGAACGGCTCCGCCGTGACCAGGCGCTCCAGCCCGCAGATGCCGATCCAGCCGCGCTGGACCACGACGCCGACCAGGTCCTCCTCGCCGTAGTCGGTGAAGACGTAGAGCTGGACGTGCACCGTCGTCCCGCCCGCGCATGCGGCCCCCAGCGCCACGCCGGCCTCGGCGGCGGGAGCGGCCAGCAGGAGCGGGTACAGGAGCACGAGCAGGAGCAGCGGCAGGGCGACGAGATATTGCGGTCTCATAGCATGCACCTCCAACGGGCGAGGAGGGTGCCGGTCCCCCTATCCGCCTGGATTATACTGGAGATGGAGCCTCGCGAACAACCCCCGCGGCCCGCCGCCGCGGCCCGCCTCCCGGCCGGGCCCTAGTAACCCTTGGCGCCCAGCCAGCGCTCGGCCTCGAGGGCGGCCATGCAGCCGGTCCCGGCGGCGGTGACCGCCTGTCGCCAGACGTGGTCCTGCACGTCCCCGGCGGCGAAGACCCCTTCCACGCTGGTGGCGGTGCGATCCGGCGCGGTGACGATGTAGCCGCCCTGGTCCAGCTCCAGCTGCCCGCCGAGGAACTGGGTGTTGGGAACGTGGCCGATGGCCACGAAGCAGCCGGTGGCCTGCAGCCGATGCTGCGAGCCGTCCCGGGTATCCTTCAGCTCGAGACCCGTCAGGTTGCCGTTCTCGTCACCGACGTATCGCTGCACGACCCGGTTCCAGGCGAACTCGATCTTGGGATTGTCGAAGGCCCGCTGCTGCATGATCGCCGAGGCGCGCAGCTCGTCGCGGCGGTGCACCACCGTCACTTTCGTGGCGAACTTGGTCAGGAACAGCGCTTCCTCCAGGGCCGTGTCGCCGCCGCCGATCACCGCGATCTCCTGATCCCGGAAGAAGAAGCCGTCGCAGGTGGCGCAGGCCGACAGCCCCTTGCCGTGAAAGGACTCCTCCTCGGGCAGGCCGAGCCAGCGCGCGCTCGAGCCGGTGGCGACGATGACGGCGGGAGCCTCGTAGGCTTCGCCGTTGGACGTCACCTGGAAGGGATGCCGCGAGAAGTCGACCTCCTGCACCTCCTGGGTCATGATGGCGGTGCCGAAGCGAGCGGCTTGGGCCCGGAACTTCTCGGTCAGCTCGGGTCCCTGCACACCGTCGGGGAAGCCGGGGTAGTTCTCGACCGCGGTGGTGATGGTCAGCTGGCCGCCGGGCTGGCTGCCCTCGAACAGCAGGTTGGGCAGGTTGGCGCGGCTGAGATAGACGGCCGCCGTGTAGCCGGCGGGGCCGGAGCCGATGACGATCACCTTGGGATTCTGGGGGTCGCTCATGGTACCTCTCGTTCTCACAACGGTTTACGGGAACAACGACGAAGATCGCGAGCTCAAATGATCGGACAGAAGGCGGACGCTGTCAACCTCGGCCGGCCCGGGCGCCCGCCGGCGGCGGGATCCGGCGCAAGCCCGCCTTGACGCAAGTCCCCAAGCATGTTATTTATTGGCGCTTGTGAACATGAGCGCGGAGCGCAGCCGGATGCGGCCGCGAAGCGCCGGCCGCCGCCCTCCCGGCGAGGCTGTGGTTTGCCTGTTGCCAGCATCTGGAGTGGAGCATGTACGCGGTGATCAAGATCAAGGGCCAGCAATTTCCCGTCGAGGCCGAGACCCGGCTGGAGGTGCCCAGGCTCGAGAACGAGGTGGGAGCGACCGTCCAGTTCGACGAGGTCCTGCTGCTGCGCGACGGCGATGATATCAAGGTCGGCGACCCGGTCGTGGCGGGCTGTTCCGTCTCCGCCGAGGTGCTGCGGCACGGGCGCGGCAGCAAGATCGTCGTCTTCAAGAAGAAGCGGCGCAAGAACTACCGCCGCAAGCGGGGACATCGCCAGCCCTTCACCGAGATCCTGATCAAGGAGATCGTGAGCAACTGACCCGCCGCCAGCGGGAGGCCCACAAGGAGCGACAGTCATGGCACACAAGAAGGCCGGCGGCAGCTCGCGCAACGGACGGGACAGCAATGCCCAGCGTCTGGGTGTCAAGCGCTTCGGAGGCCAGAGCGTGCGGGCGGGAACCATCCTGGTCCGGCAGCGTGGTACCAGGATCCATCCGGGACGCAACGTGGGCAAGGGCGGTGACGACACCCTCTTCGCCCTCGTGGACGGCAAGGTGGCCTACGAGGATTTCGGCCACAATCGGAAGCGGGTCAGTGTTCTGCCCGCCTGAAAGCATTCCCGGCCGTGTTCTCCAGGAGCCCATCCCCGCCCGGGGATGGGTTTCGCTTTGCAGAAGGGAGGGGCCATGGGTGGCGTGCTCGCCGTGATCCCGGCCCGCTTCGCTTCGAGCCGGTTTCCGGGCAAGGCCCTGGCCGACCTGGGGGGGGCTCCGCTGGTGGTGCGGGTGGCCGAGCGGGCGGCCCGCATTCCCCGGGTGGACGAGGTGGTGGTGGCCACCGACGACGCACGCATCCAGGCGGCGGTGACGGCGGCGGGCCTGGCCTGCGAGCTGACCGGGGAGCATGCCACCGGCACCGACCGCGTCGGAGCGGTGGCCGCCCGGCGGGACGCGGAGATCGTGCTGAACCTGCAGGGCGACGAGCCCTTGCTGGATCCAGCCGACGTCGATCGCCTGATCGCGGCGCTGCAGGCGGACGCGCGGGCGGATCTGGGGACCCTGGCCCACCGGTTCGACGAGGCGGCGGATTGGCGCGATCTTAACGTGGTCAAGGTCCTGGTGGATCGGGCCGGCCGGGCCATGTACTTTTCGAGGGCGGCCCTGCCGGGGGCCTTCCCCGGGGGCGGCCGGCCCGACGCCGGCGCCGGACTGGCCCTGCGGCACGTGGGGGTCTACGCTTACCGCGCCGACGCCCTGCGGCGCTTCCTGGAGCTGCCCCGCACGCCGCTGGAGCAGGCGGAGGGTCTGGAGCAGCTGCGCGCTCTCGAGCACGGGATGAGCATCCTCGTGCTGGAGATCGGCGGCCGGCCCATCGGCGTGGACACACCGGCGGATCTGGAGCGCGTCCGCAGCCTGTGGCGGCCCTGAGCCGTCGCTCAGCCGGGAGAGGGGAGCCTTCATGGCCAAGTTCGTGTTCGTGACCGGCGGCGTCGTCTCGGCCCTCGGCAAGGGGATCGCCAGCGCCTCCCTGGGCACCCTGTTCAAGGCCCGCGGGCTGAACGTCATCCTGCAGAAGTTCGACCCCTACCTGAACGTCGATCCCGGCACCATGAGCCCCTACCAACACGGCGAGGTCTTCGTGCTGGACGACGGCGCCGAGTGCGACCTCGACCTGGGCCATTACGAGCGCTTCACGGACACCAACCTCTCCCAGATCAACAACCTGACCAGCGGCGTGGTCTACGAGACCATCATCGCCCGGGAGCGGAAGGGGGAGTACCTGGGTCGCACGGTGCAGGTGATCCCGCACGTGACCGACGAGATCAAGCGGCGGATCCTGCTGCCGGCCAAGGATCCCACGGTGGACGTGATCATCACCGAGATCGGCGGCACCGTCGGCGACTACGAGTCGCTGCCCTTCATGGAGGCCATCCGCCAGTTCCGCCTGGAGCAGCCGCCCGCGGACACTGCCTCGGTGCACCTGACCCTGGTGCCCTACATCGAGGCGGCCGGCGAGATCAAGACCAAGCCGACCCAGCACTCGGTGCGCGAGCTGCGCAGCATCGGCATCCAGCCGGACTTCCTGATCTGCCGGGCCCGCGACCCGCTGCCGGCCGAGGCCAAGCGCAAGATCGCCCTCTTCTGCAACCTGCCCGTGGAGCACGTCTGCGAGGGGCCCGACGTGCGTTCGATCTATGAGGTGCCCCTGAACTTCCATCGCCAGCATCTGGATCAGCTGCTGGTGGAGCGGCTGCAGCTGGACTGCCGGCCCGCCGATCTCACCGAGTGGGAGCGGATGACCCGGCTCATCCTCGACCCGCCCGACCGGGTGCGGATCGCCGTGGTGGGCAAGTACGTGGAGCTGCACGACGCCTACAAGAGCATCAACGAGTCGTTCGTGCACGCGGGGATCCCCCACCGCGTGGGGGTGGATCAGGTCTGGGTCGACTCCGAATCCCTGGAGGGGGAGGAGGTCGGCGAGCGCCGGCTGGCCGAGACCTTCGCGGACTGCCACGGCATCCTGGTGCCCGGCGGCTTCGGCGACCGCGGCATTCAGGGCAAGGTCAACGCCATCCGCTGGGCCCGCGAGCGCGGCATGCCCTTCCTCGGCATCTGCCTGGGACTGCAGTGCGCCATGATCGAGATCGGCCGCGATCTGGTCGGTCTGGCCATGGCCAACAGCAGCGAGTTCGATCCCGACACGCCGCACCCGGTCATTCACCTGATGGAGGAGCAGAAGGGGATCGACCGCCTGGGCGGCACCATGCGGCTGGGCGCCTATCCCTGCCGGGTGCAGCCCGGTACGCTCGCGCACCGCTGCTACGGGAAGACCGAGATCAGCGAGCGGCATCGCCACCGCTACGAGGTCAACAACGCCTACCGCGAACGCTATGCGGAGGCGGGGGTGGTCTTCTCCGGGGTGTCCCCGGACGGCCAGCTGGTGGAGATCATGGAGCTGCCGGCGCACCCCTTCTTCATCGCCGTCCAGTTCCATCCCGAGCTGAAGTCTCGCCCCAGCCGGCCGCATCCCCTCTTCCGGGATTTCGTGGGAGCGGCGGTGGCGCACCAGGGAGCGCGCCAGCGGGTGGTCCAGGGCTAGGAGAACAGTGATGAGCGTTTCCCGGGACAGGGGCGATGGGCAGCCCGCGGGCCGCACGGCGGCGATCCAGCCGGTGCAGCTGCGGGACCGGACGATCGGTCCCGGCTTCCCCCTCTACGTGATCGCCGGGCCGTGCGTGCTGGAGGATCCCGACGAGATGCTGCAGCTGGCCGGAGAGCTGGCCGCGATCTGCCGGGAGCTCGGGCTCGGCTACTGCTTCAAGTCCAGCTACACCAAGGACAACCGCACCAGCGCCGACTCCTACCGCGGCCCCGGACTGCAGGAGGGGCTCCGCCTGCTGGAGCGCATCGGCGCGGCGCACGACGTGCCGGTGCTGACCGACGTGCACCACCCCGAGGAGGCGGCGGCCGCCGCGGAGGTGGCCGAGGTCCTCCAGGTGCCCGCGTTCCTCTGCCGGCAGACCTCCCTGCTGGAGGCCGTGGGCCGCACCGGCCGCGCGGTGAACCTCAAGAAGGGCCAGTTCCTGGCCCCGCACGACCTGGGTCACGCGGTGCACAAGCTGACCGCCGGGGGCTGCCCGGGCGTGCTGTTCACCGAGCGCGGATCGTTCTTCGGCTATCGCGACCTGGTGGTGGATTTCCGCTCCGTGGCCGTGCTGCACGGGCTCGGCCGCCCAGTGGTCTTCGATGCC
>Ga0315542_1001529_pt1 | contig 14404 bp, 9 predicted proteins | sample SalMarSW160120MG_FD_202541 | JGI IMG/M metagenome (GOLD analysis project Ga0315542, IMG submission 202541) | Salt marsh sediment microbial communities from the Plum Island Ecosystem LTER, Massachusetts, United States - Salt Marsh Sediment SW1601-20 ...
TTTCTGTTGAAGGGACGTGATGGTGCCGGACCGAGCCACATGTCATAATCGACGCCTGCCGGTACCGGTTCATCAGGAAGCATAGGAATTGAAGTATTCCATCCCTGGTATGAGTATACTCTTACAAGTCTTATTTTTCCAAGCTTACCGGATTTAATAAAGTCAACAGCATTGAGCCAGTGAGGATCACTCCTCTGCCACTGACCAACCTGAACAACCCTTTTATATTTCTTTGCTGCTTTTACCATCAGGTTGCACTCCTCTATGGTTCTTCCAATCGGTTTTTCACAATAGACATCCTTTCCTGCCTGGCATGCAGCAATCATGATCATACAATGCCAGTGATCGGGTGTTCCCACTATTACAAGGTTAATATCTTTATTGTCTATAACCTTTCTCCAGTCCTTATAAAGGTTGGGAGGTTTCTTTCCCCTGATCTTTTCCACATTAGCTGCTCTGCGGTTAAGGACACTCTCATCAACATCGCAAAGTGCAAGACATTCTACCTCAGGATGTTTGAGAAATTCGTTCAGGTCACTGAAACCCATGCCGTTGCAGCCTATCAGCCCTATATTTATCCTGTCTGAAGGGGCACATCCTGCCAGGGCTGTCGAAAATGCAGGAGCGAGGCCAATACCTGCTGTTGTAATTACTGTGTTTTTTAAGAATACACGTCGTGTTGTCATAATAAGAAAAGGTTTTAATTATTGATCATTATTTATCGTTCATTACTCAATTAATAGCAGTAATAGTTACAGGACCCAGCAATCCTGAAGGCAATAAAGGAGAATCGGCCTGGTAGAAAGCCTGTGTCGTATATGTTATTTTGTTTGTCTCATCAGGTTGCTGATCGCCTATCAGCCTGTTGACCCACAGGTTTTGGAAATTTAAATTGGAACCATAGTTTGCTTTCATTATTTGAGGCTGGCAATAATATATCGTTTGCAAGATCACCATCAGTAAGAGTGGTAAGATCAAATTTTCCTCCGCTGGAAGTGATTACGGGTTTCAATTCTGCCATACTTATTTCATCGGAAGGAACAGGGAAGGCTATAACTGCTATATCCTTATAGTAATCGGGACCCTGCACTTTTACATTCTGAAAAACTCCGCTATTAGATGGAGGTCTTGGCAACGTGTCGGAAAAAGTCTTTCCACCTTCAATCTCTGTTTCACTCCATACTATTTTTTTCATGGCATGATCAGGGGTGACCCATGGTCCGCCGCTCTCACTCCAGCCCGGTGAGCCGGCAATAGCCATTTCCAAACCCAGAGAATCGGCAAGCTTTGTTGTAAATCGAAATGAGTCTTTCCATTCAGGTGTCATGTAAATCAGCCGCTTTTCAACCACCTGTGGTATTGACAAACCTGCATCAAAATTCTGGAATCCACCAATACCTGTTCGTTTCATCCATTCCAGGTCGGCTCTAATACCTTTTTTGGTTATATTACCGTTCATCCAGTGCCACCAGACGCGCGGTTTGGCACTTTCAGGAAAATTCATAGATCCTTTTTCAAGGTTTTTCCCGGCATCACCTGATGGACCCGAGCAGTTAATAAGTACCATACAAGTTATAATAAGTATAAAAAGTACCGGTACTTTTTTTGTACTCTTAATTCCATACCTGATTTGGTTTAACATGATAATTGGTTTAATAAATTTTGAAGGGGTATAAGAATCCATTAATTGTCTATTTGAGCCTTCAAGTTATTATAAATAATTGATATATTTTTTCATAATTACGAGTTTGCCAAAATCATCAATAATTAGCTTTCCATTTTTTACTATTTACTACTCTTTCCGTACAATTAATTAGATCATAATATAAGAGAATATATACAAAAAGAAATCCGATATAAGTCTGTTTACCATAGAGTTACACAGAGTCTCACGGAGTTATACACGGAGTGTTTAGAAGACAGGATCAAACAGTGTCACTCTGATTATATTCCGTGTGACACGGTGGTAAAACTCTGAGATTAAAAATGAAAAGGGAACTCTGTTTGAAATTCCCTTTTCTTATCCGAAAAATAAATATTATACTACTTCAGGCAGCAGGTAAGGTGCACGGTATTCGCGGCTCAGCATTGAATTTGCTTCTTCCTCACCGGGACCAATAAAGCGTTCAGCTACCGGGTCAAACTGGAGCTGAAGGCCCAAACGGTATGAAATATTACCAAGATGGGCAAGCGACGAGGACAGGTGTCCTGTTTGCACAGGGCCGTTCTGGATGCTCATATCGCGTGCACGCATGGCATCAATCCAGTTCTGGAAATGGAGTGTGAGTTCACCTCTTTCTGATCGGGCTGGTCCTTCTTCACGTTTCTCTCCCAGGAATGTCTGGTATGAACCATAACCATTAACTACCAGGTAACCTTTATCACCGTAGAATATATTTCCAACACCGGCACCATCTTCAAGGTTAGTGCACCAGTTACGAACTTCAAACTGAATTATTTTCTTTTCTTTGGGATAATGATATACGGATGTCTGAATTTCCGGAACCTCTTTACAGTCGTCCCATAGGAATTTACCACCCATTGATGTAATGTGCTCGGGGAGTGATTTAACACCAAGACCCCACATGCAAAGGTCTGTCTCATGAATTCCCTGGTTACCCACGTCACCATTTCCATAATTCCAGTGCCAGTGCCAGTTATAATGCACAAGGTTTCTTGTGAACGCACGCATAGGGGCAGGTCCGCACCAAAGATCATAGTTGAGTCCCGGAGGTGTCGGGGAAATTCCCTTGTCACCAATATCCGGACGCCAGCGATATACCAGACCGCGGGACATGTACACCCTGCCTATCAAACCTTCTTCAAGATGCTGAACTGCTTCCCTGATAGCTACTGAACTGCGAAGCTGAACACCATGCTGAACAATACGGTTGTACTTATAGGCAGCCTCAATCATCTTTCTACCTTCATAGATATTGTGTGTTGCAGGCTTTTCCACATACACGTCTTTACCGGCCTGACAGGCCCAGATTGTTGCAAGGGCATGCCAGTGATTGGGCATAGCTACAGTTATGGCATGAATTGTTTTATCATCAAGAACTTTTCTTATATCCTGCTGAATCATCACTTTCCTGCCATATTTCTTCTCAAATTCCCCAGCACGTTTTTGCAATATATCCATATCAGGGTCGCATAAAACAGCAATCTCTACATTTGCCTTATCAGAGAGACCCATTATTTCTTCAATATGGGTCTGTCCGCGTCCATTGATACCACAAACAGCAATACGAAGGCGATCATTGGCACTTTTTGCACTCTGGGGAATAACTTCCGGAGCAATATTATCCCCTTTTGCAACAGCTGGGGCTACTGTGGGTGCTATTGCCGCAATGACAATCCCCTTAGCTGTCGTTTTAAGGAATGACTTTCTGGAAATTTGTTTTTTCTTTCCCATTATTTTCCTCAAAATCATCTATCTAACTGAAAATCTGTAGATTGTCTGAGTCTTTAAAGTGTCACCAGGATTAAGTACAGTACTCGGGAAGTTAGGATGATTAGGGCTGTCGGGGTAATGACCTGATTCTAGGCAGAAACCTGATCTGTAATTATAAGGTTTACCTCCATGACCTATTTGGGTCCCATCAAGAAAATTACCTGTATAAAACTGCATTCCCGGCTGGTCGGTAATGACTTCCAGAACACGTCCGCTGGCAGAATCATAAACTGTCACATCAACCGGGTCAATATTATCAAGGACAAAATTATGATCATACCCTTTACCAAGAATAAGCTGGTTATATTGTTCATTGATCCTTTCCCCTATCGCATGAGGTGTTGTAAAGTCGAAAGGAGTTCCGGCCACCGGGCGAATCTCACCAGTGGGGATCATAACAGAATCTATAGGGGTGAACGCGGAAGCTTTCAGGGTAAGAACATGATCGAGAATATCTCCGTTACCTGCTCCGTGAAGATTGAAATATGCATGATTGGTCACATTGACGACTGTCTTCTTGTCGGTTGTGCACTTATAATCCATTACAATCTCATTATTATCAGTCCAGGTATAAACAACTTCAGCATTAACTGTACCCGGAAAGCCTTCTTCCATATCGGGACTTACATAGGTAAACTTTACTGCAGGATATTTGCTGTCTTTCAGTATTTCAGCGTTCCAGACCACGCTGTGCCAGCCGGCTGGACCTCCATGAAGGGTGTTGGGTCCATCATTTAATGGCAGATTATTTTCAACCCCATCAAGAGTAAATTTACCCTTGGCTATTCTGTTAGCATATCTGCCAACAACTGCTCCAAAGTACTTATCACCTGTTATAGTACCTTCAAATGTGTCGTAACCGAAAGTGATATTATCCTTATTGCCGTTTTTATCCGGAACTTCAATCCAGTTTATCTTTGCACCGAAGTTGGTCAGTTTAAGAACATTCCCTTCTTTGTTTGTCAGAGTAAACATATAAACCTCTTTACCCTGTGTTGTTCCATAGATCTCTTGTTTAACCATTTCCTTATTTTTTGATGATTGGTTGCATGACGCAAATACAATAGCACCAGTAACCAGGGTTAGTGTTAGTAATCGATTTTTCATCATCTTCTTTTATTATTTATTTTTGCTAATTTAATGATATTTTCTCAGGATCAATACCTATGTTTTAAGTTCTTCAAAAAAACATTGCACATGGTGAGGAGGTTCCTCGAAAAGCGTTGCGTATGGTGGGGGTGATTCCTCATGCATAAGTATTTTCTTAACCAGCGCACTTTCATTCATTTAACTGTAGCTGGTTTTATTATTTTGTGTTTTTAACGATTAACTTATTTCCTTTATATGTAATTGTTATCGGTGCAGTAATGCCGGGATCAAAAGGAACAGGATTGTCCTTACTTATCCATACTACATTAAAAGTTCTTGATTTCAGCATACCCGGAAACTCACCCTTGCGATCACCAATTGTCAGCTCCCCTGAGGTATTATCGAAGCTGAACTTAATAGTACTGCATTCCCCCTTTTCATAGTTATAGTTGGTCCCTTCATCTTCATAAAGAGTAAAAGCACAATCTCTGCCTGTATAGACAAAGAGCTTCAAAGGATCTGCGGCTTTTTCGTCACTATATTGTATCTCAGGACCTGCAGGGATTATTGAACCTTCCCTGACAAAAAGAGGCAATTTCTCATAGGGAGCGTCAACTTCAGTTTTCTGTCTTCCTTTTATGTATCTTCCAGTATAAAAATCGTACCATCCGCACGAAGATGGAAAATAGACTTCACGTGTGCGTGCTTTATACCTGTATACCGGTGCTACAAGCAGTGATGGCCCAAACATATACTGGTCGCCAATGCTTTCGACATTCCTGTTGTCCGCGAAATCCATAACCATGGCACGCATTATAGTGTAATCATTGAAAAAAGTGGCTCCTGCCAGGGAGTATATATATGGCATCAGGTAATATCTTAGCTTATCATAATACACCATGCTTGAATAAGCAGGTGATCCCTCAGGAGAAATATTAAAGACTTCACGATAAGGATACTGGCCATGGCTCCTGAAAAGAGGACAGAAGGATCCGAACTGATACCATCGAGTATTCAGCTCTCTCCACTCATTTAGATCTTCGGATCCTTCCTTCGCCCTGGTATACCTGTTCTCGACACAGAAACCGCCGATATCAAATGTCCAGTATGGTATTCCCGCCATTGCAAAATTTAAGCCTGCCGGAATCTGTGCTTTCATGTCTTCCCATCTTGTTCCAATATCGCCGCTCCACGTAGCCGTAGAATATCTCTGAAGACCTGCAAACCCTGACCTTGTGAGGAGGAAGACCCGCTTATCAGGGCTAGCATTCCTTTGTCCGTAATAAATTGCAATTGCATTTTCAAGGGCATAAGCATTGAAATATTTTGTAGAAGGGCCGAGAGCAGTTGGCGTCGAAAGTAATTTCCTGTATTCGATGCTTGCATTGGATAGGATATCAGGTTCAGAAGCATCCATCCACCAGGCATCAAATCCTTTTATGTACAGGTTTTCTTCTATCTGTTTCCAGAAAAGTCCCCTGGCCGGAGCGCTGTATGCATCATAAAAGGATCCTATATAACCCATTCCTATCCAGTCTCTTACACTATCAACAACGGCCTGACGGTACATCCATCCCTGGCTGCTGAATTCTTTGAAATGTTCAGTGGTAATATAGAACTTGGGCCATACTGAGATCATGATCTTAGCATTCATCTTATGAACCTGGTCGACCATCCCTGCAGGATCAGGGAAGAATTTCGGATCAAACTTATGGGATCCCCATTCATCTACCGGCCAGTATGACCAGTCGAGAACAATATTATCGAGAGGTATATTTCGTTTCCTGTATTCCTTTACAACATCGAGCAGTTCATCCTGCGACTTGTAGCGTTCGCGGCTCTGCCAATAGCCCATAGCCCATTTTGGCATTATCGGAGCCTTTCCTGTTAGTCTCCTGTATCCGCTGATTACCTCATCAAAATTCCCGCCTTTTATGAAATAATAATCTATCTGATCGCCCATTTCCGAGAAGAACGATAAAGAGCCCTGTTCCTGAGCAGGTCGGGGACTGAGAGCTTTAAGACCAATATAGGAAACTCCGCCGTCGGGCCTCCATTCAATTCTAAGAGAATAGCGCTTCCCCTTTTTCATTTCCCTGGTAAACTTATATGTATTCGGATTCCAGGCTGTTCTCCATCTTTCCGGAACAACCAGCTCGTTATCAATATATAACTTAGTATATCCTGCATAGTAAAGCTTAAAATGATATAGTCCTGTTTCCTCCGGTTCTATATCACCTGACCATATAACTTTAGATCGTCCGAGATTAACACCATGAGGGAAATTCTTTATTGTTGTAAGATTCTCATAATCAAGTATTGAATCTCTTTTCTCTAAAAATACTTCAGTTGTATCCCGTAAATTACAATAGGTCGCTGTCAAAGCTCCCTCTGCGCCATTCTTGTCAAAAAGTTTAAACAGATTGATTTGTGAATAATCGCGCGGGTCACCAAATTTTGTTAATGAATAATTGTCCCAGAGAATACCGTAATTGTGGTTTGAAATAATAAAAGGTATTGAGACTTTTGTATTATACTGGTAGAGACTTTCATTCTTTCCTTTATAATTAAACTCATCCGACTGATGCTGCCCTAATCCGTAAAAAGCTTCATCGTCAGGTGATCCAAATACCTGGCACATAGTATAACCATTAGTCCCCTCAATAGAAAAAGGTGAAAATGATTTCCCGCCACCCGGTGATTCTTTCAGCAATATCCTGCCTGCAGAATCTCTGAAAATAACCTCCCCTGTTGTAAGTGAAACAGCTGCTTTAATCTTTGATGTGGCAAGAGTAAGAGTATCATTTGATTCTTTTACAGTGAACCCGATCTTATTACCGGCAGTTCTGATTACACACAGGCTGTTATCTGCAATTATCTTTTTACCGGGTGAGGCTACAACATGGATGATCTGATCATTTATGGGCTCCAGTTTCATCATTTTTGCCCCATGACCGGTCCTGTCTTTCAGTCTTATTATAACTCCATTATCATAACTCTCCCAGGCATGCTGATTACATGAGGTAAAAATAAAAACAGCAGCTGTAAAAAACATGATTTTTTTCATCATGATAATGCGTTAGGAATCTGCTGAGACAGACAAGAATATCCAAGACTTGTAATTTTCTCATCCTGAATATTTTATAATCCCCAGAATTTAGAGCGCCCTGGTCATTTTGTATGCCCTTACCTTGCTCTGATAAGCTATGGCAAAAGCAGGAAGAGGGTGTGCAGCTTCTGTTATAACTGGAAACCAGACCATCATCTGTCCCGGCCCCCGGTTATTCCACAGAGCATAAGGGATAAGCGTTACAGGTTCTTCAGGAAGCTTTTCTATTGTGCCATCAAGTCTCTTTATTGTCTGGGACCCTGATGTTTTAATAACCTCGGTGCCCTCCAGGAGCGATGGTTCAAATTCAGCCGTCAATGGTGCATTATTATCTATCAGCAGATCCAGTACATTACCTGTATTATTATCAGGCCATTCAGCACAGTAAATTACAGGGCCCCGCTGGATGGCTATCTTACCCATGTCGGATGTTATCCTGTCATCAGCCACAACTTTCCTGGCCGCCATCGGAAAATCAATATCGATCTTGTCTCCCTTTTTCCATTTTCTTTCTATTTCAACGTATCCGTTTTCAGTCTTCCAGTCACCGGCCTCACCGTTGAGAAGTATTTTATACTGCTCATCATTCTTATCTTCAAACCTGTAAAGATCACCCGGCATTGCCTCATTAACAGCCCATCCCGGAATTCGAATCTTCATTGAAAATTTCTCATCTGATTCGGGAGAAACAGTAATTTCAACTTTCCCGTCCCACGGGAAATTTGCTTTCTGCGATACCTGCACTTTCCTTTTACCAACATTGATATCGGCATCGTTGGAGATGAACAGGTTAACATACAGATCCCTTTTTGAAACAGCATAAACGTACCCAGGTATCGCCGGAACAAAACGTGCAATGTTTGAAGGGCAGCATGCACAGCCGAACCATGCCTGCCGCTGATGCTGGCCATTTGACTCGAGTGGATTATCGTAAAAAAATCTGTTTGCGCTTAAAGAGACACCTGATAACATTGAGTTATATAGAGTCTTTTCAAGTATATCAATGTACTTCGATTCTCCATGAAGCAGGAAGAGCCTGTGATTTGTAAAGATATCACCTATTGAGGCGCATGTTTCGCAGTATGCCGACATATTTGGAAGAACAAACGGACCGGCAAACCCTTCATTACCCCCCGTAGCTCCTATTCCGCCGGTTATATACATTTTTTTGTTTACAATATCTTCCCAGATCATAGTAATGGCATTGAGGTATGCAGGGTCGTTTTCGATGGCAGCAATGTCAGCCATTCCCGAGTACATATAAGTGGCTCTTACAGCATGGCCTTCAGCTTCAGTTTGATCAACCGGCTTCTTGTCGGCCTGGTTGTACGGACTACCTTTTGGCCCTCTGATATCGAGGAAGAATTTTGCCAGGTCAAGATATTTCTTTTCCCCGGTAACCCTGTACAGTTTAACAAGACCCATCTCTATTACCTGGTGACCGGGATATACTTTAACCCTGTCCCACCCGAAATCTTTATTGACCAGGTCGGCTGATTTCAGGGCAATATCGAGGAGGCTATTTTTACCGGTAGCCTGGTAGTGTGCTACTGCTGCCTCGTACAGGTGTCCAAGGTTATAAAGTTCATGGCTGAGAATCGAATCAAGCTCCCACCTGTTCTTACCAGCCCATTCATGCAGACCCTTTCCTCCATTCATCTCTGCGATTGTGCGGTTTGTATAGAGGTAACCATCATCTTCCTGTGCCAGACCAATTTTATAAATGAGAGTGTCTAGGTATGCTTCAAGATTTGGATCAGGGTAAGTCTGGAGCGAATAGCTGGCCCCTTCTATGATCTTGTATATATCACTGTCGTCGAATGGGAAAATGGTCTGAAATTTGCCAGTGTCGAGCCCGGCTGCGATTTCAAAGTTCTTCACCCTTCCTGTGGTCTCACAATATTTAAATGCAATAGGGATAGTAATTGTGGCATTCTTCTTAATTCTTGGAGCCCAGAAATTGTCTGTCAGCTTGACCGAAGTAAAGGGAACCGGCTGAATAGGGTAATCTCCGTAACCGGATTTCTTACTGCAGCCTGTAAAGACAATTACCCCGATTGAAATTGTTACTAATAGAATAGTTATATTTCTCATATTTCTTTGATATCCTTTATTTCAAAGTATGCAAACGGATTTATTAAAAGTCCAAAATAATGGTTACACAGAGGTATTATGCTTTTTCAAACATAATACCTCTGTGTTTTCTCCTGATTTCCTCTGAGTAAGTTCTTTATCGAACTCTTTACAATTCAATATTATTATTTAAACAACTCCTTTCAGAGGAAGACTATTTTTTTAATTCAAGAACGACAACTGATTTTGGCGGAAGGGTAATTGTCAGTATATCCTCTTTCAGTTTGAAACCGTTGAAAGAGACTGGCTTTACCATTTCAGGTTTTTCAAAGCTGTTATAAGCTGCCATTTCCTTTGCGGTTAGCACCTCTCCTGCAACTGTCTTATAAGTATCACCAATTATTGGACAGGTAATTACGATCTCCTTATTTGGATTGAGGTTCGCAAGGGAAATATGCATCTTACCTTCATTATCGAGTGATGCAGAAGCCGAAACAGCCGGTATTTTCTTATCCCCGAACACATAATTTTCACAACGGAGATCAGTATTCAGCAATTTTGCCTCCTGGTGGACCCTGAACATTTTAAAAACATAGTATGTGGGTGTGAGCACCATTTTTTCGTCCTTAGTAAGTATCACTGATTGAAGCACATTTACAATCTGTGCCAGGTTTGCCACTTTCACCCTGTCGGCATTCTCGTTGAAGATATTCAGATGAATAGCAGCTGTGATGGCATCTCTGAGACTGTTCTGCTGATAAAGGAACCCGGGATTTGTACCAGGCTCAACATTAAACCAGTTGCCCCATTCATCAACCACTAGACCTTTTGTCTTCATCGGGTCATACCTGTCCATGACAGCTTTGTGTCCTTTTATTATACGATCGATATCATAGTTCAGCCTGAAGGTCTCAAACCATTCACGTTCATCGAATTTTGTGGCTGATCCTTTGTATCCCCAACCATCAACAACGGTGTAATAATGTATCGAAATTCCCTGAAACATATTACGTGATTCTTCGTCTTTCATCAGAGTCTCTGTCCACTGGTAATTATCACCGTATGGACCGCATGCCACCCTGTAAAGTTGATTATTGGAGTAGTCTTTCAGAAAAGTGGAATATTGTTTCATGGTATTGTTATAAAAGTCGGCTGTCATATTCCCTCCGCATCCCCAGTTTTCATTTCCAATGGCAAAATATTTAACTTTCCATGGTTCTTCACGGCCATTTTCTTTTCTTAACTTAGTCATCGGGCTCCCTGAACCGGAGGTCAGGTATTCTACCCAGTCAGACATCTCTCTTACAGAACCAGAGCCGACATTCCCATTTATATAAGCATCACAGCCCAGGAGATCTGTCAGTTTCATAAATTCATGGGTGCCGAATGAGTTATCCTCAGTTACGCCACCCCAGTTAGTATTTATTATTGATGCCCTCTGTGACTGCTGTCCTATACCATCTCTCCAGTGGTATGTATCCGCAAAGCATCCTCCAGGCCAGCGGAGGTTAGGTATCTTTATTTCGCGAAGTGCAAAAAGAACATCATTCCTGATACCATAAGTATTCGGGATCTTAGAATCGGGTCCAACCCATATTCCTCCATATATACATGTACCGAGATGTTCGGAAAAATGTCCATAGATATCCTTGCTGATTACCGGTCCAGCATGATTTGCAATGATTACCAGCTGATTAACAGCAGGTGTATCCTGGTTCTGGGCTGGTGAAATAGTACCAGCAAAAAGAATCAATGAAGATAAAATCAGATTTTGTTTCCACATATATTTTAGAGTTTAGTGTAAATAGTAAAATTCTTCCCTTTATCTGTTTTGTGAAACCTTTGAGATCCGTTATGGTTAAAATTTTTTACCACAAAGTAACACTAAGGTATTCACTAAGGAACACAAAGTGTTTATTTGAGCTCGTGTTCAACAAATGAGCCAAGCTTTTTATATTTTGCATAGAGCATATCATATTTTTTTGCTTTGACAGGGTCGGGTTTGTACTCCATTTCAAAACCTCCACCCATAGCCTTCTGAGCTGCAGCAATATCTTTATGTACTCCTGCCACAACTGAGGCAGCCATAGCTGATCCGAGAGCGCAGGTTTGATCCGAGGAGGCAACTTTTATTGGCATATTAAGAACATCGGCAACGATTTGCATCACAAAAGGGTTCTTTTTGGCAACACCACCAATTGCAATTACGCCATCAATCCTTACTCCTTCTGATATAAATCTTTCATTTATCATTTTTGACCCGAACGCTGTTGCCTCGACGAGGGCTTTAAAGAGCCTGGGAGCATCAGAACCAAGTGACAAACCAGCTATTGCTCCTTTTAATGACTGGTCTGCATCGGGTGTACGCCTGCCATTTAGCCAGTCGAGGGCTACGACAGCTGTTTCATCATCTGTTATAGATGCAGCCTGCTTGCTCAGTTCAGTAATTATACTGTCGTTTGTTTCCGATTCGATTTTCTCTCTAACCTTTTTATCAAGCCATTCCATTTTAGAAATAATTTCACTTACAGGCCATAACAGCAACTTACCAAACCAGGCATAAATATCGCCAAAAGCAGATTGTCCTGCTTCAAGGCCAAGCATCCCGGGAATAATAGATCCGTCGACCTGCCCGCATATTCCTGCAACAAGCTTATTTCCAGCCTCTTTCATTGGCGCCACCAGCATATCGCATGTGGAGGTACCCATTACCTTAACAAGCTGGTATGGTCTGATCTCTCCTCCTACAGCACCAAGGTGAGCATCGAAAGCTCCTGCTCCAACTTTTATACCTTCAGGTAATCCGAGTTTCTCTGCCCACTCCCGGGTGAGAGTCCCAACAACCGTATCACATGTATAAGTTTCACTATAGAGTCTCTCCCTGATACCCGAGAGGACAGGATCGAGTTTTTCAAGGAATTTTTCATCAGGCAGACCGCTGAAATCATCATGCCACATGGCTTTGTGCCCTGCTGCACAACGGCTTCTTTTCAGTTTCAGCGGATCTGTATTCCCTGTTAGTATTGCCGGGATCCAGTCGCAATGTTCAACCCAGGAATAAGCATTCTTCCTTACTTTTTCATTGTTGCGCATTACATGAAGGATCTTGGCCCATAACCATTCTGAGGAATATATCCCGCCCTCAAATTTTGTAAAATCTGTACCTCCCCAGGAACGGGCCAGGTCATTTATTTCAGATGCTTCCCTGACAGCAGTGTGGTCCTTCCAGAGTACAAACATTGCATCAGGATCGATCTCAAATCCGGGTTTCATTGAAAGAGGGACACCTTCCCGATCGACAGCCACAGGTGTTGATCCGGTAGTATCAACAGTAATTCCTGCAATATTACTAATGGTATCACTGTCTAAATCTTTTAAAGCACCTCTGACCGACTCCTCGAGTCCTTCTATATAATCGAGAGGATGCTGTCTGAACTGGTTAATTGCAGGGTCACAGAATAATCCTTTCTTCCAGCGGGGGTATTCAAAAACGTAAGTCCCCACAATTTTACCATTACCGGTATCAGCAACTACTGTACGCACTGAATCGGTTCCATAGTCAATCCCGATTACAAATTTCTCCGTCATCATTGTATATTATTTATTGTCCATAATATGCATCTTTACCATGTTTACGCTTAAAATGCTTATCAAGCAGATATTGATCTATCGGTTCATTTTTACCGAGAAGAATGGTATAAAATGCCATCCTGGCTATCTCCTCAAGAGCGACAGCATTATAAACAGCCTTTTCCGCATCAGTTCCCCAGCAGAACGGTCCGTGACAGTTAACCAGTACGGATGGCACAGCAAGAGGATCAGTATCTTTTAATGTTTCTATTATTACTTTGCCTGTATTGATCTCATAGTTATCTTTTACCTCCCTGCCAGTCAGTTTTCTTGAACATGGCACAGATCCGTAGTAATGATCGGCATGGGTAGTCCCGAAAGGAGGAACTGACTTGCCTGCCTGGGCCCATGAAGTCGCATAAGTGGAGTGAGTATGGACAATACCTCCGACTGAGCTGAATGTTTTGTAAAGCAATAAATGCGTAGGAGCATCGGTAGAAGGTTTGAATTTACCCTCCAGCACTTTGCCTTCCGGGTCAAGGACCACCATATCGGCAGGTTTCATCGAATCATAGCTTACGCCCGAAGGCTTAATAACAACCAGACCCGTTTCCGCATCCCTGCCGCTTACATTTCCCCAGGTATGGATTACCAGTCCATGTTTTACCAGATCAAGGTTTGCCTGAAATACTTTTTGTTTTAATTTGTCGAGCATAATTATCGGACTTTCTGGACAAGCCTCCCTGAGGCAGGCTTTGTAAAACTCTGCAGGCTGCAACATCGATACTTTCATCCTGAACAACTAGACCACCTGCAAGCGACCATTTGCCCTTTCCTTACATGACTTGCCCTTAATTTTGTTTAGAATTTACTTCCGGCAATGTGATAATATATCTCATTCCATCTCAGCTCTTTCCTGAATGATGTGAGATCACATTTGCCATTAATAAGGACATACTCAAGCCCAAGCATCCCTGCGAAATCTTCAAGGTACTCTGAGTTAATTGCAGTACTGAAGCCAGTATGATGAGCCCCACCGGCCAGTATCCAGGCAGCAGCCCCTGTCTTCAGATCAGGCAAAGGTTTCCATAAAACGCTTGCAACCGGAA
>Ga0315542_1001531_pt1 | contig 14399 bp, 13 predicted proteins | sample SalMarSW160120MG_FD_202541 | JGI IMG/M metagenome (GOLD analysis project Ga0315542, IMG submission 202541) | Salt marsh sediment microbial communities from the Plum Island Ecosystem LTER, Massachusetts, United States - Salt Marsh Sediment SW1601-20 ...
CGGCGGCGTTGTTCAGGTGCATGTACTCGATGAAGCGCACGTGGAAGGCGCGGCGCGCCGTCAACTCGGCCAGCGGGACGATCTCGCCGTCGTTGATGCCGCGCATCACCACGGTGTTGAGCTTGACCGGCGTGAGCCCCGCCTCGGCGACGGCCTCGATGCCGCGCCACACGCGGACCGCGTCGCCGCCCTGGGTGATGGCGCGGAAGACCTCGGGGTCGAGCGCGTCGAGCGAGATGTTGAAGCGGTCGAGCCCCGCCTCCAGGAGCTCGGGCAGCCGGTGCTCGAGCGCCGAGGCGTTCGTGGTGACCGCCACGTCGGGGATGCCGAGCTCGCCCTTGGCCACGGCGATCATGGCGGGCAGCTCCTTGCGCAACAGCGGCTCGCCGCCGGTGAAGCGCACCGACGTCATACCCAGCCCCGCGGCGGCCCGCAACACCACGGCCACCTCGGCCACGCTCAGCGTGCCGGGTGGCTCGTGCGCCCCCGCGCCGAGCGGGTCGCAGTAGCGACACCGAAAGTTGCAGCGCGGCGTCACGCTCAGACGGAGGTCGCGGACGACGCGCCCGAAGCGGTCGACGAGCTCCGTCGGACCCAGCGGCATGGAGCCAGGATAGCGTAGCCCGCGGCGAAACGTGTCTCCGGGCCGTCACCGCTCCGGAGGGTGGCCGGGGTCCGTTCCGGGCGCCGCGGTTCGCGCTCGGGCCCCGCATGAAGCCTTGATTCCCAAGCTTCTCACGTCGCCGGTGCGGCCGGTCGCCTACCATGACCTCGCCCGGGCCCTGAGGCCGGGCTCGGCTCGCGGAGCCGAAACCTGAGGGGCCCGGCCGAACGGGAGGTACCACGGTGAGGCACACCCTCCAACTCGTTGTCCTGCCGCTCGCGCTGGTTGCGTTGCTGAGCGGCTGTACGCTCACCATCCGTCCCGGCGAGCCGTCCTCCACGACCGTGAGCAGCTCGGGCGTGATCGTGTGGGCGCATCTGGGCCTGCACTTCTCCTTCCCCGGCGTGGTCGTGATCGAGCACCACAGCGGGCCGCACCACTTCGACACGGTCTTCCACAGCGATGCCTCGCTGTACGGCGTCTACGGCGACGTGAACAGGCGGATGCGGGAGCAGGGTTGGCACCGCGAGCGCTACGAGGAGCATCACGACCGCATCATCGCCATCTACGTACGCGGCGACCAGGAAGCGCACGTCACCGTTCTCCAGGAGGGGCGGAGCGGGCGCTACCGGCTCAGGATCGACGACTGATCCGTCAGGGCTGCGCGGCAGGACCCCGCCGCCAGCCGCCGCCCGGCCCGCCCACCCAGTGGACGATGCCGGCGGGTCGTTGCCGCAGGGCCTCGAGCACCTGCTCGAACGGCACACGATAGGCGAAGCGCGTCTTCAGGTACCACACCTCGAGGTCGTGAGCGGCCGCGTCGCGATGCGTCACGCCGAGACGTCGCGCGATCTCGGCGGCGCGGTTGACGGCCAGGTCGAACAGGGCATCCCGCGAGGCGCTCACGGAATCCCCGTTCAGCCGCCGTTGCGGCTGCGGGCCTCGTAGCCGGCCGACTCCAGCGCCTGACGTGCGCGCGCCAGCGCCTCCTCGGACTCGACGGCGATGCGCACCGCACCGCCGGACTCACGGATACCCAGGACCTCGAGGTCCTTGATGTTGACCTCGGCGTCCCCCAGCGCTCGTGTGATGCGCGCGAACTCTCCCGGCCGGTCGGACACCGCGATGACGAGCTCGTGCCGCGCCGGCAGCAGGCTGCGTCGCACGATCGGGATGCCGTCGCGTACCCGCTTGGCCGCTTCGGCGCGGGCCAGCAGCGCGTCATCGTCGCCGACGAGGCCCTCGAGCTGCTTCAGCTCGGCGCGGAAGGCACGCATGGCCGTTCCGACGGCGTCGCGGTTGAGGGCGATCATGTCACGGCTCATCCGCGGGCTGCCGGAGGCGACCCGCGTGAGGTCGCGGAAGCCTCCCGCGGCCAGCAGCATCGTCAGCTCGCGGTCGTCGCCGCCGCCCACCAGCGTGGTGAGCGCCACGGCCAGGAGGTAGGGAACGTGGCTGACGGTGGCCACCAGGCGGTCGTGCCTGTCGGGCGACACCCGGATGGGACGGGCGCCGAGCGCCTCCACGAAATGCTGCACGCTGTCGACCGCTGCGGGGTCGCTCGCCTCGTCCGGCGTCAGGACCCACACGGCGTTCTCGAGCAGGCCCGCATCCGCGTGCAGCACGCCCGCCCGGTCGCTGCCGGCCATGGGGTGGCCGCCCACGAACCGAAGCCCCGACAACGCCTCGACCACCTGTGCCTTCACGCTTCCCACGTCCGTGACGATCGCATGCTCGGCAAGGTGGGGGCGCATCGACAACGCCAGCGGCACGATCGCCTTGGCGGGGGTGGCGAGCACCACCAGGTCTGCCTCGCGGAGCCACGGGCCGACGTCCAGACGCGACTCGTCGATGACACCCAGTCCGCGGGCCGCGTCCAGGGCCGCGGGGTCCTGGTCGAGCCCGATGGTGCGCCGGGCGAGGAAGCGTTGCTGCACGCCCAGCCCGACCGAGCCGCCGATCAGGCCGACCCCGGCGAGGACGACGGTGTCGAACAGCGGTGCCGGCCGCATCCTACAGCGACTTCCCCAGAGCCGAGACCACGCCGCGGAGCCGCTCCATGAGGCTACCGAACTCGCCGTCGTCGAGCTGCTGAGCTGCGTCGGAGCGCGCCTCCTCGGGCGACGGGTGCACCTCCACGATGAGTCCGTCCGCCCCCGCCGCCGCAGACGCGAGTGCCAGCGAGGGCACCAGGCTGCGACGTCCGGCCGCGTGGCTGGGGTCGACCCACACCGGCAGGTGGGTCACCTCCTTGAGCACGGGTACCGCGCTGACGTCGAGCGTGAAGCGCGTGGCGGTCTCGAAGGTTCGGATCCCGCGCTCGCACAGCACCACGTTGGGGTTGCCCTGACTGAGGATGTACTCGGCGGCCTGCAGGTACTCGGCGATGCTGGTGGACATGCCCCGCTTGAACAGCACCGGCTTGGCGCTGCGACCTACCTCGGCGAGGAGCGCGAAGTTCTGGGTGTTGCGGGCTCCGATCTGCAGCATGTCGGCCTTCGCCGCCACCGTCTCCACGAGCTCCGGCGAGGTGACCTCGGTGACCACCGGTAGACCGGTCTCCCGTCTCGCCTCCTCGAGCAGCTGCAGCCCCTCCTCACCCAGGCCCTGGAAGGCGTAGGGGCTGGTTCGGGGCTTGAAGGCGCCGCCTCGAAGCATGCGGGCCCCGTGACGCCGGGCGATCGCGGCCGCCGCGCGGAGCTGCTCCCGGCTCTCCACCCCGCAGGGGCCCGCCGCGACCACGAAGACGCCGTTCCCGATGATCACGTCGCCTACCCCGACGGTGGAGTCGTCGTGGCGGAACTCACGAGACGCGAGCTTGTAGGGCTTGGTGATGCGCACGACCGTGTCGACGCCGTGCAGGGCGCTCAGGTGCTCGCGCGCCTCCTCGGTCGGGGCGGGGCCGATGGCGCCGATGAGGGTGCGTTGCTCGCCCTGGCTGATGTGGGGTGTGAAACCCAGCGACCTGATCTCGCCGAGCACGCGGTCGATGGCCTCGGTCGAGGCCTCCTTCTGCATCACGACAACCATGGGGTTCTCCTATGTCGTCCCGGCCGCCGTGGCCGGGGGGTGCTGGGTCGGTTCGGGCCGGCCGGCGCGCCCCATGGACGGTGGTTGCTGGGCTGTCGCTCGCTGCTCGCGGCGGGGGTCAGCGCTTCGCCAGAGGGGTGCCGTACGCGTCCGAGGAAATCTCGACGACGTAGCCATAGCCATCGTCCATGGCACCACCCCCTCCTGGCGGAAAGGTCATGGAAGGGAGTCTACCAGAACCGTCTCGGCTGTCAAGGACGGCTCAGGTGGCCGCGGCCACCGTGGTCCCGGGCCGTTCGGGCGCCGCGAGCCGCGCGCGGCAGGCGTCAGCCAGCATCAGGAACGGGGTGTGGTGCTCGGGGTGCGTGTCCCAGCACATCTCCGGGTGCCACTGCACCGCGACCATGAAGCCGCTCCCGGGGTCCGCGAGCTCGAGCGCCTCCACGATGCCGTCGCCGCTCCGGGCCGCCACCTCGAGGCCGTCGCCGACGCGCTCCACCGCCTGGTGGTGGAAGCTGTTGACGGCCAGCTCCGTCGTTCCGAAGGCGCCAGCGAGGCGCGACCCGGGGGTGAGGGTGACGCGCTGCAGAGGTGCGCCGGTGAAGTCCTTCTGCAGGTGTTGCTCGGTGTCCGCAACGGCAGGCAGGTGCTGGTGAAGACTGCCGCCGTGCGCCACGTTGACGAGCTGGATGCCGCGGCATATGCCCAGGACGGGCTTGCCGAGCGTGCGGAAGGCACGGTACAGCGCGAGCTCGAACGCGTCGCGACGGCGGTCCACCGAGCCCAGGTCGCGGTGGGGTGACGCCCCGAACAGGTAGGGATCGATGTCGACGCCACCCGTCAGGAGCAGGCCGTCCGCTCGGGCCGCGTAGGCGTCGGCCAGCTCGGCGTCCACGTTGGGTGCGACCAACGGCACCGCGCCCGCCTCCGTCAGCGCGAGGGCGTAGTTGTGACCCTGGATGATGTCGTTGCGGCGCAGTCCGCGCTCGCGCGGCACCGTCCCGCTCGTCATCAGGATGACCGGTTGGGGCTTCGGAGCAGGTTTGGACACGGGCCGAGCTTACATCGCACGCGCCCCGACCACCAGCAGCCACGACGCACGACACGGCGCGAACCCGGGGGTCAGCGCTGTCCAGGCCGGGTGCTTCGTGTCAGGTGCTTCGTGTCAACCGGCGGAACAGCAACAGCAGCGCGAACGCGGCCAGGGTGAGGATGGCGCCCATCGCCAGCGCAACCCCGAGGTTGCTCTCCAGCTCGGCGTAGATGGCGAGCGGCATGGTCTGCGTCCGGCCTTCCAGGCTTCCCGCGACCACGATGGTGGCACCGAACTCGCCGAGCGCGCGCGTCCACGTCAGGACGCATCCTTCCACGAACGCCGGCAACGTCAGCGGGAGCGTCACGCGGCGGAACGCGCGCAGTCGGCTGGCGTGGAGCGTGATCGCCGCCGCCTCCAGGTTCCGTGGGGTGGAGCGGAAGGCGGCCTTCATGCTGCGGACGTAGAGGGGGCTGGCGACGAAGAGCTGCGCCAGCACCACGGCCGCGCTGGTGAAGGCCACGTGCACCCCGAGGGCGGCCAGCGGGGCGCCCAGCAGCCCCCGCCTCCCGACCAGCAGCAGCAGCGCCAGGCCGGCGACGACGGGCGGGAGCACGAGCGGCAGGTCGAGGAGGGCCTCCAACAGGACCTTGCCGCGGAACTCGAAGCGGGCCAGCAGGTAGGCCACCGGCGTGCCGAACACGACCGTGGCGGCGAGGCTGACGGCCGTCGTCGCCAGGCTCAGGCGCAGAGCGGTCGTGACGGTGGGGTCGAGCAGCGCCGACGCGAGATCCGGGCGGGCTGCCCGTAGGAGCAGCGCCAGGGTGGGCAGCACCAGCAGGATCATCAGCACCAGTCCGGTGCCGATCAGCAGGCCGGGGGAGAGGCGCGCTCGCACGCGTGTCGGGCCGCTAGGGAGGCGGCGCGAAGCCGTAGCTCGCCAGCGCTGCCAGGCCCGGGCGCGACAGCACGAAGTCGCGGAACGCCTGCGCAGCGGCCGGCTGTCCGCCGCTCTTCAGCACGACCAGCGGGTAGACGATGGTGGGTTGCAGAGCCGGCGGGATCGTGACGGAGCGCACCCCCGTGAGGCCGCGTGCATCGCTGGCGTAGACGATAGCGGCGTCGGCGGCACCGAGGGCCACCTTGGCCGCCGTCTGGCGCACGTTGGGCTCGCGCGACACGACGTTGCTCCGGACCGCGTCGACGAAGGCCGATCCGTACGTTCGAGCGGCGGCGGCGAGCATCTCGTCGGCGTAGTGACCCACAGGCACCTGCGGCGCGGCCAGGACCAGCAGCAGACCCGGCCTGGCCAGGTCGTCGAAGGTCCGCACGGTGGACCGGCTCGGGGTGAGGATGACCAGGCTGTTTCCGGCGAAGGGCGTAGGCGGTCCGAGCTGGAGGCCGGCGTCGGTCACGCGCTTCATCTGGATGGGGTTGGCGCTGGCGAAGACGTCGGCGGGAGCGCCTTGCAGGATCTGCGTGGCGAGGGTCGAGGAGGCGGCGAAATCGAGTGCGACGTGGACGCCGCGGTGGGTGGCCTCGTAGCTCCGTGCCAGCGCGGTGAACGCGTCCGTGAGGCTGGAAGCGGCGAAGACCCGTACGGTCTGGGCTCCGGCCGGCGTCGCCAGGACCAGAGCCAGCGCCGCCACCACGCATCGCACCAAGCGCGTCATCGCCACGAATTCTAGCAGCCGCCACACGCAGCCACGGAAGGAGCGTGTGTCATACTGACGCCTGCCGGTGCGGTCCGCCGGGCGGGTGGGCGCACGTCGGCAACGAGCAGGAGGCGGCATGCCGGGAGTGGCGATCCTCGGAGCCCAGTGGGGTGACGAGGGCAAGGGCAAGGTGGTCGACGCGTTGGGCGCCGAAGCGCACTACGTGGTGCGCTTCTCGGGAGGTGCCAACGCCGGGCATACGGTCGTCGTCGGTGGCGAGGTGTTCAAGCTTCACCACCTCCCCTGTGGCACGCTGCACGATGGGCCGGTGTCGATCCTGGGCGGCGGCATGGTGATCGATCCCTGGGCGTTCGTCGAAGAGCTCGACGCCATGGCCGAGCGGCGCGATCCCGGCCCGGTGTGGATCTCGCACGAGGCGCATCTCGTCCTTCCTCACCATCGCAAGAACGACGAGGGCGGCGGCTTCGTGGGCACCACCGGGCGGGGCATCGGGCCCGCCTACAGCGACAAGGCACGCAGGGTGGGGTTGCGCGCCGGCGACCTGATCGACGCGTCCGTGCTGCGCGAGCGTTTGGCGCGGTTGCTCGAGGCCAAGCCCAATTCGACCGCGCGTGTGGGGTGGACCGATGTCGGGATGGCCATGGAGGCGCTCGCAGGGGTTCGCGAACGTCTTGTGCCGATGGTGCGTGACACCGGCGCGGAGCTTCGGCGCGCTCTCCAGGACGGCCGACGCGTGCTGTTCGAGGGTGGGCAGGGAACCATGCTCGACCTCGCCTACGGAACCTATCCGTTCGTGACGAGCTCGCACCCGACGGTGGGCGGAATCCTGGTCGGCGCGGGGGTGAGCCACAAGGCGCTGCACGCTGTGTACGGGGTGGTCAAGGCGTTCACCACGCGCGTCGGACACGGCCCGTTCGTGACCGAGATCGAAGACGAGGCCATGGCGCTACGCCTTCGTGGCAGCGGATCGAACCAGTGGGACGAGTACGGCACCACCACCGGGCGGCCCCGCCGGGTCGGGTGGCTCGACCTGGTGCAGCTCAAGTACGCCTGCGACATCAACGGCCTGGAAGGCCTGGTCGTGACGAAGCTCGACGTCCTCTCCGGACTGGACAGCGTCAAGGTCTGCATGGCGTACGAAGACGGGCGCCCCGTCTACCGGGAGGTTCCCGGCTGGGGCCCCCTGGAGGGGCTGGGCCGCCGCGAGGCGCTGCCCCGCGAGGTACTCGACTACCTGGAGCTGATCGAGCAGGCCACCGGCACGCCGGTGGTGATGTTCTCGACGAGCCCGCGTCGCGAGGACACCTACGGCGAAGTGACGTGGGCGTCCTGAGGCCGGGCTCGGCCTGAGCCGGGAACCGCAGGCGTGAGCGGGCTGGCCGTGCTGCTCGTGGCGGTGGCGTGTGCCTTGGTCGTGGCGGTCGGGTTCGCTCTGTGGGTGGGCTCGGGCTTGCTGCTCGTGCCGCGCGGCTACGAGCTGATGCCCGAGTTCACCGTGCTCGACTACGAAGCCGGCCGGGTCACCTTACCGCCACCCCCCAGCGCTGCGCAGTTCGCCGACACCCGCAAGCGCGGCGTCCTCGGCCTGCTGTGGCGGACCGGTTACGGGCGCCTCGGTCCGGTCGTGGAGGACGACGGGACCAGGGTCGTGCGGCCTCTCGAGATGGTGGCCGGGGCTCTGCCGGCAGCCGGCGAACCGGCCCGGATCGACACCTTCCTCTACCACCGCGACCCCGGCCAGGACCTCGGTCTCGCGTTCGAAGACGTGCGCGTCGAGAGCGACGTCGGCGAGCTGGCCGGGTGGTGGCTGCCCGGCTCCGCGTCCACAGCCGTGCTCGTTCTGCACGGACGCCGTCGCGGAGAGCGCGCCGAGACGTTGCGGGTGTTACCGGCGCTGGCCGACGGAGAGCGCAGCGTTCTCGTGCTCGCCTACCGCAACCACCGCGACAGCCCGCCGAGCCCCGACGGCTTCTACCACTACGGCGCCACCGAGTCGGATGACGCCCTGGCGGGCGTCGCCTTCCTGGCGGCTCGCGGCGCGCAACGGGTGGTGCTCTACGGCTTCTCGATGGGCGGGGCCACGGCGTTGGAGGCGAGCAAGCGCTGGCCGGTGGAAGGCCCATCGCTCGCCGGCTTGATCCTGGATTCGCCACTGATCGATCCGGCGGCGGTCACCGAGCAGCGCGTCCGGCGGACCGGCATGCCCTTCCCTCGCGCCTGGACGCGGGCGACGCTAGGCCTGGCTTCGTGGCGCAGCGGTTTGCGCTGGCGGACGCTCGACCAGCGGGCGAGCGCGGACCGGATCGGTGTGCCGATGCTGCTGGTCGCCGGTGTCGACGACCGTACCGTGCCGATCGACGCCGTCGACGCCTTCGCAGAGCGGGTGGCGGGACGGTTGTGCTACCACCGGGTGGCCGGTGCCGACCACATCGAGGCGTGGAATCTCGATCCTTCCGCCTACGAGGGGTGGGTTCGGGGCTTCCTCGAGGGGGTCGAGCGGGGCGGCAGGGAGGCCTGATGGGTCCATGCGGCAAGGCGGCGCCCCGTGGTGCGCTCACTTCGGGAGCGCACCACGGGGCGCACGGCGCTAGACAGGGGCGTCTCCGGATCCGGGTCCGGAGCGCCCTCAGCGCCGCTCGATCGGCGTGAAGGTGCGGCCGACCGGACCGTCGTAGGTCAGGCGCGGGCGCATGATGCGGTTGTTCGCGTACTGCGCGTAGAGGTGCGCCATCCAGCCGCTGATGCGCGAGACGGCGAAGATCGGCGTGTACATGTCGCGCGGGAGGCCGAGCATGCGGTACACGGAGGCCGAGAAGAAGTCGACGTTGGGCTTGACCTGCTTGCCCCGCTTCCCCATCTCCTGGTCCATCACGCGTTCCATCTCGAGGCTCATCTCGAACCACTTGCTGTCGCCCGACTCCTCGGCGAGGTGCCGAGCGACGTCCTTGAGGATGATGGCGCGGGGGTCCATCACCTTGTAGACGCGGTGTCCGAAGCCCATGACGCGGCCGTTCGGCTTCTGAAGCTCGTCGAGGACGTACGGCTCCACCTGCTCCACGCTGCCGATCGACTCGAGCGCCTGCATGACGCCCACGTTGGCGCCGCCGTGCAGCGGGCCCTTGAGGGCGCCGACGGCCGCGGTGATGGCGGAGTAGACGTCGGTGAGGGTCGAGGCGGTGGCCCGTCCCACGAACGCGCTGGCGTTGGAGCCGTGCTCGGCGTGCAGCACCAGCGCCACGTCCATGACGCGCGTGGCCGCCGGCGAGGGGCGCTCGCCGTTCAGCATGTACAGGAAGTTCGCGGCGACCGACAGCTCGGGATCGGGCGCCACCGGCTCCTTGCCGTTGCGGATGCGCTCGTAGCCGGCCGTGAAGGTGGCGAACTGGGCCAGCAGCTTCCGCCCGATGCGCCGCACGTTGGCATCGTCGACACCCTCGGCGTCCGGATCGAACGCGCCCAGCAACGACACCGCCGTGCGGATGGCGTGCATCGGGTGGACGGCCTTCGGCATGCTCCGGAATGCGTCGAACACCGGCTCAGGCACCACGAAGTTCGGCGCCAGCTCGGCATGGAAGGCGTCGAGCTCGGCACGGGTCGGGAGGTCGTCGTTCCACAACAGGTAGGCGACCTCTTCGAAGCTCGCCTTGTCCGCGAGCTCGCGGATGTCGTAGCCGCGGTAGATGAGCTCACCACGCTGGCCGTCGATCCGGCTGATCGTGGTGGTATCGATATGGACACCCTCTAGGCCGCGATAGATCGTCTGTTCCATCCGTCCTCCATGATCATGTTGCGCTTGCAGACCTGGGTCTGTCGGCAGCATCTTCGATGCGGCGCACGCGGGTGGACTCGGGGAGGACCCGGGAGCAGTGGCGTAGCGTCGTGGCCCTAGTCTACCCAATGACCGGGGCCCGTCCTGGTTGCGCCAGGTGCGCGGACGCTCGCACCGCGCTGGTCAGGCCATGGGAAGCAGCCAGGCCGCCGCGATGCAGCCTACCGCCGCCAGCAACAACGTGGTGAGAACCGAGCGTCCGAATCGGCGGGTCCCGATGGTCAGCGCCAGGCCCGCCTTGAACAGGCTGTTGGTCGCTGCGGCGATGGCCAGGCTGCGTGCGGCCACGTGGACGTCGAGCCCGGTCCCGACCTGGTGCGCCAGCGTCAGGGTGATGGCGTCGAGCTGCGTGACGCCGGCGAGTGCGCTCGCCAGGTAGAGCCCGCCCGCGCCGAGGTACACCTGGGCCGCCTTGGCGGCGAGCAGGATGGCCGCGAAGAGAACGGCGAACTGGAGGGCGGTGCGCAGCTCGAAGGGGTTGTTCACCTTCGCCCCCTCCAGGTGCTCTCGATTGCGCTCGCGCAGCGCCGTCAATCCCCCGAGGGTGGTGATCACGAAGAGAACGCCCAGCGAGATGAGCGTCGGCGGAATGATCTTGGGCTGCAACACCCCGAGCAGCACCCAGAGCCTCGGCACCATCACTGCCGATGCGGCCAGCACCCCGATGGCGTAGACGATGGCGAGGGCGGGTTGCTTCTTGCTGCGCTCGCTGAAGCTCATGGTGACCGCGGTACTGGAGGCGAGGCCGCCGAGGAGCCCGCTCCACCCGATGCCACGGGTGGCGCCGATCAGCTTGGAGGCGACGTACCCCACGAAGGAGAGCCCGGAGATGAGCACCACCAGCAACCAGATGGTGCGTGGGTTCCACACGCCCCACGGGCCGAACGTCTCGTTCGGCACCAGCGGGAGGATGACGAGCGACACCACCGCGAACTGCACCACCGCGTAGAGGTCCTCCCGCGACAGCGCTCCGGCGAGTTGCCGCAGTTCGGTGCGCATCGAAAGCATGCCGGTGGTGATGACCGACCCGGCCAGGGCCGGCACGAACTCTCCGTACCCGGCCAGCACGCCCAGCCCGTAGGCCACGAGCACGGCGACCTGAGTGGTGCCGCCGACCTTCGTGCCCACGGTCTCGCGCCAGTAGGCGAGCGCGATGAGGACCGCCATCGGCAGGAAGCTCGCCACGAGCACCCAGGAGCTGACGGCCTGCGTGAGCACGCCCACCACCGCACCGAACAGCGCGATGAGGGGGAACGTCCGGATGCCGGCGAAGATCGAGCCCTGCGACTCGCGCTTGCGCTCGCGCTCCAGCCCGATCAGGAAACCGAGCAGAACGGCGACGAGGAAGGAGAGGATGACCTGCTTCGAGTCCACGTCCCGTCATTGTAAGCCGCATTCCTGCTCGCGACGCGGAAAAAGACCGTTCCTGATGCCGCTTTCCGGTCGTTCAGGCGTTTCGGACGCGTTGCAGGATGGCCGTGCCGTAGCGTTCCAGCTTCACCGGGCCGATGCCGTAGACCTGAGCCAGCTCGTCGAGGCTGCCTGGACGGCGCGCCACGATCTCGTCGATCGTGCCGTCTCCGACGACAAGCGCCTCGCTTCGACCCTCTGCCTCGGCGACCTGGCCGCGCCACGTCCGAAGCGCCGCTCGCAGCGCTTCGTCCGTGCCGTCGACCGGACCGGTCGGGGCCGTCGCCCCGTGCGGAGCGGCCGCCCGGCTCGACTGCGGGCGACCCTCCTGCGAGGGCGCAGCGATGGGTGGAGGGGCGTTCCCGGGTGCGGACGCCGCTTCCGGCACGGGCCCTGCCGACACCGCCTCGGAACCGGGCGCCGGACCGCGGCGCGACATCACGACGAGGACGACGCCCGCCGCGATGAGCAGGACGGCGAACGCGGACGAGGTAAGCACGCCCGCTTCGGCCAGCCCGGTGATGACGCCGAGGACGATCAGTGCCAGGCCGACGATGCGGGGCCAGCGATTCTCACGCGGCGCGGCCAGGTCGATGGCGGCAACGCCGGCGCCCAGGCTGACCAGGAAGGCGCCGGGCCAGTGCCAGCTGCCTTCCAGCAAGATCCCCACCGCGACGCCCATCAGGACGGAACCCAGGACCAGGAACGAGTAGACGCGTTCGCGCTGGTAGGCCACCAGGAAGCCGGCGGCGACCAGGCCGATCCAGAGCCAACCGGAGTCCCCCGTCAGGCGGGACAGCAGGGCGACGAGGCCGATCGCGATGAGCGCGTAGGCGACGAGGCGCGTGTTGGTCATGGCGGGCGTATCTCCTCTCCCGGAGGCAGGGCGGGTGGGGTGCGACTCCAGGCCAGTGTAGCGCCCCGGGGCCGGCCGGCCGCCGGCGCGAACCCGTCAGGGGGGCCGTCCGCGCCGGCCCCAGCGCCGTGTCCGCGCTATGGGATGGGCTACAGCGGGGCCCCTGGCGCAGTGGTATCGTCGCAGGGAACCTGGAAGGCGAGGCTCGCCGTGACCGTCGCGGCGACTCGAGTGGGCACTCGCGATGACCAAGCGTTCGGACATCCGGCTACCCGTAGTACTGCTAGGCGACGTTCCCGCCGCCTCAGCCCCGGTGTCGTTGCACCGGGGCTTCTTCTTGGACTCGGTCGAAGGAGTCCAGGCGTCGGAGCGCGCAACGCGGGTCACGGTCTCAACCGGGGCCGGCGCCCGCATCGCCAGCGAAAGGAGGCCTGCGTGATTCGCGACTCGCAGCTCTTCCAACCTTTCAGCGACGAACCGATCTCGCTCATCGATCGTTCGGGCGAATGGAAGGGAACGTTCGACCTCGACCTGGACCCGACCGCCCTCCGCGGGATGTACCACGACCTGGTGGCGGGCAGGATGATGGACGAACGCCTGAGCCGCTTGCAACGCCAGGGGAGAGTGAGCTTCGTGGCGCCCAGCGCAGGGCACGAAGGGGCACAGGTGGGGGTGGCGCATGCGCTGGAGCGCGGGCGCGACTGGCTCTTCCCCTACTACCGGGACACGACGCTGCTGCTCGCGTTCGGGCTGCCGCCGGTCGAGATGCTCGGTCAGGCGATGGCCACCCGGGCCGACACCAACAAGGGGCGTCAGATGCCGTCCCACAACGGTTCGAAGGGGCTCAACATCTTCACCATCGCGTCGCCGATCGCATCGCACATCGCGCCGGCGGTCGGAGCGGCCATCAGCATGAAGGTCCAGGCCAGTGGGCAGGTCGCCGCGACCAGCTTCGGGGAGGGTGCGACCAGCGAAGGCGATTTCCACGCGGCACTCAACTTCGCGGGCGCGCAGGGGGCTCCGGTGGTGTTCGTCTGCGAGAACAACCGCTACGCAATTAGCGTGGACTACAACAAGCAGACCGGTGCCGAGTCGATCGCCGCCAAGGCCCACGCCTACGGCATGCCGGGGTACACCGTCGACGGCATGGACGCGCTGGCGACCTACTACGTCGTGCGAGAGGCCGTCGAGCGCGCGCGCAGCGGCCTCGGCCCCACGCTGGTCGAGACGCTGGTGTACCGCTACGGGGCCCATTCGTCGGCCGATGACGACAGCCGCTACCGGCCGCGCGAGGAGGTGGAGGCGTGGAAGCGGCGCGATCCGCTCGAGCGCTTCCGCATGTTCCTGGAGGGGCGCGAGCTCTGGGATGACGCTTCCGAGGAGGAGCTGCGACTCGAGATCGACGAGGCCTTCAAGTCCGCGACGGCCGAGGCGGAGGCGGCGGGCCCCATCCCGCTGGAATGGATGTTCGAGGACGTTTTCGCTTCGCCGCTCGCGAGCCTCGAGGAGCAGCGCCGTGACCTGCTGGGTTGAGCCGGCCTCGCGATCCAGGGTCGTGGAGGCCTCCGAGAGGGGCTGTCCGTGACGGTGCAGACGATGGTGCAGACCATCGCTCGGACGCTCGACCAGGAGATGGCGCGCGACGAGCGGGTCGTGGTGCTGGGGCAGGACGTGGGCAAGCGCGGCGGTGTGTTCCTGGCCACCGAGAAGCTGTTCGACAGGTACGGTCCCGACCGCGTGATCGACTCGCCGTTGTCGGAGGCGGCCATCATCGGCGCCGCTCTCGGCATGGCGGTGCACGGCCTGCGGCCGGTTGCGGAGGTCCAGTTCTCGGACTACATCTTCCCGGGATTCGACCAGCTCGTTTCGCAGGTGGCGAAGTTGAGATACCGCTCCGGTGGGCAGTTCACCGCACCGATGGTCATACGCATGCCGTCCGGTGGAGGGGTCAAGGGTGGGCA
>Ga0315542_1001533_pt1 | contig 14392 bp, 10 predicted proteins | sample SalMarSW160120MG_FD_202541 | JGI IMG/M metagenome (GOLD analysis project Ga0315542, IMG submission 202541) | Salt marsh sediment microbial communities from the Plum Island Ecosystem LTER, Massachusetts, United States - Salt Marsh Sediment SW1601-20 ...
AAGTGCGGTCATAGTTCAAGCCCACCGGAATAAAGACGATATCCCGGTCCTCCTCATTGTTGAATCCCCTCAGCATGTAGTCCACGAGGCCGAATTTCGGATTCCTGAGTCGGCCGTCCCTGCTGAGCCCGCCTTCCAGGAAAACAGCCTGACAGACCCCTTCCTTGGTTGCCATGCGGATGTAGCGTTCGAGAACCATTCGATAGAGGGGATTGCCGGAATTTCTTCGCACGAAAAAGGCACCCATGGATCGGATCAGGGTATGGAGCGGCCAGATCCGGGCCCACTCGCCCACTGCATAGGAAAGGGTGGTCCGCTCCGCAGCGAGAAAGGCCACAAGGATATAGTCCATGTTGCTCCGGTGATTCATCACAAAGACGACCGTTGAATTAGGGTCCACTTTTTCCAATTCTTCATTGTCTACCAAGCCGACTCGGACGCCATAAAGAAGCTTGGCCACTTTCTTGGCAATCCAATATCCCAGCCGGAAATAGAGGTATGCATTGAAGGAGGGTACGATTTCCCTGGCATAACCCAGGATCTCTGCCTGGATCGCCTCCCTGGGCAGATTTTCTTCAGCGGCTTTGCTGGCGGCGGCCTTGATGATGTGGGGATCGTACACTAGACGGTCGATAAGAACCTGCCGTTTGGTCACCTGAAAGGGCCTAATCTCGATATCCAGCCGGGAACCGATTTCTTTGAGGACAAGGTTGATGCGTCGCCTCAGAAACCACCGCACACTGGGGATGAAGACCAGATCCAGAATGGCCCAGGTAGTGACGATGAGAAGAAAGAGAAACACCCACAGGGGAATGCTTATGGAAGCGGTCATATGGCCCTTCCTCCGTACCTAAAAAGGGATTCCTCGGGATATGGAACGTCTCTGGGTTGTTATGGATTCTTCGGCCGGCCTGAATGATCAAAGCGGCCGTTTTCAATAAAAAGAGTGACCTGCCGGATGACCTCATCATTTTTCATGATAAAGGTATGAGAACTGTTTGCCACAAAAAAGTCGGCCATCTCGGATAGACGGGTCCTCTCCACGGACACCTTCCCGTCGTCCGGCCCGGGAATAAGAGCGGAAAAAATCGGGTTCAGGCTGCGTTTGCCTGCGATTACCCCGACCTCCAATGGGGCCGGCCCCAGACGGTTCGGCAAACTGTTGACCGATGTTGTCAGTTCCTGCCCAGCAGGGCCGTTCATCCACTTGAAGATGAAAAAATCCTTGAATCGATCAACGATTTCGCTCCCCTGGTTCGGAGGAGCGATCATGACCAAGCGGCTTCCCTCTGGGAGGGTTTCCTTCTGCAGGTAGTAACGGGCCATGATCCCGCCCATGGAATGGGTGACCATGTGAATTTTCGTGCAACCCCGGGCCACACAGCGGGAAACGGCTTCGGGTAGGACTTTTTCAGTCAACTCCCGGATGGTTCCCTTGGTTGACGGATAGTTCACATTCAAGGTGAAATAGCCTTTTCTCGATAAGGCTCTTTCCAGTTTCGCCATGGAAGAGGACGTTCGAAAAAGGCCATGGAGAAGGATGACGCATTCTTTTTTATTTGAGTTCACTGCGAAAATGACCTGCGACGGCATCAGTAAAACCGCGAACCCGGCGAGCAGAACACACGCGATAAACGGTCCGGGTCTCCCGGTGCGTTTTCTATATAAAGCATGAATGAATGGTTTGGATGACTTTATACACTCCTGGCATTTTGCAGGCAAGCGATTGTCAGATGACGATTCCTCCAAGTCTCCATCTCCTTCCATGATCATACAGGGCATCTGAACCGGTCAAGGTGCTTGACAAAGTCAGCGCCGCGTTTTCCGGCGACGCCAGTCGCGCAAAACATGTGATTATGCGGTTTCTGTGTATCTCCAATTAAGGGGCATAAAGATATCACGATGCATTACTCATGATTTTTCTGCGGCGATCTCTTCAAGAATGCGGCGGAACAGTCGATATTGGGAAAAGCGGGTATTGGCCCGTGGCCGGTCGTCCAGGCAGGGGAGATAACGGCCGATTTCAAGCAACGGCAATACGGTTTCCTCCACTTTTCGGCGCATGGCCCCCTCATCCAGGTGCAACATTCCGGAATCAATGCCGCCGATTAACGCCAGGTCCGGCCCGAACGTGCGGCGGAGTGTGTCATATTCCATTCCCGCACTCATGATGTTGCTGATCCAGAGTCCATTGATGCCTGCGTCGATCAAAGAAGGCAGGAGCGGGCCAAGGTTGCCGCCTGTGGTGCTCAGGATACGGAGCCGGACATTGAAGTCTTTCAACAGGTCCAGGACCCTTCTGTACCCGGGGATTGCAAACCGTTCGAACATGGCCGGAGAGATCACCGGTCCCGTGTTGGAGGCGATAGGTTCATACAGAGAAGCGTAGTCTACCTGGACCTGTGAGAGTGCACGCTTCAGGCAGAGGCAATAGAAATCCGTGGTCCGCTCCAGGAGGTCCTCCACCTTTCGCGGTTCTTTCATGAGGGCATAACAGGCGGACTTCAGGGATTCCCAGTCTCCCACGCCGAGCATCTGCAGGAGGCCGCCTCCGGAAGCGTCCACGTACAGGACGCGGCCCTTCCTGTTGAGCCGCTCTCCACGCTTGACAAAGTCCTTCGCATAGCGGGAGGGTTCGTCAGGGTCGTAATGTCTGCTGAACGAAGCAGGATCATGCAGCAGATCAGGCGCCATGTGAAAATACGGATAGCTGCGGATCATCAAGCCGACGGAGTAATGCTCTTCAAGATTGAAAAACTCCGCTACCGATTTGCCTGCGGGAAGGCCCTGTCTGTGCCATTGATCAAGCGTTTCGTCGGCAGGTTCCAGATCGAAAAAAGGGAACCGGTCGCTTCCATTTCCCAGTAGGGTCTCAAGAAATCGTTGTTTCTGGCTCGGCCCGGTTTGCATGGAAACACAGTAGCACACAACATCGGCAGATTCCATCCGGAAACTGACTATTGACCGGATTCTCCCAAATTCACCGTCTATATTCCGCGAGTAACCTTGTGGGTCGATTTGGTGACAGTCCTGATCATCAGCAAGGTATCAGATGCAAGGCGCCGAGGAGCGACGACTGAGTCGTATGACTAATACGTCGCAAAGAGGAGCGATCGAAGGCAACGCAGCAGATGATATCTTGATGGTGGATCAGGGATTCTCATTGACAAACTTTCCCAACAATGTGATTAATGTCCAAACTATTTGTATGTTAATCTTATGAGTACGAATGGCTTCTTGGAGGACATCATGCTTTTCAAAGATTGCCTCTGCTTTCAGGTGGGAAGAGCAGCCCGGAAAATGTCAAAGGTCACCCGGGAAAAGGTGACCCCGTACGGACTCACCACGAACCAGTTCTTTCTGCTCACCGCGCTTTACGAAGAAGACGGGATCTTCATAACTGCCCTGGCCCGGAAGGTGGCGCTGGACAAAGCAACCCTGACCGGAATGCTGGACCGCATGGAACGTGACGGCCTCACGGAGAGGAGAGCGGACCCTGAAGACCGGAGGGCCATAAGAATTCACCTGACGGAAAAGGCGGAAAAACTGAGGGATGAGTTGACCGAACTCTATCACCGGAACAACGGCACATTTCTTTCCATCTTAAACGAGGAAGAAAAGAAGGTCTTTGAACAGGTGGTGGATAAAATCGAAACAGTTGATCTCTAGTTCTGCTGCGAAAGGACAGCCGACATGAATCAGAAAATCACCAATATGCACGCCCTGTTCAACCCGGAATCCGTCGCCGTGATCGGCGCGTCGGATAATCCCGGAAAGCTGGGATTTCACGTCATGAAAAGCCTGACCAAAGGCGGATATCCCGGCAAGATCCTGCCCGTGAACCCTCGCGCGGAAGAGATCATGGGATTCAAGAGCTATGCCGGGCTTGAAGCGTACGGCGGCCCTATTGACCTGGCCATTGTTGTGGTTCCGGCAGCTATCGTGCCCCGCGTGTTCAGCGAGTGTGCTGACAAGGGAGTCAGGGGTATTGTGCTGATTACTGCCGGGTTTAAAGAAATCGAAGATCCGGCCGGTGCGGTTCTCCACACAGAAATCGCAAACATGGCAGACAGCGCCGGGATACCGGTTATCGGCCCCAACACATTCGGCATGATCAACTTTCACAGTGAACTGAATGCCTCCTTTACTCCGGAATTCTCCCTTCTTGAGAAGGGGGCCGTGGCTGTGGTCAGTCAGAGCGGGGGTATGTCCCATCTGATGGCGTTTCTCGGCATGAGACTCAACGTGGGCTTCAGCAAGATCGTGGGCCTAGGAAATCGTCTGAATGTGGGTTTCAGCGAGATGCTGGAATACCTGGACAGCGATCCCGATACAAGAGCCATCGCCCTCTATGTCGAGGGCATCGACGAACCCAGGCATCTGATCCAGGCGGCAAAGCGGTATTCCCCTCGTAAGCCCATACTCGTTTATAAGACAGGCAGTGCGGATGTGGGGGATCAGGCATCTCTTTCCCACACGGGATCCATGGCAGGACGTCACGAGATCTATGCAGGCGGCTTCAGGCAGGGGGGAATGCTCACGCTCACGGGAGCTGAACAGCTCCTGGATACGGCCAAGGCCGTTGCGGCTTGTCCTGCTCCTGAAGGTCCGGGAGTGGCAGTCCTCTCAGGGCAGGCAGGACCCGGAATGGCAGGGTGCGATATCTGTGAAGCGGAAGGCCTGAATATCGCCCGATTTACCGAAAAAACCCAGGCCGTCATAAATGACCTCCTGCCTCCTCTTGCCCTCAGGACAAACCCGGTGGATATGGGGCCTGCCTGGTATGATTCCGCCGCCATAGCGGGAATCGTGCGTGCCGTGCTGGAGGATGACAACGTGGATGGGATTCTTCTATTCATGATGTTTGCCTCGGCAAACGTGGATGCCGTGGAACGGATGACCGACCTCCTGAAAGGCTGGGCACAGCAAAAGCCCGTAATCAGTTGTATCATTTCCCCGCCGGGCATCTGGGACAACCAGGTGAAGGACCTTGAACACGCGGGCGCCCTGGTCAACTATCCCACGCCCGAACGGGCAGCCGAGGCCATGGCAAACCTCTGGAAATACCGGAAGCTGCGGATCGGATGAAAGGGAGCGGTATGCATCATTTCCTGGAACCTCGAAGCGTCGCCATTATCGGAATCAGCCGCAGGAGCGGCCCGGGCTCCTATAACCTGATGGAAAACATGCTCCATTATGGATTCAAAGGGAACATTTTTCCCATTAACCCCCAGGCCAAAAAAATACTGGGGTTTCAGGCCTATCCGTGCATCAAGGAGGTCCCCCAATCTGTTGACCTCGCCATTATCACGCTTCCACGGGAACTGGTTATTCAACAGCTCCGGGATTGTGCAGCCGCCGGTGTGAAGGCGGTCATTGTTGTGGGCCAGGGTTTTGCCGATGCCGATGACAAGGGGAAGGCCCTCCAATATGAAATGGCGACCATTGCCGGAGAGAACGGCTTACGGATCCTGGGTCCCAATACCCTCGGCGTCGTCAACAATTTTCATCACCTCACCACCTCTTTCATGCCCTTGAATCAGGAAAAGGCACCCATAGGGATGATTTGCCAGTCAGGCCTTTTTTTCGTGGGCGCCAGGAATTTTACGGGAAAGATAGGGAAAGGGATTGATATCGGCAATGCCTGTGATATCGGCTTTTGTGAGTGTCTTGAATATCTGGGTGAAGACCCGGATATTGACATCATCACCATACACATGGAGGGTCTTGAGCACCCGAAGGGATTTCTTTCCCTGGCCTCACGGGTTACCAGAGAAAAACCCATTATTGTCTTGAAGACCGGGCAGAGTGCGACCGGGGCCCGGGCAGCGGCATCCCACAGCGGCAGTATGGCAGGGGACTATGCCATATACCGGGCGGCCTTGAAGCAGGCAGGGTGTATCTTTCTTGATGAAGACGGGCGGATGAGTGACGCTGTGGCAGCGCTTCTGCATCAACCGCTTCCGGAAGGCAACCGAATTGCGGTTATCACGATCACAGGAGCTGGAGGCATTATGGCAACCGACGCGCTTGAAAGAAACGGACTTGCACTTGCCCATCTGTCCCAAGAGACCATACGGAGCGTGGCAGAGCTTTCTCCGGAATGGATGCCCCTCGGAAACCCCTTGGATCTCTGGCCCGCGGTCATGAAGCACGGAATACAGGAAGTATATGGGCGGGCCCTGGAAGCAGCCCTCGCGGATCCCAATGTGGACGGGGTATTGTGCATCAGCGTTGCCCTGGATACGAAAGAATTCGGGTTCCTGGATGTCTCGGAGTGTCTGAACGGGACCGCCTCCCGTGACGGGCAAAAGCCTGTCTTCGTCTGGCTGTATGGACCGAACAGAGATGAAATAAGCAGAAAATTCAGGAGTGAAAAAAGAATCATGGTCTGTGAAACCGTTGAAAGCGCCGCATGGTCTTTATCTGTTCTCAGGGAGCGGCAACAATTTCTTGAAAAATGCGCTGTTTAATGACAAAAAGACACGTTGATGTTGACTGAACATTTGGGAATAAATGGGAGGAACGGATGAAAATCATAGAAAAGGCACTAAAGGAGGGTCGAAACACCCTTTCGGAGCATGAATCAAAACAGCTCCTGTCCCTATACAGCATCCCGGTTACCAGGGAAATCCTGGTGGAAGACAGAAAAGATCTTTCCGGGGCGGTCAATGAAATAGGCTTTCCCCTGGTGATGAAGGGAAACTCTTCATCCATCACCCACAAAACGGAAGAAGGCCTGATTGAGGTGGACATCCGGAATGAAAAGGAAGCCGGGGCATCGTTTGAAAAGATCATGGCGAAAATGGAAGGGAGAGGCGATGGAGTCCTGATCCAGGAAATGATTAAGGGTCAGCGGGAATTGGCCGCCGGCCTTACCCGCGATCCCCAGTTCGGCCCTTGCGTCATGTTCGGCCTCGGCGGGATCTTTACCGAAATCCTCAAGGATGTCGCGTTTCGGGTCGCCCCGCTGGAAAAACGGGATGCCCTGGATATGATGCAGGAGATCAAAGGACACAAGATCCTTGATGCGGTGCGCGGCCTTGAAGCTGCCGACCTGGATACGCTGTCACAAATTCTCATTAATGTGGGCCGGATCGGCATCGAAAACGAGCAGGTAAAGGAAATTGACATTAATCCGTTGATCCTCGCGGGCGCCCGGCCCGTGGCAGTGGACGCCCTGGTCATACTCACGCCGTGAGTAAAGATCCCGCGGCCCAGAGGACCCGGCTTTGGGCCGCCCCTTGACAGGACTTGTTTGTTTCCGTGTTTTTAGAGTGACTATGGAAAGGGGAGTCCCCATGGAACCGATACAGAAAACCATCGGTCAATGCATTGCAGACATAGCCGACACGCGTGCTGTTGAAGATGCTATTATTCACACGGAAACAGGGGTCCGCTACAGCTATCGCCTTCTTCTAAAAGAGATCGATCTCATTGCCGGGGGGTTCATGAAACAAGGGATAGAACGGGGTGACAAGGTAGCCGTCCGGGCGCCGAACATCCCGGAGTGGATCATTTCCATGCTTGCCCTTGCCAGAATGGGAGCCGTCACGGTGCCGATCGATCAGGGCGCGACGAAAGATGACTTTCTGCTTCTCCTCAAAGATTCAGAGTGCCGGGGCATTATCATGGCTGGAGGTGCTGAGGATCAATCATGGCTCACGATCCTGCAGGATGCAAGGGCCGACCTTCCGAATTTGACAAACGTGGTTGTGATCGATTACGACGGCTCTCCTGACGTGGTTTCATGGTCTGATCTGCGGTCCGCAGGACAGGAAATCAGTCCTGCGAAATTGAAGGAGAGAGAAGAAGCAATCCACCCGGAAGATCCCGTTGCAATCATGTATACGTCCGGGACTACCGGCAAACCGAAAGGCGTCGTTCTTGACCACCTGGGCCTCATCAACAAGTCTATTGCTTCAACAGAACGACAGGGGATAGATGCAGTCGACAGGCTGTGTCTCTTTTTCCCCCTGTTCCACATGTTCGGAAACACCTGCATTGCCCTGGCGGGCCTTCTGAGAGGTGCCGCCCTTGTCATGCCGTGCCGGTCCTTTGATCCTTCCCGGATACACAGAGCGATCGTCGAGGAACAATGCACCGCTGTTTATGCCTCTCCCAACATGATCATCTCGCTCCTGGAACATCCGGCATTTGACAGGGACGATTGGCGGTCGGTGCGCAAGGGTACTATCGGCGGAGCGCCCTGTCCCATGGAACTCATGCGGCGGCTCGTTGAAGATATTGGCGCATCCCGGATCACCGTGGGGTACGGTATTACGGAAACATCCTCCTGGATTACCATGACACGCCCGGAAGATCCCGTTGATGTCCGTGTTTCCACCATCGGGAAGCCGTTGGAGTGCAACGAGGTTAAGGTCGTTGACCCCGCCACCGGCGAGGACCTCCCGTGGAAGACTCAGGGTGAAATCTGTACCAGAGGGTTCCTGATGAAAGCGTACTATAAGATGCCCGGCGCCACGAGTGCCGCCGTTGACCGGGAAGGATGGTTTCATACCGGTGATCTGGGCGAAATGGATGAAAAAGGCTATGTCCGGATAACCGGCAGGCTGAAAGACGTGATCGTGCGTGGGGGGATCGAGATTTATCCGGTCGAAATTGAGGAAGTCTTGTATCAGTTACCGGAAATCTCTGAAGCGCAGGTCTTCGGGTTCCCATTCCGGGACAAGGGCCAGGAAGTGGCGGCATGGGTAAAGGTGAAACAGGATTCCGCGCTTTCAATCGATGAGATATCAGCACATGCAGAGAAAAACGTGGGCCCGGCATTGGCGCCCCGCTTCTACAAAATCGTTTCAGCTTTTCCCGCGACCAGGAGCGGAAAGGTACAGAAGTTCAGACTGGCGGAAATGGCCGCAAAAGAATACTCGGTTGCCGGATAATCCTTCAATTGTGCAGATGAATCCTTCGGAGATGGCGGAGGTGGCAGCGTCCATTGCCGACATCTGCAGAAATGCAAAAGGACCGGTGGCGGTTATCATCCCGATGGGCGGGCTTTCCGCCTTCGACGCTCCGGACGGACCACTACTGGAGAATCCGGATGGAGGCAGGCCCTGGCACAAACCCTGGAAAAGGACCTGCCGCAGCACATTCCCTGTACCAAGTCAAGACACCACATCAATCATCCGGACTTCGCCGGGGAAGTCATCAATTGGATTGCCCGCATTTCTCAGGGCGTTCCCGGCAACGCGATGGGGTGATCTGAATATAAAGCTTGGTATGGGGTCATGAGGAGAGAATCTCGTCCCGTAAACGTGTCATATGAAGGGAGGGTTTCTCGCCAAGAAGGCTTTTCAGCCTTTCTCTGCATTCGCGGTACACTCTGAGCGCCTCGTTTTCATATCCCATGTTCCGCAGGCATACCATACGCCGTTGATAATGGATCTCGCAGGAAGGATCCTTGGAAATAGCCTCCCGGTAGAGCCGATCAGCCGAAGCCCAGTCCTTTTTTTCCTCCAGGAACGTTCCCGCGCGCTCCACCAGGGACCTGAATCGATGGGCAAGATCCGATCTTGCAGCGAATGTCCACTCTTCATCAATCCTCTCGGACAGAAAGGGGCCGTGATAAAGGTCAAGGACATTCCTGGCCGATGCGACCCTCTGCTCGGGATCATCTCCCTGATCGGCTGTGATGACTTTGTCGGCCGCCTCCCTGAATGCCAGGGCATCGACCCAGCAACAGGCCGGATTGACGCACAGGGTCTTGTTCTTATGGATCACCGCCTCTTTGACCCGAAGCAGCCTCCGGAGCCTGTGGAGCGTTGTCTTCAATGAACGGGACTGCTTGTCCCCTTCGCTGTCAGGCCACAGTATGTCCTGGACCCGTGTCTCTCCCACCCGGCCGCCGCTGGCGGAGATCAACACCTTCAGCAACTCAAGCGGTTTCGTTTGCCTTCCGGGAGAAAAAGCAAGCCGGTCTTCGTAGAGTTCCACCCTGAATTCACCCAGGGCAAAGATGCGCACCGGCCACGGCCATGATCCCGGACGTACGCAGGGACGCTTCGGAATGAGTTTCCAGTGACGAATATAGGACCGGACAAAGTCCGTTTCAACTGCTTCTTCCTGAGCCAGGATGCATAACTCCGTCATCATCTTACCGGTAAAGAAAAAGAACGCACCATAGCCGTGTTGTCTTGCAAGGGAGAAGCCTTTTTGTATCCGTTGGACAGCTTCACGCCTCTGGTCCCGGCCCAGATGGACGAGGGCCATGCCCAGGTGCGCCTGGCATGTAAACCAGGGATTATTGGAACGGGAACAGAGATCAAAAATCCTGTCGAAGTGCTCCACAGCAGCCTCGTGGTCCTGCCGATCCGCGGCAAGGAGACCGGTCCCAAGCCTGCACCAGTTCTCATAAGACGGCATTCCCAGGCTTATCCCCACCTCAAGTGCCCTGGCGCCGTGGTATTCAGCATGCTTCTTTTCCCCTGTGAGCAGGAAATAGAATGCCTTCACGAGGTGATAGTAGCTAAGGTCAAGTCCCCGAATTTTTTCGAGGTTCTCTTCCACTTCCGCAATGAATTCTTCAGCTCCGGCTTTTTCTCCCCTGTTCAGACAGCAGGCCGCTCCAAGGAGGAAATAGTGGGTTTTCCAGATTTTGATCCCCGTTTCTTCCACGATTTCGAGACCTTTTTCCACGGTCTGTCGGCATTCCTCGGTTTCTCCTGTCACCAGGTGATATTGGAGCTTGAGGGAAAGGATTCCGGTCAGGTCCAGAGGAGACGAGTCCAGGTGTTCCTTCATGGCAAGGGATCTATTAATTGCGCTTTCCGCCTCCGCAAAGCGACCGGTCCACAGATAGTGGAGCGGAAGAACCGGTCCTGGGATCAGCCTCCCGTCTTTCAGAAGCTTCTCCACAAGCTCGGCCCAGAGTTCGATTTCCGGGTGGTCAGGCCTGCGGGACACAAGGGCCCGAAACATGCCCAGGACCAACTGATCGTCCCGCGGGTCGTTCCGGCGGCCAAGGTCCTGCACGTCAATCCGCCGCTCAATGAATTCTATCAAAGGATCCATGGCGCCCATGTCGGTCATGAAGCTCAGATTGGCCCTGATCAGGGCAGGACAGCAGAAAAGCGCTCCGTCAAAATCTCCGTTCCTTTTGAAGACCTCAAAGCTCTTCTGCAGGCAATCGATGGATACCTGCGGGAAAAACGGCATGGCTGCAATTCCCTTGTAGCACTGGAGCCGGGGATCACTTTCCACTATTTCAGCAGGCATCCCGCTCAACCAGCGAAAGATTGTACCGAATCGAGCCCCGTGGAAAATAGAATCCGCGTTTTCTTTGAGCAGGGAGACACATGCCGGCCAATCCCCGGCTTCAAAAAGCAGTTCGATACCTTCTATGATTTGCCCTGATTCACGCAGCAGCTCAGCTCCTCGCCGACGCAGGGTTCTGAGTTCGGCCACGGTCAGGATCTCTTCGGCCGACCTCAGGAGGAATTCTCTGAACAGCGGATGGAACTGATAGATATTCTGCTCTTTGCTGACCCGGTAGGTGAAGTAATTCTTCTGACTCAACTCCCGCAGGTATGGGCCTGCTCCGGACCGTTCGCAGAGGGCCTCCACCACCTCCACGTGCAATTCCGGCAGAATAGAAGACTTCAGAAGCATTTCCTGCTGTTCTTTCTCCTCTCTCTGAAAAACCACGTCGGCGAAGTAGTCAAAAATGACCTCATGATGATGGGATTCAAGAATATGCCCATCTTCAGCGTCCAATTGTTCCAGCATCAGCGTCAGTCCGGCCGCCCATCCCAGAGAGACATCATAGAGGTATTCATCAAGGTTCCCGCGCCCGGCATCAATACCCTGAAACCGGATCATCTCTCCGATTTCCTCCCGGGTAAATGGAAGTCTTTTTCCATCAAGAACATGCAGGAGGTTGTTCACACGGGAGCGTGCAAAGGGTTGAGGCGGCTGAGATCGGCTCAAGACAAGCAACCTGCAGGCAGGGGGTAATTCTTCCAGCATGAGGGAAATGATCGTGTGCACCGGGGAATCATCTTCCAAATCCTGGTAATTATCGAGCACAATAAGTGCCGGCCCCGGATAGACGCGAAAAAGCTCCCGAAAAAACTTCCTTGAAAAAAGCCGCAAATGAAGCATGGTCTCAGACACGAACTCCGGGAGGGACGGTTCCTCCACTTCCTGACGCCCGAAGGCGTGGGGAAAGAGAGAGAAAAATGAGGCGGGGTCGCTGTCGATAACATCGAGCTGATACCAATAGGCGGGAATTCGGAGAGAATGGAGATGGCATAATGCAAGAATGGTCTTGCCCGCCCCCGGGGGTCCCGTGATCCAGACTGATCCTTCACGCAAAAGATCAGCAAGATCGTTCAGGAGATTCCTTCGGAAAAAGATATGGGGATTCAAGCGAGGAGGTGAAATTTTGCGCTTCGGAATGTTTCCCTTTTCTTGCTCTGCCCGTCTCGCCTGAAGACTGGTATCTTGAAAATCGCGATGAACCATTGTGCTCCAAAAAGAGGCCGGAACTGCATAGCCGCACCCTGAAGTATGTCACTTGATTTTTAATCAGGAATAAAGAGTCTTTTTATTAGAAATATAGCTAAATTCCTTTATCGCGTCAACACGTTTATTTCACCCGGATCCACCGTCTCCATTCCGCGATGCTAATCTTGCGGGTTGATTTGGCGAAAGTCCTGATCATCAGCAAGGTGTCGGATGCAAGTCGATGATCCTGCTCCCCCATCGGGGTGGAGGACAGGCTTTGCGGGAATGACCGCAATGTCGCAAGGGACGGGGTATGCAACCCGACGGAGAAATAGAAGGGGGAATGCTTGACCGGAAAATACAAATGATTACATTCATGGGTAGTCTCTGACAAGAGAGTTTGAACCCCATTATGCAATGCTCCGGGATCTTCACCGGAGTGCGGAAAGGAAGGGGGAATATGGACACGAAAAAACGAATGTATCCTGTACTGATAGGCGTTCTCGCGCTGCTGCTCTTAGGAGGATGTGCATCATTCAAGGGCATGGGAATGCTCAGTGCACCGGGAACATATGGAAAATCGGTTACGCTGCAGGACCTGGTGAAAAACTGGCATGCGTATACAATTTATTATGCGGGACTATCTGAAGATACTCCGGCGGCACTCCTGTTTGATCCGAAAAATGATGACAAGACGCTGACGGGCAAGAGATGGGAAAGAGTGAAAGACAAAAAGATCTTGACAAGCATGATCTCATTTATCAAGGGATACGCTCAGTTTGATCCACGGCTCTATAGCATTATCGGGCCGGACAAGGAAGTGTACGGCTATGTGTTTTCGCCCACAAATGAAGTGTACTTGAAGGTCCTGAATGGAAAAACTATCTATGTGTATGATGTAGAATCCCCTCTCTACAGGAATGACGGGAATGATATGGATAACGACCGTCTCTGATCGGGAATGGTATTCATTGCGGGCGGAAAATCAGCGGGGCGCAGGATTGATCGGATCGGGCCGACTCCTGGTAAACCAGAGAAAGAGCCCTGTTCCCACAAGTCCCATGCAGGCCCCGAAATAAAACACCGCGCTGATATTCAGGAAATCAGCGATCATCCCTCCCATGACCGGACCTATCGCCATGCCGAGGCTGAATGCAACGCCGAAAACGGCCATGGTGGATCCCATGCCGAATTTTCGGCCCTCCTCAACGATCATGGCCGATGCAGCGGGTATGGAAACACCGCCGCCAAGGCTTCCAAGGAGGCATATTCCCAGGAGCTGCCAGAAATCCCTGCACCGTGGAATCAGGCTTAAAAATATCAGGTTCGCGCTGCCCCCGGCAACCACCAGAAATCTCCGGTTGACCCAGTCGGAAATCCGTCCCCCAAGTGGTTGCAGGAGCGCCATCACCAGGATGTTCACCGCGATCAGTGCGCCGATACGGGTGGCGGACAAGCCGAGAGAGATACCCGCAAAGATAGGAAGAAAACCGGCAAAAGCACCCCTCCCCATGGAAAAGGCCAACCGGAATCCCAAAAGGCCCCGCATGATATTACTCCTGCCGATTTTTCTGAACGAAGGCTGCACGTGAACCCGCTGCTTCTTGGGAACAGCCTCGGGAAGCAAGAAAATGACCGTGAGGAAGGCCGCCAGGTTCAGGCAGCCCATGGCATAGAAGGCAACGTTCATGCCAAAATGGTCTGTCAGTGCGCCCCCCATAAGGGGGCCAAACCCGAACCCGCTGAAAAACGCGGCATTGAAATAGCCCTGCCACCTTCCTTCCTCGGCCTCCGGGGACATGTCGCCGACATAGGCCTGGGCGATGGGAATCACCATGCCGGCGGCAACGCCCTGAACCAGGCGGACGAGCATGAGTCGGAAGGGATCACGGGCCCATATGTACCCCAGGGAAATAATCGCATAGGC